>Ga0272446_1001242_pt1 | contig 37611 bp, 32 predicted proteins | sample YNPCB0061_FD_194587 | JGI IMG/M metagenome (GOLD analysis project Ga0272446, IMG submission 194587) | Hot spring microbial mat communities from Yellowstone National Park, WY, United States - YNP-CB-006-1 | ecosystem: Environmental > Aquatic > Thermal springs > Hot (42-90C) > Sediment | place...
CAACCTTCAACACTTAGAACGGCGCATCGTCAGGATTGAGCGGCGGTTCGGGCGGTCGCTGTTGGCTTTGCTGAATCTCATCGGCGGCTTTGTTCGCGCGATATTCATCGCTTGGCGGTAAATCGGAACTCGTGTAAATGGTTGAAAGCGATTCAAAGCGACCGTATTGCTCGAGGAAGCGTAGTTTGACTTCGCCCACTGGTCCGTTACGCTGTTTGCCAATATCGACCACAATAATGCCTTTGGTTGAAGAGCCGTCAGGGAAATTCTGCACGCCGTAGCGTTCAGGGCGCGAGAGGAACATGACGACGTCGGCATCTTGCTCGATGGAGCCGGATTCGCGCAGGTCGGAAAGTTGCGGCTTGCGGTCGGCACCGCGTTGCTCAATGGAGCGATTGAGCTGGGCGAGCGTGATAATCGGCACGTTGAGTTCTTTGGCGAGGGCTTTGAGTGAGCGAGAGATTTGCGCGATTTCTTGTTCGCGATTGGCTTTGCCGTCGCGCACGGGCGTGATGAGTTGCAGATAGTCGATGATGATTAAGCCGATGTTTTTTTCTTGCTTCATGCGCCGTGCTTTCGCGCCGAGTTCAATGATGGAAATGCTTGGCGTGTCATCGATGTAGATTTCAGAGCTCGAGAGCGGGTCTAATTGTCCCATGATGCGCGTCATTTCTTGGGGCGAGATGCGTCCGGTTCTGACCAAGTTGGAATCGGCGTGGGCTTCGGCGCAGAGCAAGCGCATGGCTAATTGAATTTCCGCCATTTCAAGGCTGAAAATGAGGACGGGGACTTTGGCATCGACGGCGGCATTGCGCGCAAATGCAAGGGCAAGTGCCGTTTTTCCCGTTGAAGGGCGAGCCGCAACCACAATCATATCCGAAGGCTGAAACCCCGCGGTGATTCTATCCAAATCCGCAAAGCCTGATGGCACACCCGTTACCGCACTTTTTTTGCTCTGCAAGACTTCAATCAACTTTGTGGCTTCTTTAAGCAGTGTCTTGACATCAGTGGCCTTTTTCTTAATTCCCGCTTGTGAGATTTTGAAAATCTCTTGCGAGGCACGCTCGATAAGTTCGAAGACATCAAACGATTGGTCATATCCCGCCTGCGAAATTTGTGTGGCGATGTGAATTAGTCGGCGATAGAGATATTTTTCTTTAACAATGATGGCGTGGTATTCGACGTTCGCGGCGGTTGCGACTTTGTTGGTCAGTTCAGCGATGTAGTGATAGCCGCCTGCCGCTTCAAGTTCTTCGGAGCGTTTGAGTTCATCGGAGAGCGTAACAAGGTCAATCGCTTCTCGACGTTGATACAGCCGCAACATGGCTTTGTAGATGAGGCGATGCTTTTGGTCGTAAAAAATTGTGTCGGAGTCTTCGCCGAAGACCGAAATCACGCGCTCGATCGCATCAACGGAAATCATAATGCCGCCCAACACTTCTTGCTCAACTTGGACGGCGTTGGGCAAAATCCGTCCGTCTTTAATGTCAATTTCTTCGCGGAATCCCTTGCGAATACCTGTGAGTTTTTGTAGAGGATAGCTGCCGCTCATTTCTTGACTTCGTTCAATAAATCCGCTCATCTCTGTCCTGTTTTCGTTGTTTTGAAAATGGGTCATTAAAAAGTATCTCGGCGGATTTAGTCCGTCGCGTATTTCTCATCGTAAATGCGTCGGAGCATCTGCACATCTTCCCAGCAAAAGCGTTTCCAATTCGGGTTGCGGAGAAGTGCCGCAGGGTGATAGGTCACAACCACATCAACATTTCGCCACTTATGCACTTTGCCGCGCATGGCTTGCATGGATTGATTGTTCTCAAGGAGCGTGTTCGCCGCAACCTTGCCCAACGCCAGAATAAGTTTTGGGCGAATAATCTCTAACTGCCGATAGAGATAGGGCAAGCACGCGGCAATTTCATCAGGCTCTGGGTTGCGATTATTCGGCGGACGTGACTTGATGATATTGCAGATATAAACATCTTTACGCTCAAACTTAATCGCCGCTAAAATGTTCGTGAGCAACTGTCCTGACCGACCAACAAAAGGCAACCCTTGCTCATCTTCGTCGGCACCTGGTGCTTCACCGACCAGCACGACTTTGGCGCGCTCATTGCCATCGCCGAACACATAGTTTTTTCGTGTTTCGCCCAAGCGGCACTTCTTGCATGTTTTTGTCGCTTCGTAAAGTTCTGATAGCGTTTTGTAACGCTGTAAGTCTTCATGTGGAGACGGAGAAGACATTGACGGCTCATCGAATAATCCGCCTTGTATCATTTCGCGTTTGTGTGTTTCAAAAAATGTTAGAGTCAACAATCTGCAAAGAGGCTTGCAGTATGGCGTATCGCGTAAGGTGTGAATGCTACGCTTGCGTCATTGTCGTGTGAATGTTAAAGAACTTTTTTGAAAGAAAAAATTTGCTTTTTCAAAAATTGTTTTTGCCGCCATTCGCTTTGTTTGTAAGGGAAGTTGTTCGACGGTGCCATCTCTGAAAATGAGCGTGAGCCGATTGGTATCCACTTCAAATCCTGCGCCTGCTTCGTGGGCATGGTTGAGCGCAATCATATCACAGTTCTTGACCACGAGTTTCGCCTTTGCGTTGTCGAGCGCGTCTTGAATTTCCAATGCAAAGCCAATGGAGAGCTGATGCGCTTTTTTTTGTTTGCCAAATTCAAGCAAGATGTCAGGATTTTTGACAAGGTGAAGCGTGAGCGATTCAGATGACTTTTTGAGTTTGCCGTCATAGACTTCGGCGGGGCGATAGTCTGCAACGGCGGCGGCGGCAATGAACACATCGAGCGTCTCAAAGTATCGGCGAGCGGCTTGAAACATCTCTTCTGCACTTTCAACCTCAATACGATTAACCTTCGGCGGCGTTGGAAGATGCGTTCTGCCTGTAATCAACATCACTTCTGCGCCGAGTTCGGCGGCAACTTCGGCAAGCGCGAAGCCCATTTTGCCCGATGCATAGTTCGAGATGAATCGCACGCCGTCGATTTTTTCGCGGGTTGCACCAGCGGTAACGACCACTTGTTTGCCCACGAGCGTTTTTTCTTTTGGCACAAGTGCATCAGCAACATGTTGGAAAATCGTTTCAGGTTCGGGCAATCGCCCTTTGCCAATCAAGCCTGAGGCGAGTTCCCCGATTTCAGGTTCAATGATGAGACAGCCTTCGTGTTGGAGAAGATTCAAATTGCGTTGAACGGCGGGCGCGTCGAACATCTCGCCGTCCATTGAGGGAAAAATCAATTTCGGTTTGTTCGGACGCATTGTCAGATAGCACACCGAGAGCATCTCATCGGAAAAGCCGCTCGCGAGTTTAGCAATCGTGTTAGCCGTAGCAGGCGCAATCACGAAGCAATCCGCCCATTCGCCCAAGTGAATGTGTGCGGTCCAAGTCGGCGGCGTTGAAGTGGAATCGGGGAAAATTTCGGTCAGCACGCTTCGCCCTGAAAGCGTGGCGAGTGTGAGCGGCGAGACGAACTGCGATGCGGATTTTGTCATCACGACTTGAACCTCTGCGCCGGCTTTCTTGAAGAGGCGCACGAGATTTGGAAGTTTGTAAGCGGCAATGCCGCCACTGACACCTAATAAAATATGCTTTCCGGAAAGGTCAGTCATTTGCTTGAAGCGGATTCAGGTTCAGGTTGTCGGCTGGCACGCTCGGTTTCATTGGGCGGCGGCTGTTGTTCGATTTTCTTTTTCTCGCTTGTTTTGATGTTCGTGCTCTTCTTGCGTCGGAAAATGCGGTCGCTGAGTTCGCTCCAAGTGTGGAAGTTGTCGCGATAGCCAATGCCGAACCCCCAGAGTTCTTGCATCTCTTGGTTGAAGATGGTGAAGTTATTTTGACCGAATACGCGAAAGGCTTCGAGAACGACTTTATCGCTGATGCGGTATTCCAATTTTTGCGAATTGGTGTTTCCGCCACGTGCGGCGGCGGAGTCGTTGTTGGCAAAGGAGCCCGAGCCGATAACGACAAGTCTGCCGTCGGTGCCGGGGACGGCGTAGGCGACGGCTAAATCAACGCCTGAGAAGCCGCCGCTTGCGTCTCGTGCCAGTCCGATGTTGACGGATTGAACGCCAGCAATCGTGCCTGCCACGCGCGAGAGTTGCGACGAGAGCAACCCTGCCCCAGCCCCGATGCCTGCACTTGCGACGGTGCCTGCGCCCAATCCGCCGCCGCTTCCGCCGAGTTCAACAGGCGGCGAATACCATTGCCCTGCGGAAAGCAGCAACGCGAAATTCAGCACCGCATTGGGGTCTTCAATGCCGGGCAAGTCTGTATTTGGCATTTTGAATTCTCGCTCTTCAAATCGATAGCCCATCGCCATGTTCGGTGCGAGTGCGGTGCCTGTAATTTTTACCACCAAGAACACTTCGGCTTGAACGCCAGCTCGACGTGGGTCAGGGTTATTGGCGCGTGTGCGTGTTTCCGCTGTTACATTGATGCTCGCGTTCAAAATGTCTTCTTCGTTCCACGAAATTTTTCCGCCTTGTTTGACTTCAAAGTTTTTGGTGAAGGCGGTGTAACTGCCGCCTGCAATCGTGGCACTTCCGAAGGCTTCGAGGTTGATGCCACGCTTACGCACGCGAATATCCACATCTTCAAGGCTCACTTTCATTTGCTCACCGAGATACTTGTTGAAGATAATGGTGTAAAGCATTCGGCGTTGCGTTCGGACGCGCAAGTCCATCGTCATCAGGTCGTAGGGCGTGATTTGATAGACTTGAACGCGCGAGCGGCTTTCGTCCATTGAAAATTCTTCCCTAAGCCTGCGCTCTTTTTTGATGCGGTCGCGCTCTTCAAGCGTGAGCGTCGTGTCTTCACGCGGACGCATGGTAATGAATTTTGCCGCTTCGGCGAATTGTGTGGCGTTGTTGGCGTTTTTGGCATAGGAGCTCATCTCGCCATCGTTAATGGTCAAGCGTCCTGTCAGTTTCGGTGCGTCTAATGTGCCGAAGTAGCGCAGGTTATCGGAAGAGGCTATCAGGGTGCCGAAGGGCAAGCCATCTTTGCCTTCGGGCTTACGCATCAAGTGAAGGCGATTGAACGCAATACCAATGTCCATAAACTCAACGCCAAAGTTGTTCATTTTAATCGTGCCGTTGGTGGTGCCTTCGCCGCCGAAGCGGTCGGTGAAAGTCAGTGCCGTCCATTGTGCGCCGCTTGGCGTAGCGAGGATTTCGCCGTTTAGCGTGTATTCAACTTGTGTGGTAATCGGCGTGGTTTTGACATTGTCAATGAACAGGCTAATGCGAATATCGGGCGTGGGAAATCGTCCGCGCACGGTTGCGAGCAGTTTGATAAAGCCTGATGTGCGCTCCAACGGCACGAAGGCTTCAAGCGCAGAGGCGGCGATGTCGTCGGAGCGAATTTCAGCAAAGACATCTTCGGTTTTGATGAAGCCGAAGGGCGTGCCATCGCTGTCTAAATTTATCGGAATTCGTCCGCGCCCTGAAATGCGGTTAAAAACTTCCCCTTGTCCAAACACGCGCGATTTCTTGGTGCTATCGAGGTTAGCGGCAAGCATAAACTCTATCCACCTATTGCGGTAATCGGCTTGGAGTGTCAGGTTGCCAGCGCGCACCGCACTGTAAATCAAATTGCGAACATCTAACTCAAACTGAATTTCAGGGTGTTGCAAGTTGCCGCCAACATTAAGCGTGAGATTGACTCTGCCGCCGAAAGGCGCGTTTGATGGTTCGGGCAACACCCACTTTCGGAAATCGGCAAGGTTGAAGTTTTTGAGCGCAAGGCTGACATTGCCATCGCCATCAAACTTGATATAGCCTTTGAGCGCAAGCTCTTGGTCTTTGTTGCGAAACGCCACGTTGCTAAATCGAACTTTCTGCGGGCTGATTTGAAACTCGGAATTTTCATTTGCCTCCCAACTCCACTCGCTTGTGGCAAACTTAAATTTCTCGAGCAAAACAATGTATTGCGCTTCGAAAACGCCTGCGAGCATTTCCATTTCCAACTTGCCGCGCGTGTTGATATGCGAAGTGCTTACATCAACTTGTAAGGCTTGCTTGTCGTAGCGCATCTCGAATTTTGTGTCTAAAAATCGCTGGTTGCCTGTTTTCAGACGAAAGGCGTTGAGATTCAACTTGGCGCGAAGTTGGTGTTCTTTCTGGTCTATGACATCGTCCACATATCCAAAGGTAGCGTTAAAGTTTTGCGCGAAAAACATATCGCTGTATGTAATGGAGTCGATATTTACAATCGTGGTTATCGCACATTGATTCGGCAGACTCGTGATTTTTCCGCGCAGTTGGGCTTTAGCATTGAAGTAGCCTGTCTTTGCAATCAGCGACACGGCTTCAAGGCTTTTGAGCGAAACGCTGAAATTGACGTTCAACGTCGGAAGCACGATATTAGCCACTGCCGCTTTTTTCTTCACCGATTTTTCTAAGGCTTTCACCTTGTTGCTGACGGCTTGAAACTCTTTTTCTTGTGCTTCGGAACGGAAGATATTGTTCTTGTAAATCTCGCGCTCAATCACCCCTGATTCTAACCGCACGAGCGTAACCAGTTGCCCAACATCAAATTTGCCCTCGACTTCTACATCAAGCAAATCGCTATGAAAGACAAATGTCGCAGAGGAATCGAACTTATTTTGAACCAATGTCACGTGCGCCTTCGTGCCTTTGCGAATCGGCAGTTTGCCAATCGTTGAAGAATCTAATTCCAAATCAAAATCAAAGTTCACACTCCCAAGCGCAATGCCGTTTCCGTCAAGCGTGTAGGTGAATGTAAGATTGCTTTTGAGACTATCATTTTTGGTGAAGGTAGAAATATCGAAGTTCCCCAACCGCCCTTCGCCTTTGTAAAGTGGAACGTCTTTGGAAAGGTCAACCCACCCTGAAAACTCGGCAATTTGCTTGTCCATTGCAACATAAAGACTGCCTTCAATTTGCTTATTTGAGACACGGGCGTTCACTTCGGTTTCGGAGAGCGTGTATGCGCCGATGCGCGACTTCGTCATCGTTGCCACAAACTTTGCGTTCAATGTTTCGAGCGAATTGCCTTTGCCTTCGAGTTTGGCGGAAAGGTTTAAGTCACTTGTGAGCGCAGGGTTTTTCACGGCTTTGCCAATGTTGAGGTGCTCAACGCTCAAACCGCCAGCGTATTCAGGCACACGATTTCTTGGAAGCGAAATTTCAACATCTGTGGCAAGCGTTCCGACTTGCGACTGCGCCGCAAGCCTCGCACGAAACCGATTGAGTCGACCGTTAAAGCCGCCGCTTAAATTCACTCGACCAATCTCGCTCATATCGGGCAGTGCAAGCGAGGGCATGATTTTCACCGCATCAGAAGGCGTTAAGTAGCTACTCTGCAACACCACATTCAGTTCCGATTTTTCAGGCGAAAAGACGTGGTTCACATTGCCCGAAAGGCTGATTTGATTTTGCGCCACTTGAAGCCAGACTTCTTCAACCTTGAACGAATCCACCGTTCCGTGTGCAACGGCTTTTGCACGAAGATTCCCGTTGAGGAAATAAAGTGACGGCACAAGCCGCTTGACATCATCGAGCGCAAGTTGCGCTACATCAAGCTTAAGCTCAAACGAGGCGTTTTTGAGAGAGTCTTCGGAATACGGCGCAAAGAGATTGTATTGATGAAGCGAGGCAGTCGCCTGAATCGATGAACGCGACGTTTTGAGCGTAAGCCCCGTCAGTTCAACGCGCTGTGGCGTGAGCGAAACATAGAGATTGGTTTCCGCTAACGAGAAATCGGATTCAGGAATGTTGAACGAGAACTCCTGAACGGTCGCTGTGATAAAATCGCCGTCAACTTCGCCTTTCAACAGCAGATTCACATTTGCAAGATGCAGACTGTCGAAGTTAATCGGCGTAATCCCTTGCTTTCGCAGAGAATCTATGGCAAGCCTTGTTTCACGGTCAGGATTTTGTGCAAGATGATTGACCCACCAAAAATCGCCATTGCGAATTGCGATTTCATCAACAAGAAATTTAATCGGTTTGCTTTCACTCGTGTCAGGCGTTGCGGTTGAATCAGGCTTTAAGAGCCGCATGAAGCGCAAGGTGCTGTCGCGCTCTTGCACCACAACGGCTTTCGGCGTGTGCAGTGAAATTCTGCCGATATGCAGTTCCTTGATAAATCCTTCTTCAATGTTGCGATGCAGCGAAACGCCGACAACGCTGAGCGCGAGTTGGTCAAGCGACAGGCTTTCAGTGGAATCATCTGCGATAAAGACTTTAACGCCGTGAAGCGTGAGCGATGTGGGGAAGCCAAGTTCGGCACGCTCTATCGTGAGCCGTCCGTTGAAGAGCAGGGCGAATTGCTTTTCGGCAAATGATTTCAGAAATCGCTCACCGAGTGATGTGTTGAGGAAAATATACAGCCCCACGAGGGCAAGAAACACCATCGTTATCAGCGTGTAGAGCGTGCGTCGCAAAAACGTAAAAATGCGCGGAATGGTCATCAACTCACGAAGATTCTTTGAGTGAATAAGCCTTCAAAATTTTTTCAATCGTGCCGGTGGTTGAGCGTCCGTCTAAAAAGGAAATCGTTTGAACAGTTCCGCCATGCGCTTCAACACTCTCTCTTCCGACAATGTTTTCAACTGCCCAATCTGCGCCCTTGACCAGCACATCGGGCAAGAGCGTTTCAATCACCGAGAGTGGCGTATCGTCTTCAAAGAGCAACACCGCGTCAACGGCTTTGAGGTTTTTGAGAATGTAGGCGCGGTCTTCTTGTGTGTTAATCGGTCGCTTGTCACCTTTGATTTTTCTGACCGATGCGTCGCTGTTGATGGCAACCACCAGCACGTCGCCGAGGGCTTTGGCTTTGTTCAAATACTGCACATGCCCTGCGTGCAAGATGTCAAAACAGCCGTTGGTGAAAACAACGGTGCGCCCTTGTTGCTGATGAAAATCGACAAATGTTTTCGCTTCTTCAAGCGTCAGCAAGGGCTTTTCCAAATCGAGTGAAAGTGCGGTTGTCATCGTATTTTGCTTTACAATTTGTGTGTGGACGAGGTGCGTGAAGATACGAAAACGCGCCGCTTCTTTCGCTAACAATTTTCAAGGCTTTTTCATGAAACGCTTGCTCAAAACCGTTGTAGATGCCTTGCTCTACGGCGTATTTATGCTTGTGGCTGTGCTGGTGCGTCGGCTCTCGATTGAGCGTGTGTATCGCTTAGGCGAGGCGGTCGGCGTGTGGCTTTATGAGCGCGTGAAATTGCGTCGCAAGTTGGTGGAAACGAACTTACGCTTGTGCTTCCCAGAAAAATCCGATGAAGAGCGGGCGAGAATTGCGCGTCAAGTCTATATCGAGCAAGCGCAGTCGCTCTTTGAGATTATGCGTGCGCCGCTGATTCGCTCCAAAGCCGATGCCGAAAAAATTTTTGAAGTGGAAAATATGTCGCTTGTAGAAAAGTGTTATGCGGAAGGCAAAGGGGCGATTGTCGTCTCGGCGCATTTTGGAAATTGGGAGTTGAAGGCGATGTGTTGGGCATTTTTAGCGCAGCCGTGTGCGATTGTCTATAAGCCGTTCTCCAACAAGTTTCTTGACAAGAAGATGTTAGAATGGCGCACCTTCGGCGGCAATGAATTTATCTCAATGGGCGATGCGCCGAAACTCGGCTTGAAGCGACTGCGCGAAGGCAAGTTTCTTGCGTTGCTCAGCGACCAAGCCGCACACACCGACGATTACTTCACAACCTTTCTCGGACGCGATGCCGCCATTTTTCTCGGAGCCGCTGTCTTCGCACTTCGCACCAAATTACCCATGATTCTCTCAATGCCTCGCCGTGTTGGGATTGGCAAACATCGCTTAGAACTCACCGAGATTAAAACCGATGACCTCACCTTCTCACCTGACAACGTCAGAGTATTAGCCGAGCGATACACTCGTGCGATTGAAGCCTACATTCGCCGCTATCCTGACCAATGGTTCTGGCTGCACAACCGTTGGAAGCGCATGCCACCTCAAAAGAGCGCGCCAACCGTTGTAGAAGCAGAATCGAGCCGTGCCTAAAAGAAAATGAGTTGCACCAACACAAAGAGCGGCAAGAGCACCACCAGCGAAAACTTTGCTACATATCCAACAAAACTCGGCATCTCTAATCCTTGCTCTTCGGCGACGGCTTTCACCATAAAGTTTGGCGCGTTGCCGATGTAAGTCATTGCCCCGAAAAACACTGCTCCAATACAAATTGCTTTAAGCAACTTTTCAGGAATCCCTGCAATCATCACAGGGTCTTGTTGCCCTAATCCCAATGCCAAAGAGTAAAAGGTAACGGCGGTTGGGGTATTGTCTAAAACGCCGCTCAAAGTGCCAGTGGCATAGTAGAACTGCACAGCACTCGTTACGCCAAGCGATGGTGCATTGGCTTCAAGAAACAAAAGACACGGAATCATTGTGATGAAAATGCCTAAAAAGAGATAGGCGACTTCTTCAATCGGGTGCCAAGAAAATTTATTCGCCTCGCGCACCTCCTTTTTCGTGAGCCAGAGCGAGATCCCCAACAGCACGAGAATCACTACCTCGCGCAAAAACTTGGCATACTCATTTTGCTTGAAGAGTGGAATGTATTGCTCGTTCAAGAACGCCACTGAAAGCACCACGCCCAAAAGCAACACAAAGTTGATTGTGCCTGTAATTTTTATCGGACGAATTTGCTCCACATCGCGCTTCAATGCGGTAAGGCTTTCTTTTTGATAGTAGTAGTAGGAATCCACGCCGAAGTAAGTGGCGAGCAAGATGATATTTGCAAAGAGCCAAACCGGCAGAAGGTTCAAGAACCACTCAAACGGCACGCCACGCAAATACAGCACAAAGAGCGGCGGGTCTCCGAGTGGCGTTACCAAGCCGCCGCAGTTTGCAACGACGCCGATAAAGAAGAGAACCGTATGCACCTTGAACTGCCTCTCAGCGTTGGTTTCCAAGAGCGGACGAATGAGAAGCATCGCCGCGCCCGTTGTTCCCATCAGCGACGCAAGCACCGCACCAACTGCCATAAACGCCGTGTTGATACTCGGCTTCGCCTCAATATCGCCGGTGATGTTGATTCCGCCTGTAATCACAAAGAGCGCGCCAAGCAAAATGAGAAACGGCACGTAATCAAAGAGAAGCGCGTGTTTGAGCTCGCCCCACATGGCGTTGTAAATCAAAAAGCCCAGCACAGGCACGCTACATACCAACGCAATGATGAGTTTATTACGATTGCTTTCCCAAAAGTGAGAGAGCATAAGCGGCATGACAGCAATCGCCGCTAACAGCAAGGCAAATGGAACAAGCAGAATGAGAGGAATCTCGTGCTGGTCGTGCATGGACGGATTTGTTTTTTTAGATGCTGTTGACAGTTGCCAAAAATACGGTATGTTCCTGCTTTCAGAAAGCGGCTTTCAAGAAATGACGATTTCGAAACAACTCTTGCTCTCGTTTCTCACGGTCGGCGTGGGGGCGATTGGTATTGTCTCTTATTTTTTCTATCACGATGCACGAAACGCTCTCATTGACCGTGCCTTTGAGCAACTGACATCCGTCAAAACTTTGAAGAAAACCAAACTGCAAGATTTATTTGCCACACTCTCTGAACGCGCCTCGCAACTTGCCTCAATGGCAGATTTAGAGGCGCGATTACAGAATCCCAAAGAACGAGAAGCCCTTTCAAGAAACCTTGAAACCCTTGTCGTGCTTGATAGCACAGGCAAAGTGGCTCTTGGACAACTGCCCTGCCCGATAGTCCCGATTGCCTCACGCGCCGACAGCATTATCATTTCCGACCTCTTCTTTTGCGATTCTGCAAAGTCGCCCGTGTTTTATGTCGGCGCACGGCTTAAAGGCAAAGGTTGGATTTTGCTCGTTCAATCCTTTGATGTTATCAACAAAGTGCTGACGGAGCGAAGCGGCTTGGGCGAATCGGGCGAAAGTTACCTCGTTGGAAGTGACTTCATTATGCGCTCCAACTCGCGCTTTTTCAGCACGCCAACGGTGCTAAACCTTTATGCTAAAACCGATGCCGTTGAAGCGGCGTTTCGAGGTGAGCGCACGCCGATGATTGTCAAGGATTATCGCGGCGTTGAAGTGCTGAGTTCATTTTCCGTGCTTGAATTTCCAATGCACAAGTGGGCGATTCTTTCCGAAATTGACTATGCCGAAGTGCTTGTGCCGATTGACGCAATGCGGCGGCGCGTCGTGCTGATTGCGTGTGCCGTCAGTGCGGTGCTTATCGCGGTTTCGTTAGTGGTTGCACGCACGCTCTCACAGCCGATTCAGGACATCAGCGCACGAATTGAGCAAGTGTCAGTTGGGAATTTGACTGCGTCGGCATTTCCAAACACACGCATTGCCGAACTCAACGCGATGGCAACATCGGTTTCACGGCTCATCGATGCACTTCATCGCACGCGCCTATTTGCAACAGAAATCGGCAATGGGAATTTTGAAGCAACCTTCGAGCCGCTCAGTGAGCAAGACGAAACGGGCAGATCGCTTCTCAAAATGCAATCTGAATTAAAACGGTTGATGGCATTTGCCGAAAAGGAACGCGCCTTGCGCACCGCTTCTCTGCTTGAAGGCGAAGAGTCCGAGCGCAACCGTATCTCGCGAGAGTTGCACGATGGGCTTGGGCAAATTCTCACCGCGATTAAATTTCAAGCGCAGTCGCTTCCTCCATCAGAAAAGCGTGATGAGTTGATGGATTTGCTCGATGATGCGATTGATGAAGTCCGACGGCTTTCCTACAACCTCATGCCGCGCGTGTTGATGGATTTTGGTCTCAACGCCGCGCTTCAAAAATTAGTCTCGCAAACAGCGGAGCGTGCCGACATAACGATTCACTTTGACAACACACTTGACACAGAGCGGCGATTTGATGAGCAATTAGAAATTGGCATTTTCCGCATTGCACAAGAAGCGATGAACAACGCGCTCAAACACGCCGAAGCGTCCCAAATTCATCTCGCGCTTGCTGAACGCGACTCTCGGCTTTATTTAACTATATGTGATAATGGCAAAGGCTTTAATCTCAACGCGCTTGCGCATCAAAACGGATTGCGCAATATGCACGAGCGAGCGAAACTTTTGGGCGGCACCTGCACGATTGAAACGCATCAAAACGAAGGAACGCGAATTGAAGTCGCACTGCCAATACTTGACCGAACATCGTCATGAAAAAAATTACGTTAATTCTTGCCGACGACCACCGGCTTGTGCGAGACGGCATTAAATCGCTCCTCAACGACGCACCTGACATCGCCATTCTTGCCGAAGCCGAACACGGAGCGCAAGCCGCTGAACTCGCCGAAAAGCACAAGCCCGCCGTGATGCTTCTCGACATCTCGATGCCGCAACTGAACGGATTGGAGGCTATCAAAGCCATCAAGTCGCGCTCGCCCAATACCAAAGTCATGATGCTCTCTATGCACGAAGAACCTGAATACATCATCAAGAGCCTCAAACATGGTGCGAGTGGCTACTTGCTCAAAAGCGTAGAGCGCGATGAACTGCTCAAAGCCATTCGCATGGTTGCCGAGGGCAAAGTGTATTATCAAAGCGACGTGGCTCAAACTGTGATGCAAAGTTTCTCATCTGAATCTGTCAAAGAAACGCCACCAAAAGCAGAGACTTTGCCGACGCTGACCGAGCGCGAAAAGGAGGTGCTTCATTGCGTCGCCGAAGGGTTTTCGACCAAGCAGATTGCCAAAAAGCTCTTCATCAGTCCGCGCACCGTTGAAGTGCATCGGAGCAACATCATCAAAAAACTGGGGGCTCAAAACGCCGCTGAACTTGTCAAACTTGCGATTCAATATGGCTTAATTGGATAAAAAAATGCGTGTTCTAACACGGCATAAAAAAATTGTTAACTTTTTTTTCAAAACCACTTGACAAGTTTTCAAAAATTTGTATCTTTGCATCGGCAACAAAGCAATGGACGCCCTGTTCATTGTGGTAGGTGATGTGGGGGACACCTACCAGTTGCATAGCGGACCCTGTCCGCTATTTATTTGGGTAGCAGTAAAGTAGTAGGCACCCTGTCTACTATGGCAAGTGATGTGGGGGACACTTGCTAACTGCGGGGCGACTATGTCGCCCTTTTTTATTTCGATGATTTTCGTTTTTATGATTTTCTGAATTTGTAGGGGGTATCGTTTGATTGTGTAACTACTCAATCGGTGTGCGAATGAACTTCCCCGCTGTATCGACATATCCAATCGCACCTTCGCTAAACACTTGCGCCAGTCCATCAACGAACTTTCCAACGAAATCAAACTTTGGTTCAATCACCCATTTGCCATTTCTGTCAATTACGCCGACCTTGCTGTTTTGCCTGACCGACGCATAGCCGTGATTGAACGATTCCACCACGCTTTCAAACTGTGGCTCAATGACCATTGCGCCTTGCTTGTTGATGAAACCCCAGCGATGTGAGGCAGTGTCCTGCACAGCGGCAAGTCCTTCGCTGAACGCGAGCGCGTTTTCATATTTCAATTCAATGACGGGCTTTGCGCCGAAGTTGACATAGCCCCAAACATTTCCAATGCGGACGGCACAAAGGCTGTCGGAAAAATCACGGGCATCATCAAATTGCGGTTTAATCACCAGCGTGCCTTGTTTATCGATGAATCCGCACTTGCCGTTTATCATCACCATTGCGCGCCCTTGTGAGAAGCGAGCGACAAGATCGTATTGAGGCGAAATGATTTTGCGTCCTTCTTTGTCGATAAATCCCCACTTGGCGGAATCCATCGTTTCAATGGCGGCAAGCCCTTCACTGAATCGCATCGCGTTTCGGAATTCGGGCTTAATAGCGAGAGTGCCTTCCACATCGAAGTAGCCAAACGTTTTGCCGATACGCACAACCGCAAAGCCTTCGGAATAAGGGCGAATGTCGCTGTATTGAATCGGGGTGAGCAACGAGCCTTTTTCGTTCATGACACCGAAGTTGCCCTTCTGACCGACAATCGCGCGCCCTTCGGAGAAGGGCATGGCGGCATCGTATTGCGGCGTGATTATCACCTTACCGGTTCTATCCATGTAGCCGTATTGACGATTTTCGGAGATGACATACAAGCCGCCTTCACGACGCGAACACGATACAAGAAGCAAAAGAAGCCCGCAAAAGAGCAGTTTAATTTTCAACGGCATTGAAGCGGTAATCAACTGATTTAAGAATGTTGTAGTAAGTTTGAAAAGGATTAGGTGAGAAATACAGTTCGTCCATAATCATCGATTTGCCAACGGGATAGGTCAGCATATAGGCGCGAAAGTCCTGGTCGCGCAAGCGTGAAATGGTGCGGCGAATCAACTCGTCTTCGCTTGGAAGATATTGGCGCAAGTAGGCAAAGATAGTGTCATCATTCTCTCTCTCCTCATACATCAATAAAGCGGCATTGATGATGGGCTTTCGTCCGAGTTCCTCAACCAGTTCAATCACTCGAGCATCTTCTTCAGAAATCGAGCGATGGTGCAAGGCGTAATGATCATTGAGCCACTCAATTATATCAGGGATTTCGCCGAAGATGATGTAAGAAGCCGCTTCGGCAAGCCCTTCGGAAATCGTGCTACATGGTGTGCCAAGCAAATTGATACTGAACTCGTTGAATCCTTGTTTGCGCACAAGTTCGTGTTCTTTCACAACGGCTTCGGTATGATGACCGCAAAAGGCTTCATGCGTGGTGGTATGAAGCGCGCCCCAAATGGTCGTAGGCACGTCGGTGTTGAGTTCATAGAGCGAGTGATAATTGCCACGATACCAGTGGTAGCCTGCCCAAGGCTTCTCGCGCACCAGACTGACTTCAACGGTACTTTCAGGAAGGGAGAATATCGTCTCGGTTTTCGCTTGTGCTAATTCCATCGTAACGTGAATAAACTGCATCAGTTCATCGCCTTTGAGTTCGAACTGCGCATGCCAGTGTGCAAAGCGTTCAGGAAGCGTTCCGCCCTTACAAGTCTCAACATAAAGCCAGTCATCAATTTCCGAGAGAATCTCGCGAAACTCGCTTTCGCTTTCGTATTCCAGCGATGTAATGCCGTAGCAGAGCCGCGCTTCATCGCGGTAGGAAATAGGATAGCCTTGTTTTTTCTCGATGATGGTTTTGAGCGCAAGAAGTTGCTTGTGAAGATAGACGGCGCGTTCTGATGTATCGCCGTTCAGCGCGTTCAGGAGTTGCTCAGCGTCGGCGTGAAGCGCGTTGAGCGGGCGCACCGGCTCGGCATCGACCAGCAATTTCAGTTCAGAGGCTCTGCCGTAATGGGCATCGACCAGCCCTTGATGATGCTTCTCTAAACGATGTGCAAGCAAGATGTATTCTTCGGCGATGTGATTTAAGGCGTTCATTGTGCGGCATGGTTTGAAGTGAATCCGAATATACGATATACCTTTGGCTCTGGGCAAATTGCAAACCGTTATGAGAAAAGTTTGCATATTTGCTTTTCATTTAACTCATCTTTACTTCATGACCCATGAAGCCTTGATGCGAGAAGCAATTCGGCTCTCGCTTGAAAATGTCAGAAGCGGAACGGGCGGACCGTTTGCCGCACTGATTGCTCGCAAGGGCGAAATTCTCGCCGTCGGCACGAACCTCGTTACTTCGCAGAATGACCCAACGGCTCATGCGGAAGTTGTCGCCATTCGCCATGCGTGCCAACGGCTTCAAACCTTTGAGCTTAAAGGGTGCGACCTTTACACGACTTGCGAGCCGTGTCCGATGTGTTTGGGTGCAATCTACTGGGCGCGCCTTGAACGTGTCTTTTTTGGCAACACGCGACATGATGCCGCCGAAATTGGCTTCGATGATGCTTTCATTTACGATGAAATTCCACGCGACCTTTCCGCTCGCAAATTGCCGATGATTCCGCTTTTGCGCGAGGAAGCCCTCACGGCTTTTCACGCTTGGCAACACTCAACCACCAAAAAACCCTACTAATGCCCACACTCGTTTTAGCCACACACAACCGCGATAAGGTCAAAGAAATCGAGCATGCGTTGCGTCATCTTTCAGGGGTTCAACTACTCTCGCTTGATGCGTTGCCCGATATGCCCGATGTAGTTGAAGATGCACCAACGCTCGAAGGCAATGCGCTCAAAAAAGCCCGTGAAATCTATCGCTTCGCGTCATCACGGTTTGGAGAAGTATTAGCCCTTGCCGATGATACAGGGTTGGAAGTTGAGGCTCTGAACGGCGCGCCCGGCGTGTATTCCGCACGCTACGCCGAAGCCGAACTCGGCAGAAAGCCAACCTACGCCGAAAATGTCGAGAAATTACTTCGAGACCTTGCCAGCACAACGCACCGTGCCGCACGCTTTCGTACCGTTATTGCTCTTGTTGGAGAGTGGAACGGCAGATTTCTTGAAACCACCCTTGAAGGCGTTGCCGAAGGCGAGATTCTGACGAAGCCTTGTGGCACGGGCGGATTTGGATACGACCCTGTGTTTTTTTCTCATGACGCACAAAAGACTTTCGCCGAACTTTCGATTGATGAAAAAAACACCGTTAGCCATCGTGGCAAAGCCCTTCATACTGTTTCAACGTTTCTTGCACGCCTTCAATGAAATAAGACGAAAGCAATTATCGCGGAAATCCTTACATTTGCAGTTATTCACAACGAACTGTTTGTAAAATGAGCGACACCCTCGATGCGGTAGCACTTGCGAAGCAAGCCCTCTTGGAGAACGCGCAAAACGAGGCGGAATACAAGTCGGTTTTAAGCCGCCTTGATGCCAAGCAACTCAAAGAGATTCAAAAACAGTATTGGGATTTTTTAATTGAAGAATCACAAACCACAAAGAAGCCGATTTCGCGAGGCGATATTCTCTCGCGCTTAGAGCCGACGGCGAAGTATCAACAGCGTGCGCGATGCAAAGAGCCCGAAGGCTACTGCACGATTTCCATGTGTGTGCGTATCAATCCGAAGTGTGCCGTTACGCGCATCTCTGAAATTATGCTTGCCATTCGTCCGCTTATTGTCAACTTGCTCCATGAGCGACCTGAATTGCGCCAATATTTCAAGCCCGTTGCAGAACCCTTCGTGTCGGACACCGCACAACGCCCTGCGTTCAGCACGTTGAATGAGGAGCCTCTCATAGAAGAAAAACCGCTTGTGCGACGTGAGCGTGTGCAAGAAGTGATTCCTGATGAAGTGCGCCAAAAATTCCAAAAATACAAAGAGACACTTGGCAGAATGGTTGAAACGGAAGGATTGGAACACGCGATTTTGATGAGCGAAGGCGGAACGATTTTAGTTCATGCGTCATCAAAGCCACAGGAGCTCGAGAAACTTTCGGCGATTGTGGGCGATGAAATTTACGCCGTTACCGAACAAGGCGAGGCGGCACATTTGAACGGCTTGCTGACCGTAACCAAAGAATACACCGACGGCGTGGTGGCGATTCGTTCAATCGGTCAAAAACTGTATCTTGTGGGCGTGTCGCGCATTGTTCTGCCCGCCCGAATTCACAGTTTAATCGTCAAACTCGGCACAGAACTTTCAAAGGAAGTTTCAACTACCTAAATCATTTCACCATAATGAAATACAGCGAGTCAGAAAAAAACGGCGTTGTGATTTTGCACCTCAAAGGCGATTTGCTCGGCGGTGGCGATATTGCCGAGTTCAAAGAAAAACTAAAATCACTCCTTGATGCGGGCAAAAAAAATATCCTCATCGATATGAGCGATGTTACTTATGTCAATTCATCAGGCATTGGAATGTTGATTTCGGGCATGACCACTGTCGTTCAAGCAGGCGGAAAGTTCAAAATTTGTAACATTGAAAAAAATATCAAGAATGTCTTTGTCATTACGAACCTTGTCAAAGTCTTCGACACGTTCAACACGATTGATGAAGCTTTAGCAACCTTTTAATCTTAACAGCGCGTTATGAACGCACGGGGCTCGAGCATGCGCCCTTTTCAGTCTGATTGCTTTTACAACCTTTAACTCTTTACGGCATTGACACACGAAATCAAATTGCTCGGCTCTACGGAGCAAGAAATGACGCTCACGCTTGAGCCGTCAGAATATCAACCCAAACTCGATGAAAATTACAAGCTCGCACAAAAAAACCTTCAAGTCAAAGGCTTTCGCAAGGGCAAAGTTCCGATGGAGATGGTCAAACGCCTTGTCGGAAAAGAAATCGAGTCGGAAACCGTAGAAACCTTAGCAAGTGAGTGTTTCTCGAAAATCGCATCGGAACAAAAGTTGAAAGTTGTTGGACAAGCGCGCATTCGTCACTTCGAATTCACCAACGATAACTTGCTGAACATTTACTTGATGTATGAAGTGCAACCCGAATTTGACCTTGCGCCCTATACCGACTATGCCTTCAAAAAAGCCGAGTATGAAATCACACCCGAAGATGTCGAGCGCGAAGTCAAAAACCTTTTGAGAGAACAAGGCGTGTGGGTGAGCAAAGAGGGCGAAGCCACAGAAGAAGATTTACTCATCGTCGACTACCAACTCTTAGACGAAGGCGGCATGCCGATTATCGGCAAGCGAACTGAAAATCAAGAGATTGTCTTGAAAATGATTCGGAAAGATTCGCCGATGCGCACGGCATTGATAGGCGTTAAAGTCGGCGACGAGCGCGTGGTTGAGCTTCAATCCAACGACCCCAACGAACCGAACAAACGATACAAGTTCTACATCAAAGACATCAAGCGGTTAGACCTACCCGAACTCACCGATGACCTTGCCAAAGAACTTACACAAGGCGAATTGCGAACAGCCGCGGAACTTCGCGCCGATATTGAGTCAACCCTCAAAAAGCAGTTCAACCGCAAATCCAAAGACGACTTGCTCGAAGAGATTGCTAACAAATTCATTGAAGATAATCCGATTGACGTACCGAACACCCTGATTCGCTCATTTGAAGACATGATGATTGAAAGTGCGGCGCGACAACTCGGCGGAAAATTCCCGAAAGGCTTTGATGTGCAAGCCTTTCGACACGAAATCCGCCCGAACGCCAAACGCCAAGCCCAATGGATGCTCATTCGCTATAAACTCGCCGAAGTCGCCGGTATCAAAATTGACGAACAAACCATTCGCGACCTTGCCGAAGCCGATGCACAAGAATTAGAACTGCCGACCGAACAAGTGCTTCAAAATTATTTGAGAGATGATATGCAAAACTACACTATCGAGCGCGCGATGCGTGAAAAACTTTTCGCCTACCTGCTCTCAACGCTGAAAATTACGCCTGAACCCAAACGCATTTCCGACGAGATGATGAGCGAAGAATCTGTGAACTAACCCTGCCAATCCCAAAAGCATAAAGGCAAAGCATAAGGGCAATGTGTATTCCGCATTGCCTTTTTTATTACTTCATGTCATCATAGCGTTTGGCGGCTATCCTCGCATCTGTCGTTTTTACGCAACTGCTTTTTCCACAGAAAATAAACAGGCACGCCGAGTAGAACAATGGCGAGACCGGGATACGAGTACTTCGGCTTGAAGATGAGCAAGTCGATGCAAATTGCCGCCGCCAGCACGATGTAGAGCGCAGGCAACACAGGATAGCCGATTGCCTTGTAGGGACGCTCCGCATCGGGCTTTGTTTTGCGCAACATGAAAATACCCGCAATGGTCAGAATGTAGAAGAGCAAGACCGCAAAGACGACATAGTCAAGCAAATCGCCATATGAGCCAGAGAGGCACAGCAAACTCGCCCAAACACATTGAATCACAAGCGCGAAAGCAGGCACGGATTTTTCGTTGAGTGTGCTGGCTTTTTTGAAGAAAAGTCCATCATTGCTCATCGCGTAATAAACCCTTGCGCCGGCTAAAATCAAGCCGTTGTTACAGCCGAAGGTGGAAATCATAATCAGTGCCGCCATTAAGTAGAGTGCCAAGTCTCCAAACACCACGCTCATTGCGGCGGTGCCAACGCGGTCGAGTTCGGCGAATTGGATTCCGCGTGCGAGAGCATCGGTGCCGTCAGGCGTTCCTTGAAGGGGCAGTACGACAAGATAACTTACGTTTGCAAGCAGATAGATGAGCGTAACAGCACCCGTGCCAAGCGCAAGCGAGAGCGGAATGTTGCGTTTTGGATTGATGACTTCGCCCGCCGTGAAGGTGATGTTGTTCCATGCATCGCTCGAGAAAATTGAGCCGACCATTGCAACACCCACTGCCGCCCATAAGCCCAATCCCGACAAGGTTTCAACCGAGATGATTTTTCCGTCGGCGACCTTTGTCCACGCGCTTTTCCAAAACGCCTCCCCAAAATTTGCCTTCAAAGCGGTTTCGTTTGCGCCTATCGTTAAGCCAACCGCTATCAAGCCGAAGAGCGCGATAATTTTTGACAGCGTGAAGATGTCCTGAATGAGTTTGCCTTCTTTGACCCCGCGCATATTGATGGCGGTCAGCACTATCAGCGAGAAAATCGCAAACACTTGTGCGGCGGAAATGTTGAAGTTGCCCAGCGAGAAGAGCATATTTTTTTCGCTGAGTGCAGGAATGAAAATCGCTGTGAATTTCGCAAAGGCAACCGCAACCGCGGCAATCGTGCCGGTTTGAATGACGAGAAAGAGCGTCCAACCGTAGAGAAAGCCAATGAGTGGGTTGTAGGCTTCGCGCAGATAGACATATTGTCCGCCCGCTTCGGGCATCATGGCGGCAAGTTCGCCGTAAGAGAGCGCGGCAATCAGCGTGAGGATACCTGTAATTGCCCACACCAACAGGAGCATTCCGGGCGAGCCGACGGTGCGCGCAATGTCGGCACTAACGATGAAAATTCCTGACCCAATCATTGACCCCATCACAATCATCGTTGATGAGCGTAATCCGAGTTCGCGTTTGAAGGTGCGGGTTTGAGGTGAAATTGAAACTGCTTCGGTTGGTTGATTCATTGCGGCGTTGATTGTGTTGATAGCGTTGTCAGGAATCTACAAATGTTTATTTTCCGTTCAAACACACCTAACCTAAACCATGCCAACAAACAATACCCAAAAGCCGACGCTGTTTCTTCTCGATGCAATGGCACTGATATATCGCGCCTATTATGCCTTTCTGCCGCAAAAACTTACCTCAAAATCGGGCGTGCCAACTGGGGCAATCTACGGGTTCATCAAAACCTTGCACAGCATCATTGAGCAATACAACCCTGATTATCTCGTTGTTGCCACCGATACAAAGGATAAAACCTTTCGCCACGAGGCTTATGTCCTCTACAAAGCCAATCGCCCTGAACCACCCGAAGACCTGATTCAACAGCTCGACCTCATCTACAAACTCATTGAAGGCTACGGCGTAACGCTCCTCAAACTGCCCGGCTACGAAGCCGATGACGTGATTGGCACACTCGCCAAACGCTATGAAAACGAGTGTCAAGTCTTTATGATTACGCCCGACAAGGATTTCTCGCAACTTGTCAGCGACCACGTGCAAATTCTCAAACCCTCAAAAGATGACGATAAATTCGAACGCTATGGCAAATCTGAAATCAAAGAACGCTATGGCGTTTCTCCCGAACAGTTCATCGATATGCTTACACTGATGGGCGATACATCGGACAACATTCCGGGCGTTACTGGCATTGGACCGAAAACCGCCGCACAACTCATTAACGAATACGGCTCCGTAGAAAACCTCTACAACAACATCAGCCGAATTACCAAATACAAAATGAAGCAGAACTTGCTCGATGCCAAAGAGCATCTGAAAATCGCCAAGTTCCTCGTTACCATTAAAACCGACGTGCCGCTCAATTTTTCGCTTGACGATTTTCGCATCAAGCCCGCCAATCTTGACGCACTCACGCCTTTGCTCGAAGAATTACAGATGAAACAATTTCTCTCTAAACTCAAAGCGCAACAGCCTGCGATGGTCAGCGAGAATAGCCGTGAAAATGATGACCTCGCTTTTAACTTCGGCGCGAACATTGGCGAAAGCGTTTCGCTCACTTACCCGCACACACTCGGAAAGTATCACACCATCACCACGCCCGAAGCCCTCGAGTCGCTTCTTTCTGACTTGCGCAACGCCGATGAATTTTCACTCGATACCGAAACCACCAGCCTTGATGTCTTCAACGCGGAACTCGTTTGCGTTTCCATTGCGATTCGTCCGCATGAAGCCTTTTGCATTTATTGCATTGGCGAGTCGCTCTCGCGCGAAGTTGTCGTTTCCGCCTTAAAACCGATTCTTGAAAATCCTGCGCAAAGAAAAATCGGTCAGAACTTCAAGTTCGACTACCTTGTCTTGAAGCAGTATGGCATTGAGGTTTCGCCGATTTCCTTCGACACGATGCTTGCTAATTACGTGCTGAACCCTGATGATTCGCACAACATGAGCGATATGGCGGCGCGTTATTTCAAGTATCGCTTGATTGAATTTACCAACCTTATCGGCACAGGGCGCAATCAAATTTCCATCAAAGATGTGCCGATTGAGCGGCTCTCGGAATATGCCTGTCAAGATGCCGATGTAACGCTTCAACTCAAACATCGGCTTTCACAAGACCTTGCCGCCTCGCCTGTATTGGAGCGCGTTTTCACTGACATCGAAATGCCGCTCTTGCCCGTCTTGGGCAAAATGGAGTGGGAAGGCATTAGGATTGATAGCACGATTCTTTCGGAAATCTCGCAACTGCTCGAAGCGGAAATTGCCGAAGTGGCAAAGGCGATTTACAAAGAAGTTGGCGCAGAGTTCAACCTCGATTCACCGAAGCAACTGGGAGAAATCTTGTTTGAAAAAATGGGATTGCCTGCAAAGAAACGCACCAAAACAGGCTTCTCTACCGATGTGCGCGTCTTGGAAGAACTGTCGGAAGAGTTTCCCATCGCTTCAAAAATTTTGGAGTATCGCAGTTTGCAGAAGTTGAAGTCGACTTATGTCGATGCGCTTCCCACAATGGTCAATCCAAAGACAGGGCGCGTGCATACTTCATTTAATCAAAGCGTAACAGCCACAGGGCGACTTTCTTCGACCAATCCCAACTTGCAGAACATTCCGATTCGCACCGAACTTGGTCGGCAAATTCGCAAAGCCTTCATTCCAAGTGAGCCGACGCGCAAACTGCTTTCTGCCGACTATTCGCAAATCGAACTGCGCATCGCCGCTGAACTTTCAGGCGACGAAACCATGCTCACGGCGTTCAAAAATGGCGAGGATATTCACCAAGCCACTGCACGCGTCATCTTCGGCGTTGATGAAGTTTCCAAAGAACAACGCCGCAAAGCAAAGGAAGTCAACTTCGGTGTGCTGTATGGGATTCAGCCGTTTGGCTTGGCGCAACGCTTGGACATTCCGCAAAGCGAAGCCAAATCGCTCATCGAGCAATACAAGCAGAAGTATCCGAAAATTTTTCAATACACCGAGCGCGTCTTGGAATCGGCACGAAAACAAGGCTATGTAGAAACACTCACCGGACGGCGACGCTACTTTCCGGACATTCACAGCAAAAATTTTTCCATTCGCAACGCCCATGAACGCGCCGCCATCAACACACCGATTCAAGGCACAGCCGCCGATATGATTAAACGCGCGATGATTCACATTGACCGCAACATTTCTCAACACAACCTTCGCTCGCGCATGATTTTGCAAGTGCATGACGAACTGCTTTTCGATATGCCGCTCGAAGAAAAAGACACGCTTTCCGACCTCGTCAAATCCGCAATGATTCTCGGCGCAAAAGAAGTCGGCATCAAGGAAGTGCCGATTGTCGTTGATATTGGCATCGGTGAAAATTGGCTCTCGGCGCATTAAGCATCTTCAAATCCAACAACAAAACTCACTTTTTCAAATATGGGATTAATGGTCAGCATTTCAGGCATTCGCGGCATTGTGGGCGAAAGCCTTACGCCGCTTGCACTCACCACTTACACGCAAGCCTTTGCCACATGGCTTTTTGAGCAACGTCAATCCAACGCTGTGAACTTGCGCGGCAGTGTGCCAACAGTCGTGATTGGACGCGACACACGCCCCACAGGCAAAATCATCTCCGAGTATGTGCAAGGTGTTTTGATTCAATCGGGTTGCAACGTTATCAACTTGGGCATTGCCACCACGCCAACGGTTGAACTTGCCGTCATTGCGGAACAAGCCGATGGCGGCATCATCATTTCCGCTTCGCATAATCCGCTTGAATGGAACGCGCTCAAATTGCTCAATCACTTGGGCGAATTTCTCACACCTGCGCAAAGCAAATCGATGCTCGCGATTGTGGAAACCGAAGAGTTTCATTCAGCAACGTGGAACGAATTTGGAATGGCAGTGCCGCGCGACGATTACGACGACTTTCACATCAAGAAAGTGCTTTCACTTCCCGAACTGGACATAGAGAAAATCAAGCGGCGCAATTACAAAGTGCTGGTTGATGCGGTGAATGGTGCAGGTGCGCTGATTATTCCCAAACTCTGTCGCGCGCTTGGCATTGCCGAAGTCATTGAAATTTCGTGCAAGCCAACCGGCATTTTCCCACGCAACCCTGAACCGATTGAAGAGAACCTCACGCAAACACAAGGGCTGACGGCACACTACGGCGCAGATATTGGGATTGTCGTTGACCCTGATGTCGACCGCGTCTGTTTCATTTGTGAAGATGGCTCGCTTTTCGGCGAAGAATATACGCTCGTAGCATGTGCGGATTTTTGGCTCACGAAGAAGAAAGGCGATGTGGTGAATAATCTTTCAAGCAGTCGCGCGCTCCGCGATATTGCTCAAAAGCATGGCGTTGGATTTCACACCGCAAAAGTCGGTGAAGCCAACGTGATTGAAGTGATGAAATCCGTCAATGCCGTGATTGGCGGCGAAGGCAACGGCGGCGTGATTTTGCCCGATGTGCATTACGGACGCGACGCGCTGGTCGGCATTGCCCTCTTCCTTTCGGCTTTTGCAGAGTGGCAAGAACAAAATCCAACAAGAAAACTTACAGACTTCAAGAAAAATTTTCCCGCCTACTTCATCGCTAAACACAAACTCAAATTAGACACCGCCACAAACCTTGATGAAGCACTTGCCGAACTTGCCCACCGCTACTCGCATGAGCGCGTCTCAACGATTGACGGCGTGAAAATTGACTTCGCTGAAAGTTGGGTGCATTTGCGCAAATCCAACACCGAGCCGATTGTGCGCATTTACGCCGAAGCCCAATCCAAAGCCGATGCGGAAGTGCTTGCAAAACGTTTCGCTGATGAACTCTTGCAATGTGTCGTGTAAGGCGTTAGCGTTTTGGCACGGGCTTCGGTCGGGTGTCCAAGTAGTGTTGAAGCATGAGGGCGGCGGCGACTTTGTCGAGTCGCCCTTTTTGGTTGCGTTCTTTTTTCCCAACGCCGCTCTCGATAAGCGTTTGCATGGCGGCTTTTGAAGAGCCAAACTCACTGACTTTTTCAATCGCAAGATGCGGGAATTTGGCTTGCAGGCGTGCCTCAAACTCGGCGACGATGTTGGTCATTCGGTTTGGTGAGCCGTTGTTGTTGGTCGGGTTGCCAAGTAGAATTTTCTCGATGCCGTCTTCTCGCTCAATCGTAGCAAGTTGCTTGTAGAGGTCGGTTTCGGAAAATGTACCGACGCTTTGGGCAAAGAGATGAAGCAAATCGCTTTTTGCCAGTCCGATACGCTTCGTGCCGTAGTCAATTGCTACGAGTCGCTTTTTAAGCACGCTCATGAAGGTTTTTTGGCTTTTGCATCGTTACCAAGCAGAACTTTTTTGATTTGTTTGCTGGGTCGGAAGTGCATTTTTCGTCGCCTGCCTGTGTAGTCGATGAGTTCAAGCGTGCGGGGGTCTCGAACAATCGCATGCTCTTTCATGAATTTGACTTCGAAAACGCCAAGCCCGCGCAGTTCAATGCGCAGTTCGGGGTCTGCGCTTTTGATAAGGCTTGCCAGTCCATCAATGGTTGCGTCAACATAATTAGCCACTTCGCTTGGCTTTTTGTTGAAGCGTTTAGCAACGACATTGTAAAGGTCAACGCGTGTCAAGGTTTTTGGGATTTTGCGCGCATTTCGTTTGGGTGTTCTCGGTTCATTTTGTTGGTCTGTCATTGTGATATGTTTTGGTGTTTCAGGCTTGAAAGAACGAGTTGTTTTATGTCTCTACGCGCTCACCAATCAGTGTGGCGGCGGTTGAACTGGTGATGCGAACATTCACGAAGTCCCCTGTTTTTTCTTTTCCTGTTTTCGGAAACACAGCAACACGATTGTTATCGGCTCTGCCCATCCACATTTCCGATGAGCGTTTGCTATCGCCCTCGATTAAAATCTCATAGACTTTTCCGACCGATTCCGCGTAGCGTTCAGCAGAGATGCGTTTCGTGAGCGCGACGATTTCTTGCAAGCGGCGTTGCTTCGTGGCTTCATCGATATCATCTTTGAGCTTTTTCGCGGCAGGCGTGTTCGGGCGTTCCGAGTAAATGAATGTGAAAGCGTAATCGTAGCGAACTTGCTCCAAGAGCGAGAGCGTCTCTTGGTGGTCGTCTTCGGTTTCAGTGCAGAAGCCGGCGATGATGTCGGTTGAAAGCGCGCAGTCAGGAATTTTAGATTGAATCATCTCGATTTTTTTCAAGTAATCTTCGCGCGTGTGATTGCGATTCATCAGTTGCAATATCCTTGTAGAGCCTGACTGCACGGGCAAGTGAATGAACTTGCAGAGATTTGGACGCTCGGCAATCACGCTTACCAGTTCATCGGAAATGTCTTTCGGGTGAGAGGTTGTAAAGCGAATGCGCATCTTCTCATCAATCAAACTTGCTCGATACATCAGTTCAGCGAAATTCACCTTGCCTGCTTCATCGTGGTAGGAATTGACATTCTGCCCCAAGAGCGTGACTTCTTTGAACCCTTCGTCGGAAAGCATTTTGAGTTCATCGAGAATGGTTTGGAACGGACGGCTGCGCTCTCTGCCGCGCGTGAAAGGCACAACGCAGAATGAACACATATTATCACAGCCACGCATAATTGAGAGAAACGCACTCACGCCTTCGCGGCGCACGGGCGTAATGTCGGCGTAAGTTTCCTCGAGCGAAAGAAACACATTGGCGGCTTTTTGTCCTGACTCTGCCAGTTCAATTAGTTGCGGAATCGAGCGATACGCATCGGGACCTGCGATTAAATCCACAATCTTTTCTTGCTCAAAAAGCGACTGCTTCATGCGCTCCGCCATACAGCCCAACACGCCAACCACAAGTTTCGGGTTCTTTCGTTTAAGCGGTTTCAGCGATTGCAATCGGTGATGAATTTTCTGTTCGGCGTTTTCACGAATCGCACAGGTGTTGAGGAAAATGACATCGGCATCGGTTTCTGAATCCGTTGTGCTGTATCCGTCCGTTTTGACAACGGCGGCGACGATTTCCGAATCGGCAAAGTTCATTTGACAGCCGTAACTTTCGATATACACTTTTCCCTTTTTCGCCTCGCCGCTTCGCTTAGATTTGGCAGCGTAGGTTTCTTCGCCGGTCAAAGCAATTTCTTTTGAGCCTTCAATGATGTTCAGAGTTGGCGATTCTATCGGCATGGATTGCTGTTGAGTTTGTCTTTGCTTGAAAGTTGCTTCTTGCTGGTTTTATACTGCTCAAAGAGCGTGAAAATACGGCAATCGGGCTACTGTATCAAACGTTTTAAGCCTGCGATGACAACGCGAGCGCGGTCTTATGCAATGCTCTGTTGAGAGAGTGTGGGATTGTTGAGCGTTGCTGTTTCGCCCGTGTAGATTTTGGTTGTTGAAATCAAACCGTGCCGCATTTTGCGTTTAACTTCATCAATGGAAAGTTTATCGCGCTCAATCCACAGTTTTGCCGCCGTGTGTTGAAGGCTGTGGGGCGAGAGATTTGCCCGATGAATCCCCGCCGCATGAAGCCAATGCATCACCCGATAGTGCAGGGCGCGCGTCGTCAGTCGCACATTGCTGACGCGGTGGCTGTTGCTCACAAAGAGCGGCGATGTGGGTTGAACCCCTTGCCGTCGCTCTAAATACGCTTCAATCTCTTGACCTAACGCTAACGGCACTTCTACCGTATCGTCTTTGGCTTTCTTGCCTTTGGCTTGCACAAACAAGACATAGTGCGTCGAGAACTTTTTGAGGTCCTCGACATTGGCTTTAACGATTTCGTGAACGCGCACCGCCGCTTCAAGCATCAGGCGAATGATGAGATAATCGCGGTGGTCTTGCAGTTTTTCGGTCGGAATCACGGAGAGTAATTTTTGCACTTCGGCTTCGGTGAGCGTGCCAGCAGTATGAGCGGTCGGTCGCCGATTGCCCTTCACTTTCTTTGCTGGATTTTCTTCGAGCAAGCCTTGTGCAACAAAATAATCAAGCAAGCGGCGCAATGCCGTCAAATAAGTCGAGACCGAGACTTGCGAGAGTTTCTTTTCTTCCATCAAATACTTCTTGTATTGCTCCACATCTTCAGTGCGAAATTGAAACCATGCTTTTGCTCGCGCATAATACTCCTCAAAGGTGCGCAAGGCACGCTGATACGTGCCTTTCGTCTCTATACCTTTTTCTTTCAGATAGTCGACAAGAAACTGCTCGATTTCTTCCCCCAGTCGTGCATTAGATAAACGCAGTGCTTTCATCGTCATTTCGGATTGTGGATTTTCGCAAAAGATACAGATTTCAGACTATCAAACATGGGTGCTTACCAGCACAAAAAACCCTGACAGTGAACGCGCATTATTTTTTTCATGAAGGAACTTTTGGAATTAAGAGGTTGTTTCGTGCCGAACTTGACAAATCTCTGAAAAATAATTTGAATCAGAATAATCCCTTTACTTCTCTCTTGTCTTTCAAATCACATCATTACGGTAAGCCGTATTGTATTCGATTAAAGTCAGCTCGATTGTGCTGTAAAGTTAACTCCTCCACCGAGCATGGTGGCAAGAGTTTCCGCTAAACTTGAAAGTCAACTCAATTTCTAATCTTAATGGTCAAAAATTTGGAGCATTTTATCCAGTCTTCCCTCTTTTTTTTCAATTTTTTCAAAAAAATCCCTTAAACCTCTGACTTTTTTCAAGTTTTTTCATTTTTCGTCGAATATATCTCTTATCCTGTCTCGTTTCCCTAACCGCAAGGGGAGGTCTTTGTACGTGAGCCGGGGGTACCTTTGATAGACCGCTACGGAGAGGTCAATGTCAGAGCAGTTCGGCTTATGCGTTGGCTTTTGCGAAGCACTTTCTTAACTTAAACTCTTTGAAAATATGAAACTTGCCATTGTTGGAACGCGCTCGTTCACCAATTACGAGGCGTTTGTGCGCGAAGTGGAGCGCATTCTTTCGGAACGAAAGCTCACGCCGTCGGTCATCGTTTCGGGCGGCGCAAAAGGGGCAGATGCTCTGGCAGAGCGGTATGCCACCGAGAAACAACTCCCGATCGAGGTTCACAAGCCCGACTGGAAACACAAAGGCAGCGGCAAAGAGCGAAACAAACGCATCGTCGAGAATGCCGACTTTATGATTGCTTTCTGGGACTTCGAGTCTAAAGGCACTCAACATACGATTTCGCTGTGGCGTGCAACGCTGAAATCGTTTGAGGTTGTGAATACCCACAAACTTTAATCGCCTGCTTGCGCCCGCCTCAATTTTGGGGCGGGCTTTTTTATTCCTAAAAATCCGTCACGTCATCATCACGACAATCGCGACCGCATATTCGTGCGTGTGCGAGAGCGAGAGCGAAATTTTTTCGGATTGAACGCCCTCAATCTCGCGATTGAGTTTGAGTAATGGCTTGCCACTTGATTCGCGCTCGACTTCAATATCGTGCCAATGCACTTTGGCAGAAATCCCCGTCCCGACTGCCTTCGCAAAGGCTTCTTTCGCCGCAAATCGCACGGCAATGCTTTCGTAAGGATTGGCTTTTTGAAAACAATAGCGCACTTCTTTGTCGGTCAGAATGCGCCGAAAAAAATGCTCGCCGTATCGCTCGCACGATTCTTTGATGCGCGCAATTTCAATCAAATCAATGCCTACGGAAAGATTCATTGTACTTATGATTCGGTTTCGTTGAGCGAGTGAGCATACTTGTTATAGTTTGCCAAGATGACTTGATGCGTTTCGGCTAAAAGCTCTTCATCGGTTTTGCCGTCTGGCAAAATGGGCTTATCAATCACAAGCGTAATAGTGCCGCCGTTGATTTTCAAGGTGTCGCGCGGCATGATTTTGTGGCTTCCAAGAATCGTGATAGGAAGAATCGGCTTCTGCGATTTTGAGGCAATCGTAAATGCGCCGCGTTTGAAGGGTTGAATCGTGCCGTCAGGCGAGCGCGTGCCGTCAGCAAAAATGTAAGCAGATTTTCCCTCATCTAATTTTTGTTTGGCTTCGAGCAGGCTTTGCAGGGCTTCGCGATTGCCGCCGCGCCGAATGAAAATAAAATCGCCACGCTTCACTGCCCAGCCCCACAGCGGCACTTTGGAAAGTTCAATCTTTGCCATAATGCGCAAATTACTCTTGATGCCCGCAAGAACTGCAAGAATATCATACATACTCGCATGATTGCTGACAATCACATATGAAGCGTTAGGGTCGTAATTTTCTTCGCCGATCATGCGCAGTTTGACACCCGACAGCCATAAGCCAATCCGCCCCCACACGCCACCGAGTTTGCGAAAGGCGTTGCCCGTTTTATCAAACAGTGTAACCACGAGTGCCATTATGGACATCACTATGGTAACCACAACGAAGAGCGGCACAAAGAACACTGTGCGAAGTGAAATTTTCATGAACGATAGTTGATGAAATTAAACACAATCCAACTGTGGCTAAAGTCCAAAGCGACCTAAATTACAAAATGCTTAACGCTTTATAGGTCGTGCTTTCTCACTTCGAGTTTCAAGGCACTCGATTCGCCTTGAACTGCTCACTGTGAAAGAGCAACGCATCAGCGAGGTGCTTTGTCCAAAATTCAAATGTGTTGCCGCCATCGTATTCAGCCACTGTAAAGCGATTGGTTTTGGCTTTAAGCGATTGAATGACTTGTTCAGTTGCAGGACGGAAGTAATCATCTTTGCCAATCGTGAAGTGAAAGGTGAAGGGTGCGAGCGATTCTTTTGACAGGCGTTCAAGGATAGTCGAGATAAAATACTCATTCCAAAAGGTGAGGTCGCCGCCGTCGAGTCGTGGTTCGTTGTAGCGGCGGTTGAAGGTTGGCATGGTTGCGCTGATTGAAGCAAATTGCTTGCGTCCGTCTTCGGATTTCAGTGCAAGGAAAAACGCGGCACTGCCGCCCGTCGAGACCCCTGTAATGCCGCGAAACTTCGCTTCGCCAATCGCACGATAATCTTCTTCGACCGACTCAATCAACTCTTTGAGAAAGAACTCTTCATATCGCCGCTTGCCATCTTTGGAATTGACATAGTGCGAGCCATGCTCTTCGGGCATCACGACAATCATCTCTTCCATCTTGCCTGAAAGCATGAGTGAGTCTAATTGTTCGGACAGTTTGAGTTCGCGCCAAAGTTCCGCGCTTGCGCCGTGCGGCGAGAGCATATAAAGGCTTGGATACTTTCGCCCCGCCTTGCGCATAAACGATGGGGGCAGATACACCAGCACTTTCATTTCATCGTTCATAAATGCCGAGCGAATCGTGATTTCAAAGAGGCGCGATTGATTGCCAACTTCCTTCCACTCGCCTTTCACTTTGGCGAAGTGCCGTTCATCATAAGTGATAGCGAAGCGTTGACCGTTTTTGTAAAGATACGTTTCGTAATCGGCGACATAACGATTCGGTGCGTGTTCATAGACGACAAAGTCGCGATACTCTGCGCTCGCGCCTTGCACTTTTGGCAAAATGCTTTGCAGGAAGAGCAGTTGCTCCCGATACGGCGTGCCGTTGTTGAAATACCCTTCGGAAAGAAACAGCGTGTAAAGGTCTAACTTGCCTTCAAAGAGGGCTTTATCCATTGCCCGCACCACCTTTTGCACTTCTTCGGCAATTTCTTTTGAAGCGAGTTTCGCAGGCTTTTCCAACAACTTTCTTAACGCAGTTTTGCTGTAAATCCCAAGTTTGTTTTTTGCTTTGCCCAGTCCTTCATAAATGCCGCCGTTAGATTCACGAGAGAAGACGCGCACCGCAATCGTGTTCTTCTTGCCGTATTGAATGAGCGAATCAGGAATCACATAGAGCCGAGTGTCGAGGTCTCTGCCTGCAATTACTTCGCCGGTGCGACCAATTAAAACGCCGTTGAAGTAGGTTTCATCAACAGAGGCAATTTTTCCAAGTGCAAGTGTCAAGGTTTTTCCTTGCGCTGACGTTGGAATCACAATCGACTTGCGATACACGCCAAAGCCTGTGAAGCCTTCAAAGCCCTTTTGTTTATCCCATGCTTCGGGCGCGTTCACGGTTTGCCAATCTGAATCATCATAATCAGGCAAGAGCATTGATGTCGATGTGGCTTGTTCGCCTGTGAGCAATTTCCACTTGCCGCTAAGCGAAAGTTCGATTTCGCGCGATTGCGCCGATAAAGGTTCAGCAAAAAGGAGTTGAGCAAAAAGGAGAAAGAGAACGGTGAGATTACTTCGCATTCGGAACAGGTTCAGATTTCTTTGAAGCGAGTTTTGACGGTGATTCTTTTTGAGCCAAGACGTAACGCCCTTTGTAGAGAAACCAATTGAGTTCTGCCCCCAACAAGAACAGTAACGAGTTTGTCCACATCCACAAGAGCATGGCAATTAACTTGGCGAGCAAATCGTAGGCACGCGAGAACTGTGCGTTCTTGACAAAATCGCCAAACCAAATCGTGAGCAAAATCCAAAGAAACGCCATCAGCATTGCGCCGGGCAAGAGATGCTCCAACTTGTGCCGTATCCGCAAGGAATACTTATACACGATGAGCGTTGAAACCACAATCACCACAAACGCAATCGGCAAGCGTGCATACTGCACCACATGTTTCAGCCACTTCATCTTGTATTTGTAGTAAAGCACTTGTTCAAGTTCCACACCAAAAAGAAGCAAACTGAACACGACCGTCAGCGCAACGCTCACAAGCAAGACCAGTTCAATCGCAATCTGTTGCCGCTTCAAAAAATTGTAATCCGTCTTCACACCGTAAATGCGTTCCATGGCTTTCATAATGGTCGTAAAAATGCCTGCGGCTGAAAACATTGTGATGAAAATACTGAGCGTAAAAATTCCGCCTTGACGTTCGGCAACGATTTTTTCAAGCGTCTTATCAATCGGATTGTAGACTTCCTTCGGCAAAATCTGACCAATTAAATCCGAAAGCGTTGAGATGGCTTCGGGCGATTGAATGAGCGAGAGAAAACTGACAAAGAGAATCAATGCGGGAAAGAGCGAGAGCGTAACGGAATACGCCATTTCAGACGCAAGTCCGACGCAGTCATCATCATCAAAAATTTTCTTCAAAAATGCTTTGATAATCGCAAAGGGCTTCATAGTGCGTGAAGTTATTTTTTTGCGATGTAAAGAATTGCCGTTTCAAAGGTCATTGTGTAATAGCGTGCCTCGCGAAAGCCGGCGCGTTTGAGATAGGTCAAAAAGTCTTCGCCTTGTGGGAACGCGGCAACCGAGCGCGGCAAGTAGTCATACGCGAAATCGGATTTCGTAAAGAGCGAAGCCAACTTCGGAAGTGCATTTTTGAAATACCATTGATACACATTTTTAATCGCGCTGTTGCGCGGAATCATCGGCTCTAAAATCGCCGCGACACCGTTTGGTTTCAAGACGCGATAAAATTCGTTTAAGCCTTGCTGTAAGTTCTCAAAGTTCCTTGCGCCGAAACCTGCCGTAACCGCATCAAAGGTTTCATTCGGGAATTTCAGCGATTCGGCTTCGCCGAGTTCGAAGCAAATGTTTGGCTTTTTCAAGCGTGCGCGTTTGAGCATCTCATCGGAAAGGTCAATGCCAATCACCTCTGAATTGGGAATGCGCGAGAGCATCACGGCAAGGTCGCCCGTGCCTGTGGCAACGTCCAAAATTTTCGGTGCGTCGCTTTTCGGCAAATTTGCTTTCACTTTGCGCATGGTTTGCCAACGCCAATAAATGTCCGTTCCGCCGCTCAAAAAGTGATTGAGAAAATCGTAGGTCGGCGCGATTTCATCGAACATCGCACGAATTTTCTTCTGCGATTTCTCTTGCACGAGCGTATCGGCTTTTGATGGTGTTGGGTTCATCGTAATGACGTTCGTTTACTTCTTTTCGTTTTACTTCTTGCGATAGGCTTCTTCGGCATCAAACATCAGTTTGTCGACAATCTCAAACGAGCCGTCATCTTCGACTTTTCGGAAAAAGCATGATTCGTAGCCGGTGTGGCACGCGCCGCCCGTTTGCGTGATTTTGAAGACAAGCGCATCGCCATCGCAATCAATCAAAATTTCTTTGACCTCTTGCGTGTTGCCCGACGTTGCGCCTTTGCGCCACAGTTCTTTTCGGCTTCGGCTCCAATAGCACATCTTGCGCTCTTTGAGCGTGATTTCCAAACTTTCTCGGTTCATGTAGGCGAGCATCAGCACTTTGCCGGTTTCGGCATCTTGCGCGATGGCTGGCACCAGTCCGTCTTTGTCAAATTTGACGGCATCAAGAAACGATTGCATTTCGGTTGTCATTTCTGTTGTGATGTTTTGAATGATTGAATGAGCGAATCTATTTCAGCACTTTTCTTCACGCTTTTTGAAAGCGGAAGGAGTGCGTTTTTGAACGAGAGAATTTGATTTTTTGCTGTGTCAATTACAAGCGAGAGTTTGCCAACTTTTTCGCCGTCGCTACCCGAAGATACGGCGAGCGTTTGTCCTATGCGCAAGGGTTTTTCGTGCGCTAAACGTTCATCGGTCGAGATGATGAGATGAATTTCAGGAAAGCGTTTGGCGAGCGAGACTTCTGCCTCGTAGTCTTGTGAGCGCAAAAGAAGCACGATAAGATGCGGCTGTTCGTTCTTGATGTGAAGCAGGGTTTTTGAAAGTTCCTCTTCAATCGGAACGAGCGAGAGTTCGGCACGCAACTCATCGGGCAGATTTTGAAACGCGCTTTCCGACAGCACGCCTGTAACCGCAACGCGCAAGCCTTCAAACGCAAAGACTTGAAACGGTGGCGTGAGCCGTCGCCCTTCCTTATCGCGCAAGTTCGCCGATACGACATTGAGTTTTCGCCCTGTTTGTTTCCAAAATTCCAAGCCGTAAGAAAATTCCTGTTCGCCCAAGTTCATCAGGCTGTATTGCAGTTTTTCGGTAAGTTCAACGAGCAATTTTTCTTGCGCTTCATTTTTGCGATAGGGCGAAAAGAGATTGCCTGCGTCCAAAATGAGTGTATTGCCGCCCGCTTGATGTTGCTCAAAAATTGTTTTGCGCCGCGCAATTCCGCCAAGTCCATTTTTTGAGCAAGGACACTCTTCCAAGTAGCCGTTGGTATTCGCCGTGTAAAGAATCGTGAGCGATTGCTCCGATGGCTCTTGCGCCCATAAAGGCGCACTGATTAACGCGATGAGCAAAAACAACGTGTAGTTCATAAATGAAGATTGCAATTTGATGTGCGATTGCTTCAACGATTTGACTTCAAGCGTGTTGCTACTTCATGAGCAAAAGTTTTTTCGTCTCTGAAAATCCGTTTGTGGTGAGGCGGCAAAAATACACGCCGCTCGTCAAACCATATTGCGTTGCGTTGAACGTGTAGGTATAGCGTCCCGCTTGTTGTTCGGCGTTGACGAGTGTTGCGATTTTTCTGCCCAGCACATCAAAGACTTCAAGCCTCACCTTGCTTGCGAAGGCAAGGTCGTAAGTGATGGTTGTTGTTGGATTAAACGGATTCGGATAGTTCTGATGAAGCGTGAATGATTTTGGCGAAGGGATTTCTTTTGGGAGCGAGAGCGAATTACGGTCGTATAGTTCAATGCCGCCGCGCTCTGTGCCGATAAAGAGTTCTTTGATGCTGTCACCGTTGATGTCTGCCCAAATTGGCGAAGCGTTTCCGCCTGCGTCAATGGCTTCGTATTGCGCAGTTTGCAACGTAAATACGGGTGTTTGCGCTGTGCCGGTGTTGCGGTAGTGTGCAATCGTGCCTTCGCTTCCGCCCACGAAGAGTTCTGCAATTCCATTTTCTTCAATCAAACATGGTGAAGCGTTTGCGGCGAAATTCGGTAGGCGCACCAGTGATGTGCTGACTTGAACAAACGCCGCACTTTGAGCCGTGCCTGTGTTGCGATAAAACTCGACATTGCCGTCGCTGTCGCCGATGAAGAGGTCAAAGTCGCCATCGTTATCAATATCAAAAAAGAACGGCGAAGCGGCTTGCCCGACGTTAATTGAACTTGTTGGAGAAAAGGGTTGCTCTTCGAACTGCGGATTGGTTGGAGAGCCGATGTTGCGAAAGAAGCGTAAGCGTCCGATGAAGAAGCGTCCGACAAACACATCTAAATCGCCGTCGCCGTCAATGTCGACCAGCGCAGGCGCAACGGGGTCAGTATCGGCGATGAGATACGCTGAATGTTGAAGCGTCCATTCGGGCGATGTGGGAGTGCCGGTGTTGAGATAGAAAGCGATTTCGCCATCGACATTTCCAATCAGCGCATCAAGTTTGCCGTCGCCGTTCAAATCGCCGAGTGCAGGCTTTGCGCCGCGTCCGACATCAAAGGGTGTGAGAAATCGGTCGGTTTCTTTGATGAAGTTGTATGCAGTTGGCGTGCCGATGTTGCGAAAGAAGATGAAATCGCGCTTCGATTGGCGAACACTCAAACTGGAAACGAAGAGGTCTAAATCGCCGTC
>Ga0272446_1001243_pt1 | contig 37602 bp, 46 predicted proteins | sample YNPCB0061_FD_194587 | JGI IMG/M metagenome (GOLD analysis project Ga0272446, IMG submission 194587) | Hot spring microbial mat communities from Yellowstone National Park, WY, United States - YNP-CB-006-1 | ecosystem: Environmental > Aquatic > Thermal springs > Hot (42-90C) > Sediment | place...
CCTGCGTTTACAAGGTATAACGATTCCAGAAACAAGAAGCCCACAACGTCAATAAAACACGATTCCGACGGGCTGAAGTGAGGAGCTAACCTATGGTTTTGTCAACGTTCAACTGCGTAAGTCCTATGAAGATTATCTTTTTGAATCCGGTATCACATACCGGGGCCTGCTGGGCAGGGTAGGCTCGAGGTGTGAGCGATCTGATTCAAATAAAGGGACTGCCGGCTATTCCACCCCTGGGCATTGGTACCTGGCAGTGGGGCGACAAGCTGGTCTGGGGCTACGGCAATGGCTACCGGGAAAGCGATACCGAGGCCGCCTACCGGGCTGCCCTGCAAGGCGGGGTGCGGCTTTTTGATACGGCCGAGTTTTATGGTTTTGGCCTTTCGGAAAGGCTGATTGGCCGTTATCGCCGAGCCTATGAGCCCAAGCCCCTGGTAGTCAGCAAGCTATTTCCCTATCCCTGGCGCTTTTCCCGCAAGACGCTTTTCTCTGCCCTCAAAAACAGCCTGAAGCGCCTGGAGATGAACCAGCTGGATCTGTATTTGCTGCACTGGCCCTGGAAGCCGGTACCGCTCGAGCAGTGGGCGCTTTCGCTGGTCGAAGCCTACGAACAAGGGTTGACCAGGGCGGTGGGGGTCTCCAACCACAACCTGGAGCAGCTCGAGCGTGTGGCCCGGGTACTGGCTAAACACAATGTCCCCCTGGCGGCCAACCAGGTGGAGTACCACCTGCTCGAGCGCAAGCCCGAGCAGACCGGCCTTTTGCGGGCCATGCAGGCCGAAGGCATGGTGCTCATGGCCTATAGCCCGCTGGCCATGGGCTGGCTGACGGGCAAGTACAACCTGGAGAACCCCCCGCCAGGCCGCTACCGGGCCCAGCGCTACGTGACTCGTAAGGCCCAGATTCCTTTGCTGCTAAAAGGCCTGACCGAGATTGCCGAAACCATTCGTGCTACCCCGGCCCAGGTGGCCCTGCGCTGGTGCATTCAAAAAGGCACCCTGCCCATTCCGGGGGCAAAAAACGCACGGCAAGCCGAGGGCAACGCAGCGGCTTTGTGCATTCGCCTTTCCGATGAGCACATGGCGCGTTTGGACGACCTGAGCGGCTAGAGCGCTCTTCACAGATATTGAGCTGCTCAAAACTTGATTGCTTTGTCCGGCGCAGCACAGAAGAGTGCGATATACCCAACCTGGGGTCTCTTGGCCAAGCCTCAAGCCTCGCCCACCTCGAGGGCCGCCGTCAGGGCTGCGCCCAGCAACCCCGCCTCGCTGCCTAGCTGGGCCAGGCGGATGGGCGGGGCGATCCAGTTTTCCATATAGCGTTGGTACGAACGCAGCACCTCGTCCAGGTAGCCCTGGCCCGCATTGAGCGCCACCCCGCCCCCCAGCACCACCACCTCGGGGTCGTAGCACTTGACCAGCGAGGCCAGGGCGATGCCCACCCAGCTCGCGGCCTGCAGCACGATCCGACTGGCCCTGGGGTCGCCTTGCTGAAACAGGGCAAACAGCTCGCGGGTGTTCATCTCGCGCTGGAAGGCGGCCAGGGCCATGCGCTCCATAGCCGGGCCGGTGGCCAGCGCCTCCAGGCAGCCGTCCAGCCCACAACCACACAGGGGGCCGCCGGGCTGCATGGTGATGTGCCCAATCTCGCCCCCCTGACCATTTACACCCCGCAGCACCCTGTTGCCCCACACAAAACCGCCCCCCACTCCGGTCGAGACCGTCATGTAGAGGGTGCTTTCGGCACCCTGGGCCGCGCCGAGCTTGTGTTCGGCCAGCGCGGCGGCGTTGGCGTCGTTTTCCATATAGACCTTGTAGCCGGTGGCCTGCTCGAGCCGCTCCACGATGGGAAAGTCGGTGAAATTGGCGATGTTGGGGGCAAACTTGATGCGTCCGCGCTTGAAGTCCAGCGGCCCCGGGGTGCCCAGGCCAATGGCCTGAACAGCAACACCCCCGGCTTCTATGGCGGCTTGAGCGGCCTGGGCCATGGCCTCGATCACGGCCGGGCCGCCTTCTTCCGGGGTGGGCACGGTTACCCTGGCCTTGATGCTGCCCTCCGAGAGCACCCCCGCCATAATCTTGGTTCCGCCCAGGTCAATCCCCACTACGCTCATGATGCTTCTCCTTGATGGTCGCGCTCGATGATCAAGACCGCCTCGTCGTAGAGCACCTCGGGCACCCAGAGGCTCACGTCCCCGGTGTAGGTGCCCACATAGGCTTCGGGCAGGCCAAAGCCGGTAAAGGGGGTCTCGAGGTGAACTGGAATACGGCTTTGTTCCAGCCGCACCCGGATGCCCTCGGCGATGAGTCGGGGCGCCGAGAGGAACAGAACGTACCAGGTTTCTCCCCGCATCCGCCGGGGTCGGGTGGGCTTGGGGTTGTCGGCAGTCGGCTGAGGCTCGCTCATTGGCCCATAGCATAACAGCTCTAAGGCGGCCTAAGCCCGAAATTACCCAGCTTTTGCACACCTTCCGGCTAAGCTAGGGGGCGGTAGCTATGCTGGCGCAAGTACGAACCTACAGTCTGTTTGGCCTCGAGGCCCAGCCCATCACGGTGGAGGTGGATGTTTCGCAGGGGATGCCCTTTTACACGGTGGTCGGTCTGCCGGACAAGGCCGTCGAAGAGTCGCGGGAACGGGTGCGGGCCGCCCTCAAGAACGCGGGCTTTCCCTATCCCCAGGGGCGGGTGGTCATCAACCTGGCCCCGGCCGAACTGCGCAAAGAGGGCACCCATTACGACCTGCCCATCGCCCTGGGGCTGCTGTGTGCCCAGGGAACCATCCCCCCCGAGGCCCTGCAGGGCTTTGCCTCGGCGGGCGAGCTGGGCCTGGACGGCGAGCTGCGCCCGGTTCCGGGGGCGGTAAACCTGGCGCTGGGCGCGCTGCAGGAGGGCCGTAAGCTGCTCATGCCCCAGACCTCTGCCGAGGAGGCCGCCCTGATCGAAGGGGTCGAGGTGTGGGGTGCGGCCAGCCTGGCGCAGCTGGTGCGCTTTTTGTTGGGACAGGAAGACCTGCCACCGGCCCGCTATAGCGATGGCCCAGAGGCCCCAGAGACCGCGCTCGATCTGCTCGACGTGAAAGGCCAGGCCAAAGCCAAGCGGGCCCTGGAGATTGCCGCTGCGGGCGCCCACCACCTGCTGATGAGCGGGACGCCCGGTTCGGGCAAGACCATGCTGGCCAAGCGGATGGTGGGGCTGCTGCCCCCCTTGAGCCATGAGGAGGCGCTCGAGGTGACCCGCATCCACTCTGCCGCGGGGCGCCTGATGAAGGGTCTGGTCAAGACCCCACCCTTCCGCAGCCCCCACCACACCGTCTCGGATGCCGGGCTGATTGGGGGTGGTACCATCCCCAAGCCGGGTGAAATCTCGCTGGCCCACCGGGGCGTACTGTTTCTAGACGAGTTTCCCGAGTTCTCCCGCGACGCTTTGGAGGTGCTGCGCCAGCCTCTGGAAGATGGGGTGGTCACCATCTCGCGGGCCAGGGCCAGCTTCACCTATCCGGCGCGGTTTTTGCTCATTGCGGCCATGAACCCCTGCCCGTGTGAGGTGCAATCTGCCCAAACCTGTAACGCACCTCTATCTCAACCTCTCCCTCACCTGGCCTTACCGTCACCTTCTCCACCAGTTCCCTTGCTACCGCCTGCTTCTCTTCCGGGGTAAGGCGATCTATCCGGTCGCGTAGTCGGGCAGAGAGACTCTCCAGGGAGTGGAGGGCTTCCTTACGCTGACGCTCGGCGATGGAGCGCTCCCGCGCTGCCTCCAAGCTCGCCTGCACTTCTTGTATACGGGCTTCCAGATCCTCGATGCGGGCGTAGTAGGTCTGTTTATCTATACCTCCTTCAAGGAAGAGGTCTAGCAGACGTGCGCGGGCCTCGATGAGGGCCTGCAGGCGTTTTTCCAGCAAGGAGACCTCATTCCTTTCCGGGGATTCCTCATTCACAAAAGCCTGCAAAGCCTCACCAGGGTTCAGAAGGAAGGTGCGGATGTCCTGCCAGATGCTCTCCTCAAGCTCTGCCCGGCGCACATGAGGAGCGGTACAGCGCATGGAGGGGATGGGAGAAGCCTGACGGTTCACACGCCCCACACAGGCGTAATAGTCGCTTGAGCCCACATATGCCCGCCCGCAGACGCCGCAGCGAATGAGCCCTTTGAGCAGGTACACGCTGCGGGCGTTACGCGCGGCGAAAAGGGCGTTTCGGGCTAGCTGCTCCTGGGCGGCCTGGAAAAGCGCGGGTTCTACCAGGGGTGGCACCGCCACCGGCACCAGATCGGGCTGAGGCTTGCGGGTGCGCTTGCCGTAGGTGTACTCCCCGATATACGTGCGGTTCTTGAGGATGCGCAGCACCCCGCCTCCCCGCCAGACCCCGGCGGTGCGTCTGCCCCGCACCCCGCGTCCCTCACGCCGGTACTTGGGAGGTACGCCCAGGCGGTTGAGCTCCTGGGCAACCCGCTCGGTGCTCCAGCCCCGTTCAGCAACCCAGGTAAATATCTGCCGCACCACCGCTGCCTCCTCGGGCTGGGGCGTCAGGCGACCGTCCTCAACGGTGTAGCCGTAGGGCACGATACCTCCCAGATACCGACCGCTCTGTGCGGCTTTGCGAAGGCCCAGGCGGCTGCGCTCGGCGAAGGTGTCCCGCTCCCACTCGGCGAAGACCGCCATGATTCCCAGCACCGCCTTACCGATGGAGGTGGTGGTGTTGATATTCGGCTCGGAGTAGCTCATGAGGCCCACGCCACACTGCTCCAACCGCTCGATGAGGTCGTAGGCCAGACGCACCTTGCGGGCCAGCCGGTCGAGCCGGTAGACCAGCACCACCGCAAAACGTCCCTCCTGTGCATCCGCGAGCAGACGGGTCAGAGCGGGCCGATCCTCCTGTGCGCCCGAGTAGCCGGGGTCGGTGTAGGTGGCCGCTACCTCATACCCCAGTACCTCAGCCCAGCGCGTGAGCACCTCCTTCTGAGCCTCGAGGGAGTAGCGCTCAACCTGCTCCTCGGTGGATACCCGGGTATATATAGCGCACTGCCTCATGGCCGGCGGAACTCCCCATGAACGATGCCCACCGGAACATACGCGGCCTTCCGGCCCGCAGGTGTCTGGAGTGAGCCGTCGGGCAGAAGCCAGAAGGTTGCCCCGGTGCCCCCGACCGGACGTACCAGACTGGCCTCGGAGGGGAGGCGGAAAATCAGGGGGCGGCGGATTTCCTCGACAAAGCCGAGCAGGGTAACGCCCCGTTCCAGAGCCGCTCTGCGTTCGACCACCAGTACAGAGCCCTCGCTAAGCTGCAACTCCTCTGAGCGCAGCGCCTCCCGCTCCAGCAAGGCCAGAAAGAAGCTGGTGTAGCCCGGGCGGGTTGGAAGCAGGCGGGTGTCCAGGTAGCTTCTGCTGGGCGCTTCCTCCCCCACGCAAGCGGGGGCCAGGGCAGGGTAGTAGGGTATGGCGACAACGCCAGGGGCAGAGGGTGCAAACTCTTCTGCTGCGCCCTCGCCGAGCAGCACTTCAATCGAGGGCAGGTGCAGGGTGCGCAGCAGAGCCTGTAAACGCCCCACGCTCATGTCGCGAATGTCGTGGGCTCCTCGCTCGAGCTTGGCAACAAGGGAAGGGGAAACTCCGGCGGCCAGGGCCAGGCCTTCGCGGGAATAACCCAGTTTCTCACGCCGGGCCTGCAGAAGTCGGGCCCACTGGGGTGTGTGGATTTCTGTGGGGGCTGTGCGGAAACTTTTCTTAGGCATATACAGTAGTTTATTACATGTAATATATTGCTAGCAGGTTAGTAATATGTTACCATGCTGGCATGGGCCAACCCAACATCATCCGTCGGCTGCGGCTGCGTGCTGGTTTGAGCCAGGAGTCGCTGGCAATGGGAGCTGGTATCACCGTGTCGCTACTGACCAAGTACGAGCAGGGCAGGATACGGCGGCCCTCGCTGGTTTGCAGCCGCAAGCTGGCGAGGGTGCTGGCGTCGCGGCTTGGCGTTAGCGAGGAGAGGCTGCTGTTACAGATCGCGGAGGGGTTCGAGTGCCACCCAGACCACGGCGTGTCCGATTAGTGCGTCAGTACAGCGAAAACGGAGATTTCTCATCATTCGTCCGGCGAGCCCTGGAAATCGTGCTAGCGTCAGTAGATGACCAGGGTGCGCAGGGCGCACCACGACTTGATGCAAATGGAGAGAGATTTGTTCTTGCTGACACCCCGCCACAAGCGCCTGGCGGTGAGCCTCCCGGCGGGCAGAATCGCAGAGCTACTGCGTTCTGCCCAGGAGATGCGGACGCTATTGCCGGACACGAAGCCCCTGCCGGAGATCGCCTTCGATCTGGAAGGGATGGGGATCATGGTACACCCGCTGTCCCTACTCCCTGACGCACTCCAGGAAGTGCTGGAGATGGGCGGCAGGGCCCGCTTTGCCTGTCAGGCTTTGGGCATGGAAATGGGCGGGCGGCTCCTGGTGTCTGTGGGGCTGGCCTGGCTCGAGGTGCAGGTCTGGCGCGGAGAAAGCCTGGAGGTGCTCGTCCACGAGCTGGAGGAGGTGGAGAGTGAAGGACACCCTGACGCACTCCATCGAGAGGGTTGACCTGCCTGCGCTCGTGTGTGAACTCTGGCCGGAGTCGGGGGCCAGGCCGGGGCGAGCCGGGGTATGCCGGGCGGTGTGGCGAGGCGACACGCACCCCTCGCTTTCGCTATTCCAGGCACGGGGGATGTGGTTCTGGAAGGACCACGCCACCGGGGAGAGCGGCAACGCCTTCCACCTGTTGCTCCGGGCTGGAATGAGCAAGGAGACGGCAGCAGAAATCATCAAAAGCAGGGCCGAAGTGTCCCCGCCAGAGGCCCGATATTTCCGCCAGCGAAGTGTATCCATAGCGCCTTCCCCTTCCGTGGGCCTGACCCCACGTGAGCAGCGGGCCCTGGCAGCAGCCCAGCAGCGCCTCGATGAGGCGGCCATAGCGGGGCGGGGGATCACCCTCGAGCAGGCCCGGCGGGTGGGGTTGGGGAAGAGCCGCCAGGGTGACCTGGTGATTCCCATTTTGGGGCCCACGGGCGAGGTGCAGGCCATCAAAGCCCGGCTCAAAAATCCCCAGGACTTCCGCTACCGCTACCTCACCCCAGGCCGGGGTGCGCCGGCCTGGTTCTCCCCTGGTTTCGCCCGGCGGCCCGAGCGGCCTGTCATCGTCATGGAAGGCGAACTCAACGCTATCACGAGCTGGCTGGCCCTCAAAGGCCGGGCCGACCTGGTGGGGTTGCCCGGGGTGGAGGGGGCTGTGCCCTGGAACTACCTCAAAGGACGGCGGGTCTACCTCTACGCCGATGAGGATGAGGGTGGACGCAGCGCCGTGCGGCGCTGGTGTGAGGAGAGCCGGGTTCAAGGGGTTGCGATTTTTGTCTTAGCGTCGCTTGGAGGTGGTATGGACGCGTGTGAGTACGCCGCACGGTGGGGGCAGCCTGCCCTGGCCGAGCGGCTGATGGAGTTGATGGGCTAAAAAAATCACCCCACCCCGCCAGGTGGGATGAAAAAAAGGAGGTTCTCCTTGCAACAAACAATATATCAAGAACTGACCAGTGAGGAAATCCTGCCAGGCTACCCCCGCTACCGCGTGCAGCAGGCCCGCATCGAGATGGCCCGGCTGGAGGGCCGGGGGGAGCACCAGACCGTCAGGTACGTGCCGCTGTCTAATTTCGCCTGCCTCATCCGCCGCGAGGTGCGGCGCACGGACGGGGTGCAGGACGAGCTGCTGTTTGAGATTGAGGGCCAGGGCGCAGACGGCCCCCTCCCACGGGTGCGGGTGCGCTCGAGTGAGTTCGCGGCCATGAACTGGCCCATCCGGGAGTGGGGGGCACGGGCTATCGTGGCCCCCGGCCAGAGCAGCCGCGACCACTTGCGGGCGGCCATCCAGCATTTGAGCGATCCAGAGCAGACCACGGTTTACGCTCATACCGGCTGGATACGGAGGGGGACGGAGTGGGTCTATCTGCACGCCGGTGGCGGGATTGGATCAGGCGGGAGCGTGGGGGGCCTCGAGGTTGACCTACCCCCGGAGCTCGCAGGCTTTGCCCTGCCCCAGCCCCCTGAGGGGAAGGCGGAGCTTGCGGCCCTGCAAACCCTGGTGGGTCTGCTCGAGGTGGCCCCTCGTCGGGTCACCTGGCCGTTGCTGCTGTATGCCCTGGGCGCAGTGATTGAGCACCCGATGGGCAGCCTCTACCTGGCCGGGCAGACCGGGGCCCGGAAGACCAGCCTCGCCCTGCTGGTGCAGGCCCTGTGGGGGCACACCCAGCCCCACCCGCCCACCAACTGGGAGGGGACGGCCAACGCCCTGGAAGCCCTGGCCTTCGCGGCCAAGGACGCTTTGCTGCTCATTGACGACTACGCCCCTACCGGGCATGAGGGGAAGCAGAAGGAGTTGCAGGGCAAGGCCTCGAGAATCCTACGCAACCAGGGCAACGGGGTGGGGCGGGCCCGGATGCGCTCGGACGGCACCATGCAGCCGGATCGGGCCCCCAGGGGCAGCCTGCTCATCACCGGGGAGGATTTACCCCCCGGCCACAGCGTGCGGGCGCGGTGCCTGGTGCTGGAACTGATCCCCGGAGAAGTGAGCCTTGAGGTGCTCAGCCGGATGCAGCGGGAGGTGGAGCGTCTGCCCTTAGCCTTGAGCGCCTGGGTGCGCTGGCTGGCGGGGCGGCTGGAGGGGGTACGCAAACAGGTGCGGCTACGCACTGCTGAGCTTCGCCCCGCTTACCCTGCCGAGCACGGGCGCACCACCGACGCGGTGGCCCGGCTGCATGCGGTGTGGGAGGTGGTGCGGGGTTACTGGCTCGAGGTGGGTCTTGTCCAGCCGGAGGAGGCCGCACGGTTTACGCTCGAGGTGGAAACCGCGCTACGGGAGGTGGCGGAGGCGCAGTCGGGCTACCAGCAGGACGCCGACCCGACCCAGCGGTTTATCCCCTTGCTGTTGGGACTTTTTAGTAGCCGCCGGGCGCACCTGGGCAACCGGATGTACGCCGAGGAGCCCCCACTGGAGGCCGAGCGGTGGGGCTGGTTGTGGCAGCCAAGCTCAAGCGTGTGGGCTCCACAAGGGCCGCAGGTGGGATGGGTGGACGAGCAGGGGATTTACCTCGAGCCCACCACCGCCTACGCCGCCCTCAACCGCCTGGCGATGGAGAGCGGGGAGCCCCTGCCCACGCCCCGCACCCTGTGGAAGCGCCTGGGGGAGCGCGGGTTGATCCGCAGCCAGGAGCGGGGTGGCCGGGTGCGCTATGGGGTGGGGGTGCGGATACAGGGCGTGACCCGCGACGTGTTGCACATCCCAGGAGGTCTCCTCGCTAAAACTCCCAACAGTCCCAACACGGCGAATAACAACGTCCCTGACGAGGAAAAACCCGTTGGGAAAAACCAGCCTGTTGGGAGTAATTTTTCTCCCAACAGGCCCACGGAGGAGGAAGGCTATGAGGTGCAGGTCTGATATGTGAGCCCCCTATTGCCAGGACTCCCAACAGTCCCAACAAATTGCGTTTCTTGTGTGCAGGACGTTGAAAGTGTTGTTGGGAAAAGCGGCTTTTGGAGGGGTCAAGATGGCAATTTTGTCCCAACGGGCAGAAATGCCGTTCAGAACGAGGCAAACCGCTTTTGCTGTGATTGTCTTCACGAGCGTTGGGAGTTTGGGGGGATAATAGGAAATGTATGTTCAGGACGGCGGTAAACGGATGAGGGAACCCGGCTGTTGGGAATGTTGGGACTAATTTGGGGGTAGGTATGGGTAGTCCTTGGGGTGCGTTGCTAGGAGCGGTACCAGCCATTGCCGGGAAGGTGCAGCGGTTGGGATGCCGGAGGTTACGGCTGATCGTGGATGGGGAGGTGGTGTACTGGGCGTTGCTGGTGCCGGGTGAGGCTGAACTGGAGGCCCATGCGCGGTTTCCGGGGATGCCCCAGCGGGGGCTGGAGGACTGGTTGAGGGAGTTGCTGGAGCGCTTTCAGGCAGGCTGGCCCCAGGCCAAGACGGTGGAGCTGCTCGGGGTGTGGCCCGACCGGGTGGAGCCGGTGGCGCGGGCCTTCCCCAAAGCGTCAGAGGGTTATTCCTCTTCCGAGGAAACTTTATGCTGATCCGGCCTCGAGCTAAGATCGTGCCTCTCTCGCTACGTATGCCGCCGGGGGCCATCGTGGTGCAGGCTTGCCATGATGAGGAGCTTTTCCTCTCCAGGCCCGTCGAGGCCGGTGGAGAGGTATGGCGTGAAGTGCGGGTGCGGGAACGGGAGGGCTCTCGCACGCTTTACGAGCTCGTAGCTGAGAGCCGCTTCGAGGAGCGGCTTCTGAGAAGCCGGGTGCAGTTCGAGAGCAAGGCAAATGGTTCAAGGTTTTGCTATACCTGGCGGCTGGGCAAGCCGTGTGGGGTGAGCGATAAGGAGGTAGACATTGATTATCAAGATGAACGGGATGTTGGTTGAGCGGGAGGTCTTCCAGTCGTACCGAGGCAAGGGGGTGTGGTTCGTGCGCCAGAATATCCACACCTTCCAGGCGGTACACCGGGACGAGGAAGGGGTGGAGATGGTGATAGGAAGCTACGATACTTTCGACGAGGCTTTCTGGGCGGCGGATCGGGCAGCAGAAGAGGTCCATGCGGGGTTCATAGAAGAGGAAGATGACCTACCTTTCTAGGTAGGGCAAACGTAAAATAAACGTAGCAACATGCGCGAACTCTATGCCATTACGGTTGAGTACGGCCACCAGGTGGAGCAACTGCTCGAGCGCCTGGGGGCTACCCGCCCGGCCAGGGGCGCAGGCGAGCTGCTGGTGCAGGTGGAGCACCGCCTTTCACCGGAGGCGGTGCGGGCGGTGCAGAGCTTCTTGAGGCTGAGGAACCGGGTCATCCACAACCGGCCCGCCTGGATGCCCATGCCTACACGGGAGCAGATCGAGCAGGCCGGGCGCAAGGCGGTGGGTGCGCTCGAGGATGCGCTGGGCTCACGGGCATATTCAGGCCCGGCCTACCGCCGGATGGCCGCTACCGCGCCGGAGGCTCCAGGCCCGGTTTACCGCCTTGTGCCCCGTGGGGAAGACTATGAGTTCTGGGTAGGCCCGGCAGGGGTGTGGGTGGTGGCGGCAGAGGCGCAGAAGCGGAGGGAGGTGCGCCTCGAGCTGGAAGAGCGCTTGCGCCCGCGCTTCCCCCGGCTCAGGGTGCGGGCTGCTCGAGACGGACAGGCCCTCGGGCGCAAAGCCCGCTACGGCAAGGCGGTTATGTCAGCGGGCCAGGTGAAAGAGGTGGTGCGGCTGCTGACCAAGCCCGATCCGGCCCCGACCAGGCCTTCCCAGTCTGCTACGGCCACGCCCGAGCACCACATGCGCCGGGTTGTTCTGGACGACACGCCAGCCACCTTCTATGTGGGGCCAGCGGGGGTACTGGTGGTGGCGGAGTTCCCCCTTATCGCTAATACCGAGGCCAGGCGGGTCTGGGAAGACTCAGGGAGGGCAATCTCCGCCCTGCCGGTGGTGCTGAACCCCAACCTGAAGGAACCCCAGGGGCGGGTGGACGGTGTTCTGGCCTTGCGGGACGAGGGGGCCATCAAGGAGTACCTGCGGGGAAAGCGCCTGCTGGACGACGACGAGGTGAAGGAGGTGGCGGGTTGGTTACGAAACCGTACCTCCCCGGTGCCCTCCATCCGCCCTAAGGGTGGGCGGTACCGCCTGCGGGGAGCAGAGGTGACGGAGGGGTACATGAAGGCCCCGCCCGCGTTCGTGGTGGAACTGGTGCCGCCAGGGGCTCCGCCCAGGCCCCACTTCGGGCAGGTTGCTTGGAGGGCCCTGGGCTGGCGGGTGGTGTTCCTGCTCGAGATGGTGATGTTTGCAGGGGCCGGGTTCTCCCAGCCGGGCGGGGTGGACGCTGCCTATATCGCCTTCATGGGTGCGCTGGTTCTACGTTTCATGGCGCTTTTTGGCAGCTTCTCCCCGTGGAAGTTCTGGACGCTGCTAGCCGTGGGGGGGCTAGAACTGTTCCTTGCCTGGGAAATGGCAAAGGGGCAGAAGCAGGCGTTCGGTGCGTTCCTGGTGCTAATCTTGGCAACTGGTCTGGTCTCCTTCTTGCGGGGAATCTGGCTCCTCTGGTCGAGCAGTAAACCCTTCAGGATGTACTTCCCGCTCCGTAGCCGAGTGCGCTAGCATTTTAGACAACGGGTTATTGTCATATAATGCCTGTATGAAGGCAATAAGTTATTACAAAAAACTAACCCTGCTGTTCATGCTGCTGGTTGTGCCGATGGCCCTGGGGCAGTCGGTGCTCAAGACCTACTATGCCGACGACCTGGTGCGGGTGCCGGGGCTCATCGAGGTCTCGCCGGGCTTTACCACGGTGCTCGACTTCTGGGATACCGTGACCACCCTGGCCTCGGCCAAGGGCGAGCTGTTGCGGGTGGAGAGCGCCGGGCCGCGCATCCTCATCTCGGCCACCCAGAAGGCCGGGCAGACCGACCTGGTGGTGGAGGTGGCGGGGCGCACGTTGCTGTTTACCTTGAAGATCGGGCCGGGCGTGGGGCCACGTCGGTACGTGATTGAGCTTAGCCGCTCCCGAGGTAGCATTAGCGCACCGGCGAGCACCTATGTTCCACCGGCGAGCAGCACACCTTCCCCCCGGCCAGAGCCCCAGACCAGCGCACCAGCCCCACAGCCTGTAAGTCCCGACCAGGTGCGCTTTACCACCACCGCCCAGGTGCCCTCGGATGGAAAGGGCACCATCACCATCTTCTTCACCCTGGAGAACCGGGGAGCGCGTACTGTTGCGGCAGACCCTGGCAGGCTGGTGGTCACCCAGGGGGGCAACCGGCTTTCCTACAGCCTCAAGCGAGAGCCCTTGAAGACCCTGATCAACCCCGGTGAGGCCCTTTCGGGCCTCATCACGCTGGAGGGGGCCCGGGCCGGGGAGATTGCCCTGGAGTGGGGGTTGGTGGAGATCGGCAGCGGGCGGCAGCTCGTGTTGAAGCGCTCGGTGATGGCCGGGACGCGGATTGAGCTTGAGGGGCGGTAAACCACCCCACGGCTAAAGCCTGGGGCTTTCCGAGGTATAACGATGCAAAGACGACATCCTCAGAATCCGGGCTGCACCGCGAGGTTAGCCGAGAGCCCCATCGCCCGGAGGTCGCTATAGACCAGGCGGTGCAGCTTGAACCTACGGAACTCCCTGTGCGCCTTAGCCACCCGCAGGGCGTGGTTGCAGCCTTCAGCGAACCGCTGCACCGTGGCCTCCAGCGCCGCCGCCTGTTCGGGAGTGGGCTTGAGGGTGCAGCGGATTGTGAGGGTCTGCATAGGCAAAATATAACACATCATGCGAAAGGAGGAGCGGCGCTCCCCCCCATGCCTGAAGGCAGGGGTTTCCGCGCCGAAAGTTCCCGATGAGATGGATTGGCGCTTTGCTGCTCAGCGGCCTGGCCTGGGCCTGCCCGCTCACGCTGGAGGTGAACCCCCAGGGCGGGGTGGTGAGCCCTGGCAACCTGAACGTAACGGTGCGTGCGGGGGCGGTGGTGGAGCGGCTGGAGCTCTCCCTTCGCATTGAGGGACGCTGGGATACCTACTTTCAGACCTGGGCGTGGCAAAACACGAACGCTGGTAGCCTGAGCCTGTCTGTAAACGCTTCGCTCAACGGGCAGTACATCTTCAGCGCCAGCAGCCCCAACTGTGCGGCGGTGGCCCAGGCCAGGGTGATGGTGCTGATCCCCTGGACGGTGGAAGGGACGCAGCTTCCGTGGCTGCTATGGCGGGAGGCGGAGGCAACGAACTACATCGAAATGTTTGGAAACCTCCGAGGCGGACAGCCCATGTTCATCGAGGGCCTGGTCACCGGCCTGGCCGAGCCGGTGCGGGCGGTCTTGCGGGACTACCTGGTGCGGGGCTATTTGAACCGGGACGGCAACTTTCTCCCCCGCTGCACAGGCTTCTGTTACTCGATAGCGCCAGTGCAGAGCCGGCTGTATGCCGTGCAGGGGCAGGCGGTGAGTGGCCTGTTTCAGCAGGGAGGGGTGGGCTTGGGAGCCTTTGGCGGCATCCGCGACAGCCGCTCGTATGAGATCGGCGGACGGGGGGTCTCCGGGGTGCTGGTGGTGCGGGGCTACCGGCACGATTACATCCTGCTCTCGGCGGCGGGGGACTTCAGCGACCTGGTGCAGGTGGTGGAGCTACCCAAAGGGGGGGCTGAACTCTTCCGCAAGGCGCTCTCCCTGGCCGCGCTGCAACAGAGTGCTCGGGAGGTAACCCCATGAGAAGTATCTGGATGATTCTGGCCTCAATGGGCCTGGGCCTGGCCCAGACCACCGGCGGTAGCCTGAACGACCTGGCGGGGCTCAAGAGTGTGCTGAACACGCCGGGGGAACTGCATCTGGTAGTGCCCAGCATCACCCCGTGGGCTATTCAGCTTTCCCAGTGGCGCACGGTGGGGCCCACGACCTTTTACCTACCCCAGACGGAGGCCAGGCGGTATTGCGGCAGCGCCAACGCCGCTATTCGGGTGCTGCCGGGCAGTATCCGGGAGCCCATCGGCCTCATTGTGGGTAAGGGCAGTACCCTCGACGGCATCGTGCTCAGGGGTCAGGGGCTCATCTACGACCCTGGATGGGCCGAGAACGACCGCATCGCCCTGTGGATGGGGCTTTCCGGGGCTCCCCGCGAGGGCCGCACCTGGGTGGAGGGTAGCTGGACGGGGGCGCTCACCGCACGGGTGGAGCTGCTGACCACCGAGCGCTACCTGGGCGACCCCCAGAGCAGCAACTACCTGTTTACCCATGTGTGGAACGGGCGGCTGCTGGACGTACAGGTGCAGGGCTATGACCCCTACCGCATCTACAGCGGCCAGACCCTACCCCTGGTAGAAGCAGGCGGGACGGTACGGGGGGACTGCACGCTGGTTTCACGGACGGCGCGGGTGGAGGTGGGGGTGGACACCAGCCGGACGAGCCGGTATACGGGGGCGCTCGGGAACAACACGAGCTTCACTTTTGACCCTGGTACGGGGTTGGAGACCTTCCGCTCGGTGGAGTACGCCGCCAGTTGCCGGTTTGGTTGTGGCTGGCGCGGATACTACATCTATGACCTCCAGGGACGCTACCGGGGCAGTGGTGAAGGCACTCAGTGCGGGTGGAACTGGTGTACGGCGGCTGACATCTATCCCCGGCTCTTCGAGACCCGTAAGACCCACGAGGAGGTCACCGCCCGCATCCGACCCTGGCTCGAGCGCACCTACTGGCAGGTACAGGGCACCTTCCCCGTAGAGGCAGGGGGAATCGTGCGGGTGAACGGTCAGGTCTGGCAGATTCCGGGGCTGGAAGGCTACGGCAGAAGACCGCAAGGCGTGGGTATCGAGTGGTTGCGGGGGGAACCTTTTGTCAGCAACCTGGCAATGGCGACCGGGCTGATGGGAGGCGAGGCTTACCGGGGCCAGGTGGTGCGCTTGCAGGATTATTGTGCAAATATGCGGTAATATAGTATTGCTATGGCTTTGCAAAATAATCTTAGGCAACTAGCAAAAGTCGGTTTTTCAGTCTGGAGTACCAGTCTAGGTTTAGCCCTCGCGCAACAGGCCCCCTTCTCGGATGTGCCTGCCAACCTGGAGAGCATCCGGTTTCTCTATGAGAAGGGCATCGTGCAGGGCTACCCGGACGGCACCTTCAGGGGAAGGGAATATATGACCCGCTATCAGGTGGCCGCCATGCTGTACCGCACCTATCTGGTTTTTGCGGATGACGTGGCGAAGCGGGTGCGGGAGGCGTTAGCCCAGGACTCCCAGGCCCGGCTCGAGGAGGCGCTGGCCGCCATCAGCGATCTCCAGGAGGCGTTGAAGATCGTGCAGGAGGCGCTGGAGGACTACCCCGAGGTCAAGGCGGGCCTGGAGGAGACCCGCAAGAACGTGGAGGGGCTGGCCGAGGAACTGGCCCAGGTGTCCAGCCAGATGGTAACGCGGGAGGAAATCGGGGAACTGCTCGGTTCGGTAGGTGCGCTGGAGAACCTGATCAAGCGCGGCGAGGCCGACTTACGCACGCTTCAGGCCCGGGTGAACGCCCTCGAGCAGGTCATCCGCGACCTCGAGGGGCGTACCCAGGCCGCTCAGGGGGAACTGAACAAAAAGGTCTTTGAACTGGGCGGACGGGTGGACACCCTGGAGAAGAAAGGCAAGAACGCCCCAAGGCTCACCGTAGGGGGTTCGGTCGGCCTCTCGGACGGGCAGCCGGACGGTGAGGTGTTCGTCCAGGGAGAGGCGAACGGCGTTCGGCTCACCGGACGGCTATCCCAGGCGGGCGTACAGGTGCGGGCCGAACAGGACGGACTGGCGCTCCAGCACCGCTCCCAGAACGGTGTTGCGGAGAGCCGGGGCGATCTCAAGGCGTTCGAGGGGGTGGCCCTGAAACTGAGCGCAGGCTACGGGGATTCGGCTTTTGGGGTGGCCTCGGTGGTGCATGAGCCGGACGGCGGTCTGGTTCCCGGCCTGGTGGCCGAGGGCGGGGTGGGGGCCGGATTCCATGAGGGCAACCTGTCCCGCAACCTGCTGTTTGCTCGGGTGGGCTACCGCTTCGGCAACCTGACCCCAACCTTGGGGTACTACCGTTACCAGGGCGAGGAGCCCTACAGCTTGCTGGAAGGGCGGCTCGACTGGAAAGCCGACTTTGGCAGCCTTGGGGGGTACTACCGGCTGGTGGCGTTCCCCGGAAGCGGAACCCAGGGCAGCGAGTGGGGGGTGCAGTTCCAGTCCAACAGCAACCCCTTTTTGGAGCTCGGCCTCAAGAGCGTGGACGGGCTGGTGGCAGGCGAGCCGGGCAGCTTCAGCTTCCGCTACCTGAACGCAACGGCCAGCCGGACGGACTTCACGGTACGGGTAGGGTACAAGCTGGGGTTCTAGGAGGCAGCGTTGAAAAGGTTGGTTATTCTCGGGGGGGCCGCGCTGGCCCTCCTGGTCTCTGGATGCGACACCCTGTCCGGGATTGCGGGTGAGTTCCAGCCCACGCCGGAGGTGGAGGTGGTGGGGGCGCTCGAGGGGGCCTGCGTTCGGCTCGAGGCCCTGAAGGACAACCGGACGGCGGGAAGCTGGACGAGCTGTACAGCCCCGTACACCTTCCGGGTCAGCTTGCCGAACGGGGCGTACACCCTGGTCGGACGGGCCGAACGGGATGGGCTGGTCTACCAGGAGGGCCGGACGGAGGCCACGCTGGAACGCGGACGCCGAACGCTGGTGGGGTTGTCCCGTAAACGGGTGAACGTTCAGGTAACGGCAGCCTGGGTTGACCCTGGACAGGGAGGGCTGGCCGAGGCCTGGATGCTCCCCCAGGAGGCGGCGGGCGTGCCCACCTACGCCGACACCCCACCGGCCACCCTGAACGGGCGGGTGCTGGTGGCTCGTGAGGTGGTGGCCCAGGGTAAGGCCACCCTGTCCACCCCGACCGGGAAGGACGTGGCCTTCCGGCTGGTGCAGGGTGAGACCGAGGGGGTGGTGCGGGTCAGCCGGTTGGAGGCGGACGGGAGGGTGGTGGTGCCATGAACGAGCCCGAACGTCGGACGAACGTGGTGTTCTGGGCGCTGGCGGCCCTGGTGTACGCAGCCTATATCGGGTTGGCGGTAATGTACTCACCCAACCTGCTCGCAGTGGCAGTCCTGGCTGTAATCCCGGCTTTGCGGCTTGCCTCGCACGAGGCGACGGCGGGGCTGGGTATAGGACTGGGTTCGGGCTGGACGGTGGGGGTGCTGTCTATGGGCCCCCGGCTGGACGAGCAGGGGTTCGTGCAGGCGATGATGGTGGCAGTAGCGGCAGCCTACACCGCACAGATGCTCGTGCTGGCAAGCAGGCAGGAGCGGCGGAGCTGGTGGTGGGAGATCGGTATGGTGGTTGGCTTCGGGATATGGCTTGCCTGGGTCAAGTACACGATGGGCCCCCTGCCCTTCCCAGTCAAACCCTGAAACTGGACATGTTTGTAGCGCCTTATTTACCACCTTCCCCCTCCCCCGGACACCCCCTGTCCTTTTGCGTGTGGGAGAGAGGAAAACGCTAAAAAGACAGAGGTTGAAAATGTCTAACGAGGATGAAGAAAAAAACGTGCAGGCGAGAGAAAAGGTGGTTGAACCCCCTCTAGTGGACAGGGTGGAGGGACAGGATGGACACCCCCTGGACACCCCCCCTGTCCTGGCTGTGGACAACCCGGATGGACAGGGTGGACAGGGTGATGGACAACCCCGGACAACCTCAAAGGACAGGATGGACAACCTGGATGGACAGGATGGACAACCCCCCTTGTCCAGGATGGACAACCCCCTGCCGGTCGCTGAAGCGAGACCTCTGACCGGCAAGAACCGCACCCGCTGGCGGGAGGACTACCGGGCGGTGTTCGGGGAGGTGGACGAGCTGTTCGAGGCGCGGGTGAGCCGGGCCATGCGCTTGATGGAGAACGGAGCGGTGCGGAGTCGGAAGGAGGCCCTTGAACAGATCAGGGACTTGCCTCCCGAACCGAACAGCCAGGAGGAGCCAGGGGGCAAGACTGCCCCAGTTGGGTCGGACGTACAACCAAACGTGGACACCGAAACGAGCCCTGCTTCCTCTTCCGAGGAAAACCGCAGCCGCCTCAAGTGGATCGAGGCTTACCGGACGGTGTTCGGGGAGGAGCCGAACGGACAGCTAGCCGAGGCCCGGATGCGGGCGGCCATGAACTTCTACAGCCCCGAACGTTCGGTCGGACGGCGGCAGGCTTTGGAGGCCGTGCGAGCGTCCGAGGAGGAGGCGGCCAGCCGGACGCGGGAGGCCGAACGGGTGTTCGAGGTGGACGAACCGGACGATCCCCTGTTGGGACGGGCAGGGCCCGTACACCGAACGGACGAGGAGCCAGAGGGGGAGTGGCTCCCCCTGCCCAGCGAGGATGCCCTGACCCTGGGGGCGGCGCTGATGAAGATAGGCCGCCTCGAGGCCGAGGTGGAGGAGCTACGCCGGGCGGTGGCCCGGCTGGAGGCGGGCCTGCACCGCAGCGAGACCCGGTTGGGGGGGATGGCCCCAGGGCTTCGGGCCTTACGCGAGGCGGTACGGGAGGCCAGAGACCTGGCCCTGAAGGTGAGCCATAGGGTAGACACCCTCGCGCCTGCTTCCTCTTCCGAGGATAAATCCCTGCCCCCCGGCAAGAAGGAGCTACGGGAGCTGCGGGCCCGGATGGACGAGGAGCGGGGGCGGATATTGCTCGAGGTAGAGAACCGGTTGGAGGAGGCCGAGGAGCTCATGCGGCGCTCGACGGAGAACCGCATCGCGGCTTTAGAATCTTGGGTGCGGCGGGTCAGCCGCTACCTTGGCATCGGAAAGAAAGGAGGGTTTTTTAGATGAGAATCAGAGGTTTGTTGGTACTGGTGGTGGTAATGGGGTTTGCCCTGGCCCAGGGGGAGGTGATGACCCCCGGCGGGCTGCCGACTCCCCTTGGGCCTCTGTGGCGGCCACTGCCGGCGGAGGAGTGCAACGCGGTGTGGACAGCCCTCAAGGAGGAGGTCAAGGCCGTAACCTTGCGGGGGTTGCCTGAACCCAAGACGGTCAACTGCCTCTTCTTCAACAAGGCCCAGCGGAACAATGCCCTGGGGTGGGAGATGGGCAACAAGACCCTCGATCAGGTCTTTACCGAAGGGTGGGAGCGTCAGCGGGGCGTGTTTGAGATGCTGCGGAACAATAGTAATCAGCCTCGGGCGGTGGGCCGGTTCAGCTTTCAGCCTACGCCAAAGAGCTTTGTGTCGGTCTTCTTCGGCTTCAGCCCCCTTTTCTTCCGCCCGATCTATGACCTGATCTACGCCCTGGAGCGGGAGAACGACGTGGTGCTGGTAGAGCCTCGACTCTGATGACCCTCGAGCACGTCGCGTTGGTCTGGCAACAGGGTGTGGGCTTCGGCTTCAAGGCTGGGGTGGGGGTGGGAATTGCGGTGGGTCTGCTGCTGGCCTGGCTGTGGCTGGCCTGGCTGTGGCGGTGGGTGCGTTCGCAGGCCGGGCGCTGAACGACGCGGGCCTCCTCGGGGACAGGGATGCCCAGCCAGACCTTGGGGTGGACGAACTGAGCCCCGGGCACGGCCAGCCGGGTGGTGAAGGAGGGGTGGACCCAGGCAAGCCCCTCGAGCAGTTCCCCGAAGCCAGCCTGGATGGGGCTCACTGACCACCCCGGGTGACAGACGCCTTTCCTCCCGCCCGCCGTAGGAGTGTCAACGCGGCTTGAACCTCACTCGGGTGAAGCCTAGAGTCTCGCTGTCGAAGGAGTAGCCCCGGCTCAGGTCAGCCTCCGGCTGGCTAGGATCAGCGAACGTCATCAGATCAATCAACGGCTCTAAAGTTCGGTCTAGCAAGACCGTCAAGCCCAGCCACTCCTCCCGCGCTCGCTCGAAGGCTGCACGATCGAGCAGGAGTTGCTCGAGTTCCATCACCCCTGCCCGCAGTCGGACCAGGTCCTTTAGGTAGCGCAGGTAGGCCTCATCCATGGGTTCCACTGGTCGAGCGGCAAGACCCAACAGCAGGGCATTGACTTGTCCGTTCAGCTCCGAGACAGCCTGGGTTACTGCGGCCGCGAGCTCGAGGCCTCCTGGGCCAGGCTCCCGAGCCAGACGGCTCAGCGCTTCGGCTGCCTCGAGTAGGCTCCCCCGCAGCAACTCTAGATCAGGATCAGACATGGGCTGCATGTTGCCAGTATAGACCTGGGACCTTTGCATACCGCCCAGCAGGTCATCCAAACATCCTTGGTCTAGTTCTTACTGTTAGACTTAAGTCCATGAACAAGGTTCGTTTTTTGTTAGCGTTAACTGCATTGCTATCAGCTTGTTCTGTCAGTCCCAGCAAGGTGAATCTTGGTCAGGAACGACCCGACCCTGATGCTGTCACTGTTCAGTTCGATCCCATAGGAGGTACGGCTGGGGGTGTAAGCGCACAGGGGATCGACATCAGCCTATGCGTCTTCACCCTGAATTATCCGCACCAGTCGGGGTACAATCCTACCGAAGTCAAAGCCGATGCCATCGGTCGATGCCCGCCCAGCAGTGAGCCCTTCCTCCTCACAGCGTTCCTGGAGCTAGAACGCAACCAGGGCGGGGTCTGGACCAAGGTTGCCACCGGCCCCCGGGTCCGTAAGGAGGTGGGAGCGGCAGGTGCGACCTGGAGGCAGTACGAGCTGGTCGTTGTGGCCACTTGCCGTGACGGAGTCTACCGAAGCAAGCTCAACATCGAGGCGGTCAACCCTGATGGCGGGGTGATCGCGATTCCGCTAGCACGGCGGTACTCCAACGAGCGCAATGTTCAGTGCAGACCCCGCGCAGTATCGTTGGTGGTCGATGATACCGGCTCAATGGGCAGCGTCATCGGAGCGGTCAAGGCTTCCCTCGCCGGGTATATAAATAGCATCCCTGAGGACGAGTACACCCTGTGGAACCTGATCACCTTCAAAGACGACGTCAGGGTCCTGGGCACCACCACCGACCGCAACGCCATCCTTGGTTGGGTAAATGGCCTCTACGCCTGGGGTGGCGATGACTGTCCCGAGAACGTGCTAGGCGGAATCAGCTCGGGGATCTTGGCCCTTTGGCCTTATGTGGACCACACTCGAGATCTGGTGGTAATCACCGACGCCTCAGCCCAGCCCGGCGACGTGAGCGGGATCCTCGCGGTGGCCAAGCTCAACAATGTCCGGGTGAACGTGCTGCTCTCAGGGGATTGTGGTCTCCCGCCCGCTTCGGTATCCAGCCGGGCAGGCATTGGCGTTCAGAGCGTGAGCACAACGGCGCTTTCTAGCCAGGTCGTGCTCAAGCGCATCGCCGAGGAAACCGGGGGCAAGTACTTCTACCTCCCCGGCGGAAGCCAGTCCGATTTCGAGTATGCCCTGGGTGAAATCTTCAACAACATCCGGGACACCGACCCTTCCACGGTAGACCGTGAGCCCCCCAGTGTTACCGTGAGCGTTACCCCATCTACCCTCTGGCCACCCAACCACAAGCTGGTCGAGGTCAAGCCTGCTGTAAGTGCCAGCGACAACCTCGACCCTACCCCAAGGGTGGAGCTGGTCGGGGTGAAGGTAAGCGAGCCCGACGACGGCCAGGGCGACGGGAACACCGCTGATGACGTGCAGATCACCACTAACGGCCGGATCTTCGTGCGGGCCGAGCGCAGCGCCCAGGGCAACCGCCGCGTCTACACAGTCACGTACCGGGCCACCGACGCCAGCGGGAACACTGGCTACGGCTCGGCCGACGTGGTGGTACCCCATGACCGCTCCGGAAAGTAGGCTACTGAAGGTTCGCAACGCCGGGCGGGTCCGCCCGGCGTTGCCGGCTGCGGAGAACTCGACGCTTCTCCAAGGGCCAGGGCGCCCGTATGAGGATGCGCCTGCCGTCGTATATCTGTTGGCGGTAGACGTCGGACCCTGCGTAAGCGCGCTGACCGGAACGGAGGTATGCGGGCCTTAAAAACACGACCGCGGCCATACATAACACCTAGACACCTAACCCCCCTTGCGGGGGGCTTCGGTGCAGGAAGTAAAACCATCAGCACTCGGCTGTGGCAGCCTTCGCAGGCGTCCTCAGTATGTCACTTCTTATTGCCGTTATCAAGTATTATATTCCCAGGAGGTAAAGCCATGTACGACAGCATCCGGCTGATGGTCGGCGGCCTCGGGCTTTTGTCGCGGGAGATGGTCATGCGGAACTACATCGCTTACAAGCACGGGGATGGCCAGGCTTTCGAGGCCCTGGTGGCGCACTACGGCTACCTGGCGTTCGAGAAGGCTTTCCGGCTGTTCCACCGCCTCGGCGACGAGGCCCGTGACCTGGCCCAGGAGCTTTTGTGTGAAGTGGTGGAGGTGCTCTCGAAACCGCTTCCCTCCGGCTCCAAGAACCTCACCTTCTGGGTGAACGTGGCCCTCGACCGCAAGGTCCGGGAGCGGCTGACCCAGGACGGCGTGGGCACGTACCGCGAGAACCGGCTTCTCAAGAAGCTGGTGGCGGTGCGGCTGGAGCTGGAAGGGGAAAAGGGACGCGCCCCCACCCACCCCGAGCTGGCGCAGGCCCTCGGGGTCGATGAGGAGACCCTCGAGCGCCTGCTCTACCTGGAGGAGGCAAACCGCATTCTCAGCCTATCGGCTCCACACCCGGAGACCGGCACACGGCTGGAGGAGATGGTTGCGTCAACCGAAGAGGAAGACGTGCTCGAGGAGCTTGAGGAAGCCCTGGAGAAAGCCCGACTGGGGCTGAAGGCTGAGGAACTCTCTACACTCGACCGCTTCCTGGCGGGAGAGGAAGTCTCCCAGGCCAATCTGGACGCCCTGGCGGCGACGCTCAAGGCCCGCATGGTCGCATAGCAGGCAAGCCTTTTTGCCTTCCGAGGATCATCCCTGTCCTTGGAAGGTTCTTTTTTGGGCCGGTGGCTAGTTCATCGGGCCGCGCTCGCGGAAGTAAGCCCCGTTGCTGTCCCATACCGGCACCAGACGCCCGTTGAGACACCCCTCGAGGAACTCGAGCATCCGTGGGGCAGTCTGGCATTCGATAACCACCGTATCGCCTGAAACATCAAGCAGAGGCTCTTCCCCGAGTGACGCAGCCATGTGGCGCAGAAAGCAGGCCAGGTCCTCCGGGTGATCGGTGTCAACGAAGCGAACTCGGGTTCCTTCGTGAATTGCTTTAGGCATAGCTCCATCTTAACGCAAGATGGCCGGGAAAGCCCGGCGCATCTGCGGTCAGGAGGGGAAAAGGCTTCCCCTTCCACTTTTTATGGTACTCGAGGGGGATTGAAGCGGTCAAGATTGAACAATACAATATTGTCGTCAGGAGGTAAAAATGGAAAAGGTTTTTGTCTGTCCAGATCTGCGCACCGGCGAGAAGCTTGCGGAGTTGCTCTACCTGGGCTTCAAAGCAGGTGGACTCGTCGAATGGGAAGGAGACCAGGGTTGGCTCAAGCCCGCCTATAGGATCACTTTCCGCAGTGAAGCCCTTCAACGGGGTTTTGTGGAGTTTGTGAGGGCTCTCTTCCCTTCGGTCGTCATCCTCGACTAACCCTTCCGTCCTTCTTTGCCTTCCGAGGATAATCCTTTTCCTTGGGAGGTTCTTTTTTTGCACAGAGTGTACCCTAGCGCAGCAGGCGCGGATCGAGGAAGAGCGGCTGGGGTTCGCCGGTGCGCACCTCCCTCATCGCGGGGTGGCGGGGGTTGAGCAGCAGGTTGAACTCCACCGGCACCACCGCCGAGGGAACCCGCAGGGCCAGCGAGCGCAGGCTCAGGGCCCACTCGAGACCCAGAGCCTGGGTGGACTCGGGGTAGGGCTCGGGCAACTGCCGCCAGTCGGGGGGCAGTTCGCTCAGCTCCTCGACGTGGGGATCGGGGATCTCCACCTCGATGGCTGCGAACGCGGTCAGGTGAGCCCGGTCGTCCACGTGAACCAGCACCTCCAGGATGCCGGTGGAGAGGTGTTCGGCCAGGTACACCACCGGGACCCCGAGGCGGTTCCAGCGTCCGGGGCTCTTGGCTGCCCCTTCCCCGGTGAAGGCGGTGTGGGCGTAGCTGCGCGAGGCGATGCGCCAGGCCCTCACGTCACCAGGCCGTCCTCCAGGCGGCCCAGGAGGTGCTCCACCGCCTGGGAGCCAGGTTCAGTGTCCAGGTACGCGAGGGGGCTCGAGCCGTGCAGGAACACCTTGGGGCTGTTCATCCAGGAGGCCGCCAGCTGGGGCGAGCCGAAGAGCTCCTCGGCACGGCGCAGCAGGTAGATCACCCGGTACAGGCGGTTGGACTGCTCCCGGTTCAGGCGTCCCAGGCCCTTGTAGCGGTGGAGGCTGCTCCTGGGGATGCCCGCTGCCTCCAGCACCTCCTGCTGATCCAGACCGTAGCGCCGGGCCACCTCGGGGATGAGTTCCACCGGCAGCCCCTCCCGGACGCTCGCCACGTCAGTGGGTGAGCCGTCGAAGCGGAGGGGGAGCACTGTTCCCATATGGGACATTATGGCGTTCCACCTTGAACAAGTCAACGCTCCAGCCCCAGCCTCCTCGCCGCCCGCAGGGTGCGGGGGGCCTGGGAGAGATCGGCCTCGAGGTAGTCCCGCCCCCGGCGGAAGCGGGCGTCTTCCCCGTAGCGCTTCGCCAGCACCCGGAAGTAGTCCGCGCTGAAGTGCAGGAAGGCGGTGGCCGCCTCCCCATCGAAAGACAACCAACCCGTAAGTCCTGACTGCGCGGCGCACAGGCAGGTCGTAGACCCCATGGCTGAAGCCAGGGGCTTGGAGCCCGTCTATGACGAGGCCAAGCGATGGAGCCCATGGACAAGGCGCTGATGTCGCTACGTTGCGAACAGGTTCAAGACCCACTCCGGGGTGCTTCCCCAGCCCCGGACCCTGGCAGTCCCGGTTGCAGACAAGCTTTGGGGTGTGCGCGAAACGGATCGGGACGTGCACCGGTTCGCAACATGGCCGAGGGGAGCGGTACGGGAGCGTCCGCCCATATCCGTCACCAGCCCCGTAAGGGGTCCCGAAAGGGAAGGAGAAAACATGGTTTTCGTGCTGGACAAAAGAAAAAAGCCGCTCATGCCTTGCAGCGAGAAGCGTGCTCGGTTCCTGCTCACCCGAGGCCGGGCGTTTGTAGTTCTACCTATATTGTTAAGAGTCCCGAGTCATCTAAATTCGAGGCTATGCTGGAAGTTAACCGCCGATGCAACAGCATCGAAGAGCTCAGGCATGACCCTGAGCTTCTTGATAGTCCAGTCGGTCGTGTTTTTCCGGGCGTGAATCATTCACTCCGGGCGGTTCGCCCCGACCTACCCCCAACTTCAGCAGATATCGTGATTATTGGAGGCGGGATTATTGGCAGCGGCATAGCCTGCCACCTCTGGCACGTACCCAGCCTGCGGCGCCGGATGATCCTGCTGGAGAAACACTCCTTCCTCGCTGGGCAGTTCTTCCAGGCCATGAACGCCACCGGGCAAAGGGTCATGCGCAGCCCCTACGAGCACCACATCGCCCCGGACGGCGACATGCAGATGCTAGACTTCGCTCGTCTTCACCTCGACCAGTTGACGTCGCTCGAGCGCGAGCAGGTCTGGCTGGGCCTCTCGGGCCAGCGCGCCGTAGTCCCGCTCGACGTGTTCATCGGCCACTCGACCCACATGATCGGGGTACATCAGCTCCGCAAGATCGCCTACCGCGCGCGGGTAATCTCGGTTAGACCTGACCCGGGGCGGGACGGATATCTGATCGCTACCGCCGAGGGGCCGGTCATCCGGGCCAAGACAGTCATCCTGGCAGCGGGCAACCGCGAGGCTGTGTGGCCGCAGGTTTTCTCGGAGGCTGCCCGCCGCTATCCCGCGCAGGTGTGTTCGGTATACGCGAAGCCAGCGCTCAACCCGGGCCAGACGATCGCCGTCGTCGGTAGTGGGCTCAGCGCGGCCCACACCATCCTCCGGGCGCTCGAGGCCGGAGCACGGCCCGTGTGGATCCTACGCCGCGAGGAGCGTTACCGGTGTGCCGATTTCGACACGGCTTATTTCCGAACGGAGGGTATTGCGCGGTTCCGGCGGCTGCCTAGCCTGGCCCGGAAGGTCGGTACGTTGCTGGAGGAATCCCGTGGCAGCATCATGCTGGAGTTCCTGCCGCGGCTGGGCAGCCTAGAAGAAGCGGGCGTCTTACGGGTTCACCGTCATGCCACGGTGTTGGCTGTCCGAGCATCAGCCAGCGGCCGCCTCGAACTCAACCTGTCATCGGGCGCCGATGAGCATGTGGACTTGGTGATTTTGGCGACCGGCCTATCCCCTGACACGCAGCTTCTGCCGGATGAGGTCGAGCTCCTCGCCGATCGTTACCCGGTCCTGGAGGACGGCACGCTTGAGGTCAGCGGCCACCCAGGCCTCTTCGCAGCCGGGCCACTGGCCTCTTTGACGCTTGGTCCCGCCGCCAAGAACGTGGATGGGGCTAGGCTGGCCGCACAAGTGATCATCCCGGCACTCATCGAAAAATTCAGTGGCAGCCGTCCAGCTTCCTTCACGGTTCGGGGGAATTTCGCCGTCAGTTTCCCGCTGAAGGCAGGTGTGCGATGACCCAGCACCGGTCAGGCGCTTACTACCTCCCCGAGGAAGAGTTGGAGCGCGCCATGGTACTCATGCGCTACGGAACGTCCGAGCTCCACGCGGTCTTCGGGCTCTGCCACGTCGCCCAGGATCTGACCGCACAGCTGTGCTGGATCGAACGCGCAAGCCATAGCGAGCGGGCTGCTGAGCTGTTGGAGGATCTGGAGGCAGAGGGGCAGCGCGAGGCCGACAGCCTGATCCAGCTCTTGAAGTCCGCAATCTGTGAGGAATGGGGCTACTGCAGGCGCCGTGTGACGGATGGGCTCGGCGATCCCCGCCGCCTGGTTCAAGAGCTTTCCCGCCTCATTTACAACTACTTATGCTTAGACGAAAAGGGGGTGAGAGCCGTAGATCGATCTTGGGTACTCCTGGCAGCGGTAGTGCTTGCGAGATCAGACTTGGGAAAACTCTGCCGCTGTGCGGGTTGAGAGGAGTTAGGGTCTAGGTTTCCTTGCAGACACGACGGAGGGAAAGATGCTGAGGTCGAAGGACTTGCACATGGCGGCTACCATCGACATGGAGAGCCGCACCATCATGGTCTCAGGGGCGATTGATGTCAACCGGGTCACTATCGTCATGCGGGTGCCGATCCCGGAGCCCGGGGAATACACGCTGGTCAAGGCGGAGACCAACCTGACCGATGAGCCCTGGCTGTGCTGGCAGATCACCCTCGGAGAAGGGGTTTCGCTCCCGCTGCAAAACCCTACGAATCTGCTGCTTTCGCGCCAATTCCGCAAGGCCAAGTACCTGGCGGACCGGGGCGCGATCCTTTTCTGGGATGGCGAGGTCCGTCCGGGCGACGCCATCTTCAAGATGGCGCGGCTGAACATCTCCGGCAACTACATGATCCTGTCGCATAACCGCGGGGGGTTAACCGACGGCATCTTTGACGAAGACGAGGACGAGTCCGACGATACCGGGCTTGAGCAGGACACCCCGCGGATCGACCTGCCCGGGGCCTTGGACCGCTACTACGAGCACATCACGAGGCACGGCTTCGGTGACGATCTGCCCAAGATTGAGGTCGAAACACCGGTAAGGATCGTGCAGCCTGGGGAAATCGACATCCTCTCCTTCACGAACCTCCCCCAAGCCCATTCGGGCGGCATCCGGCCGCGGGAGCGAGCCTGAAGGAGTGCTGGTGCCGTTCAGAGGAGGCCTTATGGCCTCCGCTTTTGTAGGATCAGCCGGCTTATGATTGTCCTGGAGGGGGTTTCCAAACGCTACCGGGTGCTCGAGCCCGGGCGTGGCCTCGGGGGCTTCGTGCGGAGCCTGGTGAAGCCGCGTTACCGGGAAATTACCGCCCTGGACAACATCAGCCTCACCGTCCCGCAGGGGCAGGTGGTCGGCTACATCGGACCCAACGGGGCAGGCAAGTCCACAACCATCAAGATCATCGCGGGGATCGTCCGCCCCTCGGCGGGTCGGGTTGTTGTGGCGGGCCGAGACCCGTTCCGCCAGCGCACCGCCCACCAGCTGGAACTCGGGGTGGTGATGGGCCACCGCACCCGGCTTTTCTGGGACCTGCCGGTGCTGGAGTCGCTCCGCTACCACGCCAAGGTGTATCGCCTCAGCCAGAGTGGATTGGATCAGCGCATCGGTGCCATGGCCCGGCAATTCGGCATCGAGGGGTTGCTCTCGCAGCCGGTACGCCAGCTGAGCCTTGGACAGCGCGTCCGGTGCGACTTGGCCCTCGCCTTCCTCCACCACCCCAGGGTGCTCCTGCTCGATGAGCCTACCATCGGCCTGGACTTCGACAGCAAGGCGTTGCTGCGGTCCGCTATCCGTCAGGTGGCCTCTGATCTACAGACGACCGTCATCCTGACGTCGCACGACTTGGACGATGTTGAAGCCTTGAGCGATCGTATCGTCCTGCTCGACGAGGGCCGAGTCCTCTACGACGGAACCCTCCGACAACTCCGAGCCCAGCACGGCGTACTCCCCGAGCTCCGGCTAAGGCTCGAAGCCGGGGCGGATCAGGTGCGCGCTTGGCTTGAGGGGCTGGGCGGAGTACGGGAGGTCTACACCCACGACGGCTGGGTGTGCGTCGCCCATGAGGGGGGAGGAGCCCCTGCGGCTGTGCTTGCGCGCCTTCTTCCACAAACCCCGGTCAGGGAGATGACCACCCACGAACCCTCGATCGAGGAGGTACTCCGGCGGGTCTACCGGGGAGCAAGGTAGAGATGATCCCTTATACCGCCAACCTCCGTGTCGGATTTCAGCTGGCCCTCGCATACCGTAGAGCGGCCGCGGTCTGGGTCGTCGGAGAGCTGGCGCTCCTGGTGGCATTTTACTTTTTGTGGCGCGCGGTTTTCCTTTCCGTACCCGCAGGGTCATTTGCGGATCGGGACTTCGCTGCTTTCTACTTGTACTTATTGACCGCGCGACTCGCAGCGCGATTCACCGGCGGGCCTGCCTGGGGGTTCTTTGCCCAGCGCGTCCGTGTGGGAACCGTTGTGTACGACTTGGTACAGCCGGTCGAACTGGAGTATGCCCTCCTAGCCCGGTGGTTAGGGCAGAAGGCCGGACAGTTGGTCATGGCGCTGCCGGCCTACGCCACCGCAGCGTTCGTCTCCGGGGCCTGGAGCGCTGGCGAGTGGCGGTTGGGGTGGTTCTTCCTGAGCCTGGTGGTGGGTTTTGCCTGTGCCTACTTTTTCGAGTTCTTGATGAGCCTCTCGGCTTTCTACACTAGCGCGCAGCAGGGGATCAACGAAGCCAAGGCCCTGGTCGTGGCGCTCCTGAGCGGGGCATTTTTCCCCATTGACCTGCTGCCGGATCGCTACGCCCTTCTAGCCAGTCTGCTGCCTTTCCAGGCCTTTATCTACCTTCCTGCGCGCATGCTGCAGCCGTCCATGCCGGAGAGCGAGATCTTCCGCGGACTGGCGGTGCAGCTGTTCTGGCTCCTGGTGCTTGCTGCAAGCTCCCGCTTCCTCCTCGGACGAGTACGCCAGCGGTTCAACGTGCAAGGAGGATAAATGACCCACTACCTCGCCCTCGCGCTGGCCGCCCTGAGGCTGCAATTCGCGACCTGGAAGCAGTACCGGGTGGACTATACCGCTGGCGTGCTCACCGTGCTCCTGGAGCAGGCCCTGACCCTGGTGCTTTTCTCCGTCATCTTCACACACGTGCCGCAAGTCCGCGGCTGGACCTTCCCCGAGATGCTCGTGCTTTACGGGTTGAACCGAATGGCGCTCGGCCTTGCCGACACTCTGGGGGAGAGCCTATGGTGGGTCGGCAGCTACGCCCAGGACGGCAGCCTGCTGCTCTACAAGCTCCGTCCGCTCGGGGTACTCTTCCAGCTCCTCACTGAGCGGATCCACTTCGAGCGGATTTCAGGATGCCTGACCGGGCTGATCCTGGTCCTCCATGGAGCGTCCGCGGCCGGGGTGGAATGGACTGCCGGTAAGGTTGCCACGGTCCTCTTATTTGTTCTCCTGGGCGCGTTCATCTATCTCGGGCTCATGATCCTGGGGGCTGCCGTAGCCATGCGGGTCATCGGCAGTTTGGACGCCATCACGACCTTGTGGAGCTTAACCGAGTTCGCCAAGTACCCGCTTCCCATCTTCGGTCGAACCGGGGCCTTTCTCCTGACGTTCGTCGTCCCGCTGGCGCTGACCGGCTATGTTCCTGCCGCTCTCCTGCTCGACGAGCACACACGCACAGCAGGCACCATCGCCCTTGCCGAGGCTTTGGTCGCTGCCGGCGCGTTCTTCGGCTTGTGCCTGCTGGCGTGGTCGTGGGCCCTCCGCGCTTATGAGGGGACTGGGAACTGAGAGCCAACCTGCGGCGATAGCGGTGGGGGTGCTTAATGGGCATGAGGTATCGCAAGGTCGGTAAGTGGGGCCTTCAGGTCTCCGAGATCGCCCTGGGTGCCTGGGCCAGCTTCGGAGATTGCGTGAAGGATGTGGGCGAGGTCAAGAAGATCGTGTGTCTGGCCTACGAGTCCGGCGTCAACTTCTTCGATAACGCGGACACCTATGCGAACGGATGCGCTGAAGAACTCATGGGCAGCGTGCTCGCCGAGTACCCACGCAGCACCCTCGTCCTCGCCTCGAAGGCGGGATGGCCTGTGTCCGGGTGTCCCAATAGCCAGGGCCTCTCCCGCAAGCACCTGCGCGCCTCTCTGCAGGCCAGCCTTCAAAGGCTACGAACGGATTATCTGGATATCTACTTTGCTCACCGCCACGACCCGGATGTACCCCTCGAGGAGATTGTCACGACCATGAGCGCGTTCGTTGATCAGGGGCTTATCCTCTACTGGGGAACCAGCGAGTGGCCTGTCGCACGGCTGGCGGGTGCATGCGAGTTTGCCAGGGCGAATGGGCTGCATCCACCTATCTGCGAGCAGGTTGACTACTCGATCCTTTACAGGAAGCGGTGGGAAAACACCCTGGCGCCGGAGGCGGAGCCGCTCGGATTGGGCTTGATGGCCACGAGCCCGTTGGCGATGGGGGTGCTCACCGGGAAGTACGACGACGGGATCCCCCCCGGTAGCCGGTTGGCCCGGCATAAGGTGCTGAAGGAAGCTCTGCTGACGCCTCACAACCTCGCTCGTGTGCGGGAATTGGCGGCGGTCGCTGCCGAGCACGGAATGACCCGGGCTCAGCTCGCGCTAGCTTGGGTTTTGCGACGCAAGGAGCTTTCATGCGCCATCGTGGGAGCCACCGGGATAGGGCAGCTTCAGGAAAACCTTGGTGCGGCCGGGGTAGTGCTCGCACCCGAGGCCGTGGCACAGATCGAGCGGATTATAGGTGGCAAAAGCTCAACCGCGAGCACCACTTGACCACCTACTGTCCTTATCGGAGTTGGCGACGGTATGCACGCACGGGACAAACCTCTCCCGATCCTCCGAGCAACTACCCGCCGGGAACGCCTCGAGAGGGCCCGGCACATCGCAGATTGGATCCTGGGCCATTACTCGGACGCGGTTGTGGCCATCGGAATCTATGGGTCCACCGCACGGGGCTCCGACGAGCCCTACTCCGACCTGGAGATGTCGGTCCTCATGCGAAGCTCACCCACCCCCGGCAGGGACGAGCGCTACGTGCAAGGGCTCAAAATCAGCGTCGAATTCCACACCGTGGGGTCGGTCTACCGGCGCCTGCAGCGGGTAGACCTGACCTGGCCCTTGTGCGTAGACCAGTTTGTCTCGGTCTTATCCCTGTACGACCCGGAGGGGCACTGGCCCAAGCTAAAGCTGCTCGTTGATCAGCTGCCGTCCGGATCGTTCGTGCAAGCCATTCGCGAGGGGATCGTGGGGGAATTGTTGGAGAACTTCGCCAAGCTGGAGAATGCCCGAAAACGCGACGACGCCCCTGCAATGCGATGGATCGCCTGGAACCTCGCGTGGGATGTGGCCATGATCTCCGCCCTCATGAACCGGGCATACTTCACCTCTTGGTCGCGCACACCCGACGAGATCCTCCGACTGCCGTCGCTGCTGCCCGCGGTTAAGAGCCTCGTGGAGAAGTTCCGCAACGGCGATCTGCGCAGCGCCAAGGGGCTCCATCGTTGTTGCGAAGCCGCAGTGAGGGGGGTTGTGCAACATGTGGCAACCCTTGGCGTCCACGTCCAAGTCGAACCGTCCCTGGCAGGACCTCCCCGGGAGCAGATCGGGGGAGGTGGGCCCGGATCGAAACGATAAGCGTTGTGGAGGAGGAGGATGGCTAATAAGGACACCCGAACACTCGAGGAAAGGATAGAGGAACTACAGGCGGTGGTGACGAAGCTCTTCGTCCAAATGGATGCCCAGCGTATTGGAGGTCCGGGGAATGCCGGTGCTGCTGATGGCGGCGAGTTGCCGGACTTTGGCCCTTGGATGGACACGACATGTTGCTACGCCAGGGTCATCGCCCTTCGGACCGACCTCCAGGGTCGCTTCCAGTTTGCCACACTTAAACTGCTGCACGACTGCTCTGATGAGCGCCGACCTGCCTGGAGAGAGGGCGCCATCTTCGACCTGCGCAACCCGGCCTGGGAGGCTGAACTGAAGCGAGCCCAGAACTATGACCTGCTGGTTGGTGTAAGGGTTCTTCCGGACGGACGAGTCGTCGGGATCGAACTGGCACGCCCTAACAAGAAACCCCGGGCCTCGACGCCCGGCGTTTCCCAGTTGCGAGCGGAAAGGGCACCAAAAGTGGACAAGGAGGCTCCGTAACTTTAGAAGGTGGTGAAGTCCAGAGCTATGCCCCCAACGGCCCCAGTCCCACCCTTTGACCCCCTGTCGCCGGAGGTCCTTGCCGACCCCTATCCAGCGTACGCGCGCCTGCGTATGTCGGACCCTGTGCACTGGGGGATTCCCCACACGCGCGCCGGAGCGTGGTATGTATTCCGCCACGCCGACATCGCGAGCCTCCTCAGGGATCCGCGGTTGTCGCGACGACGACCGGCTACTGGGAGGGGAGTCCCCTCTGGAAGACCCATTTCCGAGCCATACCGTGGCTTTTTGCGGATGATGGCTCAACAGGTGGGATTTCAGAATACTGTTGGTCACGCTCGTCTGCGGGCGGTGATGGGGCCGCTTTTGTCTCCGCGTGCAGTCGCTGGTGTAGTCCCGCGAGTCGAGTGGGTCGCCCGCAAGCTGCTACAGGACATCGAGGACCAGCATTCCATGGATGTACTCAACGAGTATGCTCTTCCGCTGGTACTCAGGGTGTTGGCGGAATTGCAGGGCGTTCCGGAGAGTTCGTTCGAGGAGTTGCGCGCCTGGATCGGGGTGATCTCCAGTGTGAGCTCTTCCTCTCCCAAGGAAGAGCTTCTAAGAGCCAACCGGGCGGTGGCCGAGTATGGCCAGCTGGTAGAAGGACTCGCGGGGGAGGCTGGGGGGAGCCCCCAGGGAACCGTGCTGGCTGGCATGTTAGCTGCGCGGGAATTAGGACAGGTCAGCCAAACAGAATTCGTCGCGAACCTGCTGGCCTTGCTCGACGCTGGTACCCAGACCACCGCTGACTTCATTACGAACAGCGTGTTGGTACTCTTGAGCCACCAGGACCAGCTCAAGCTTCTCAGGGAGGACCCGCAGTTGCTGGGCTACGCAGTCCAGGAACTCTTGCGCTTCGAAAGCCCAGTGCAGATCGTTGGCCGCTGGGCAACTGAGAGCTTCGTTTTTCAGGGTAAAGGGATCGAGCGGGGCCAAGTCGTGTACCTAGTCCTGGGCTCGGCTAACCGTGATCCCAGCTGGGTGAGCGATCCGGACCGGCTTGACTTAAAAAGGAAGCTGGACCGTACAGCAGCCTTTGGCGGAGGAACCCACTATTGCCTAGGTGCCCCGCTAGCCCGCCTGATAGGGGGAAAAGCTCTAGAGATTCTTCTACAGTGGAAAGGCAGCTTGTCTTTGCAGACCAGCAGGCTTATATGGCGGCCCGCGTTCGGGTTTCGTGGGCTTACTGAGCTGAGGGTATCATGGTAATGGCAGCATGCGTATTTCAGAAGATTCGAGCCACACTTTTCGTCGGAAGCCGAGCCGGTGATTCAGTAACTCACCTTACGCGGCAAAGCTGAGAGACTGTCGTAAAAGTCCGCTATACTTGAAGGGTGGCTTCTACACGGAGATCTTACCCCAGCGACCTGTCGGACGCGGAGTGGGCCATCCTGGAGCCGTTGATCCCCGCCCCCAAGCCCGGTGGCCGACCCGCAAAGGTGCCGAGGAGGGAGATCGTCAGCGCCATACTTTACGTCCTGGAAAACGGCATCAAGTGGCGGGCCATGCCCCATGACTTACCCCACTGGTCTACGGTCTACCACTACTTCCGCAAGTGGCAGAAGGAGGGGGTCTGGGAGCGGGTGGCCCAGGCCCTGGTCCGGTGGGATCGGGAGCGAGAAGGAAGGCAGGCTTGCCCCAGCGCTCTTGTCATGGATAGTCAGTCCGTCAAGACCACGGAAAAAGGGGGCCCCGGGGACACGACGGGGCGAAGAAGGTCAAAGGGAGAAAGCGGCAGAACACGGGGGGCCGTCTCTTGAACGGAAGGGGTGTGGGGCGGCAGTCCCCGACCAGACCGCAGTTCGGTTGGTCGGGGAAGGATAGCCCCGCCAGGACAAAGTCCTGTATACTGTTTTTGTAGGTCGTCCCCGGAACGGGGATGCGCGTAAAGGGAGCCGCAGGCGAGTGTCCTACACACGTTTGAGCCTGTGAGGATGGTCGCGCGAAACTCCAACCAAAGTTGGTTGCGAGTAGTTCATGGCCTTTGTCCACCCGGCCAATGAGCACGACAAGTGGGGTGGGCAGGCGTTGCTTTTGGGGATGGACCTCTCCTTGTGGCCCCGGGTGCGCAAGCTCTTTGTGGACTGGGGCTACCGGGGTTTGCGGGAGGTGGCTAGGGGGCTGGGACTGGAGCTGGAGGTGGTGGCCCGTCCTTACGCGGGGGTGCGGGGGGTCTGGGTGCGGGAGGGGGAGGAGGTGCCGGAGATCCCGCGGGAGGGTGGGTTCAAGCCCCTGCCCAAGCGGTGGGTGGTGGAGCGGACCTTTGCCTGGATGGGGCGAAACCGACGGCTGGGGAAAGATTACGAGTACCCCCCTGAGGTAACGGAAGCCTGGATGTATTTAGGCATGATACGCTTGCTGGTGAAGCGGCTGGCCAGGGCCGCTTAAGCTGGAGGAGGGGACTTTTACAACAGTTTCTGAAATGGCATAGATTGAAAAGGTGAATCCCCAGCCCCTGGATTTGTACACCGATTACTTGTTGAGCAGCTTTGGAGCGGCGACGGCCACAGGATTGTCGCGGATGGTGGATGGAGCCATAAGCCACGACCAGATCACCCGCATGCTGGGGGGAGATTGACAAGGCTCGGTGCAGTTGTGGCGCAAGGTCAAAGCCACGGTGCGAAAGATACAGCGTGAGGAAGGGGTGCTGATTCTGGATGATAGCATTTTGGAGAAACCCTACACGGACGAGAACGATATAGTGGCCTGGCAATAGCAAAGAGCGGATGGTCAAGGGGATCAACTTTGTGAGCCTGTTGTATCACAGCCAGGGGCTGACCTTGCCGGTAGGCTACGTGCTGGTGGAGAAGACGGAAGTCTATGTAGATCAGAAAAGTGGCCAGCGCAAACGCCGCAGCCAGGTGAGCAAGAATGAACACGCCCGCTACCTGCTGCAAACCGCAGTGCATAACCAGATTCCCTTCCAGCACGTGCTCAACGACGTCTGGCTTGCCTCGGCGGCGAACATGCGATTTATCGTGCTGGACATGAAGAAGCACTTTGTGATGCCGCTCAAAAGCAATCGCAAGGTAGCGCCAGGTTATCGGCACCGCCGGTATGCGCTGTGCGCACCCCCTATGAGCCAAGAACAACAGCAAAGGGGTCAATGGACAGGAGTGGAGGGTCTGGACTACCAAGACCCCACCCCCCGGCAGGTATATCTGGAAGGGGTTCCCTTCCCCCTGCTGCGGGTTCGGCAAGTCTTCACCCACGAAGATGGGAGCCAGGGGGTGTTGTATTTGTGTAGCAGCGATACCACCCTGGACTTTGAACGGATGATCGAGCTCTATCAAAAACGATGGGAGATCGAGCGCTTTCATCAATCCATCCGACAAAACGCTGCCCTGGCCAAGTCGCCTACCAAGACCCTGACCACCCAGGCCAACCATTTCTTTGCGGCTATGTGGGCCTTTGTCAAGCTGGAACTCCTCTCCCACCAGACCCAAATCAACTACTTCGCCCTCAAGGCCAAGCTCTATCTGGTTGCCAGTCGGGCTGCTTTTCAGGAACTACAGCAGATCAAAGCTCAACTGACCGCGTAAGGTATACCTTCGTTTGCTACCGCATAGCCCCACCCCAGCCATTCTGAGGAGGACATGACTGCGAACCAGATTGTGGGCTAGGATGAGGAGGTTTATCCGGGCTACGAGGCCCCCGAAGCTCTTGCTCTCTACTTGGCGAAGCCGGAAAGACCTGACCAGGACGCCAAAGCGCACCTCTATCCAGTTTCTCCCCATCCACTCCCTCCACCTAGCGGAACCCCCGGTCCCCCAGGACCGGGCCCAAGCCCGAATCTTCCACCCGGCCCCGGGCCCAGATCTCCCCGGTGTTGCCCGGCAGGACGCCCCAGCGCACGGGGTATGAAAACCTATGCTGGGGTAGGAAGCAGGCGTGCGCCCGAGGATGTGCTAAAGCTGATGGGGAAGATTGCCCGGCGGCTGGCGGAGCGGGGCTGGGCGCTGCGAACGGGTGGGGCAGAAGGGGCTGACCGGGCGTTTGAGCGGGGGGCCCGTGCGGGCGGTGGAGCAGTTGAGGTGTTTCTGCCGTGGCCGGGATACAACGGCTACCGGGAAGGGGCGCTGAAAGCCCCGAGCCCGGAGGCGGTGCGGCTGGCGGCAGCATTGCATCCGGCCTGGGGGCGTCTGTCACCGGCGGTACAGCGGTTGATGGCCCGGAACTCCCACCAGATCTTGGGGCTCGACCTGAACGACCCGGTGGCCTTCGTCCTCTGCTGGACACCGGACGGGGCCGAGTCGGAGCAAGAATGCGGGCCGGAAACTGGTGGCACGGGGCAGGCGATCCGGCTGGCCTCGAGGTGGGGCGTGCCCGTGGTCAACCTCAAAAGAGAGGACGCGTTGGAGAAGATAGCTC
>Ga0272446_1001244_pt1 | contig 37601 bp, 35 predicted proteins | sample YNPCB0061_FD_194587 | JGI IMG/M metagenome (GOLD analysis project Ga0272446, IMG submission 194587) | Hot spring microbial mat communities from Yellowstone National Park, WY, United States - YNP-CB-006-1 | ecosystem: Environmental > Aquatic > Thermal springs > Hot (42-90C) > Sediment | place...
ACCCCCCGCCATTGGCGAGGGGTTTTTTGTATTTTTATTTACGCGCCTATCCGTATGCCCTGCGTATCCAGAGCGAGAACTTTCACTTGGGGATGCACCCCCAAAGCCAGCCAGGCTTGCTCCATAGCCCCAGCCACAGCCGCAGCTTGGCCGGTTGGGCTGAGAGCTAAGAGGGTTGGGCCTGCCCCACTAATCACTAATCCGTAGGCTCCCGCTGCGATCGCGGCTACCTCGACTGCATCGTAGCCCTGGATCAGTGATTTGCGGTAGGGCTGATGAATTTTATCTTGCAAAGCTGCTCGCAGCCAGTCAGTATTGCCCGCTGCTAGTGCTTGCAACAGTAGCCCCAGATGAGCCGCATTAAAAATGGCATCTGCCCGCGAGTAATGGGTCGGTAACACCTGCCGAGCCGTCGCCGTTGACAGCTCAAAATCTGGAATCGCTACGACTGGGATGATTTCCCCATGCCAGGGAATCTCGCAAATTTCCCAGGTGCCTTCATGATTCGATGCCGCTAACCGACAGCCTCCCAAAAGTGCGGGCACAACGTTATCGGGGTGTCCCTCTAGGGCGATCGCCAACTCCATAACTTCGCTCTGGCTGAGGGGCTGCCCGGCTAACTCATTGGCCCCTACCAACCCTCCCACAATGGCCGTTGCCGAGCTGCCCAGACCCCGTGCCAATGGTACATTGACGACAACCTCCAGGGCGATCGCAGGGCAGGGTTTTCCCAAATAGTCAAACAAGTGCTTAAAGGCACGATAAAGCAAATTGTCCGTTCCCAAACTGACCTGCCCCAGCCCAGAGCCAGTAATTTTCAAACTCCCTGGCTCCCCTGGGGCCAGAGTAAAGCGGAACTGGTTGTAGAGACTCAACGCCGCTCCCAAACAATCAAACCCCGGCCCAATATTGGCCGTTGTTGCCGGTACCATCACAGAAATGCTAGAAACCACAGCTATTTCAGAGAACGCAGAACGAAACAATATTCCTGCAAAGGGAGCACGCTGTCTACCAAAGTGGCAAGCCAAACCGTATCCAAGTCTGGAACTGGAGTGTTATCCGAGAAAAACAATCGGTTTTGGGCTGGGTCTGGTTTGGTCGCATCTGCTCGCGGATTGCTTCAAGCTGGGTCTATTTCCCAGAAGTGTCCAAACAGCCTGATCGGTACCATCTAAAACGAAGCCCTCAAAACCCAATGCAGGCCCATGAGTAGGCAGGGGCCTGCCCTACTCCTGCCCCATCACTCCTTCACTGCCACTCGTGCCCGATCCCCTACTCCATCCGCTCTTCTTCCCCACTCCAAAAATTTGCCGACTGTTAACGAGTGTGTACCTTTCGGTGGTAATCTGATCTATGGCATTTGACTAAGCATTTGTTCTGATTGCAAATCCCCAATCACCGTAGCTGAAACATAGGGCGAGAGCATGGTCACCACAGAGAAACATATTGGTTACATCACACAGGTCATTGGTCCTGTCGTTGATATTCGTTTTCCTTCGGGCAAGTTACCGGCAATTTATAACGCCTTGCGTATTGAAGGGAAAAATTCTGCCGGGCAGGATGTTGCTGTCACCTGTGAAGTGCAGCAGCTACTTGGTGATAACCAGGTACGCAGTGTCTCAATGAGTTCGACAGATGGGCTTGTACGCGGCATGGAAGTGGTGGATACGGGCGCTCCGATTAGCGTTCCCGTAGGTAAATCAACCCTGGGCCGTATTTTCAATGTTCTCGGCGAACCTGTCGATAATAAGGGCGATGTCGATAGGTCGGAAACGTTTCCGATTCATCGGGCCGCCCCTAAATTGACAGAGTTAGAGACGAAGCCTTCTGTTTTTGAAACAGGAATTAAGGTGGTTGATCTGCTCACCCCCTATCGTCGTGGCGGCAAAATTGGTCTATTCGGCGGTGCTGGTGTTGGTAAGACCGTCATTATGATGGAGCTGATTAACAACATTGCAACTCAGCACGGTGGTGTATCTGTGTTTGCTGGGGTGGGTGAGCGCACTCGTGAGGGCAATGACCTTTACAACGAAATGATTGAATCGGGTGTGATTGATAAGGACAATCCTGCTAACTCCAAGATTGCCCTGGTGTATGGTCAGATGAATGAACCCCCCGGTGCCCGGATGCGTGTGGGCCTGTCGGGTTTGACCATGGCGGAATACTTCCGGGATGTCAACAAGCAGGATGTGCTCTTGTTTGTAGATAACATTTTTCGCTTTGTGCAGGCTGGTTCTGAAGTGTCTGCGCTGCTGGGACGGATGCCCTCTGCTGTGGGTTATCAGCCAACTTTGGGGACAGATATGGGGGATTTGCAAGAGCGGATTACCTCTACCCTGGAGGGGTCAATCACCTCAATTCAAGCGGTTTATGTGCCTGCTGATGACTTAACGGACCCTGCTCCAGCTACAACTTTTGCCCACTTGGACGGTACCACTGTGCTGTCTCGTGGTCTGGCTTCTAAGGGCATTTATCCTGCTGTGGATCCCTTAGGCTCGACTTCTACAATGCTACAGCCCAACATCGTGGGAGAGGATCATTACAAAGTGGCCCGCTCAGTGCAGTCTACTCTGCAGCGTTATAAAGAATTGCAAGATATTATTGCGATTCTGGGCCTAGATGAATTGTCTGAGGATGATCGCCTGACGGTGGCTCGTGCTCGTAAAGTCGAACGTTTCCTGTCGCAGCCATTCTTTGTGGCAGAAGTGTTTACGGGTGCTCCTGGTAAGTATGTGCCCCTGGAGAAAACGATTTCTGGGTTCCAGCGGATTCTTTCGGGAGAGCTGGATGATCTGCCAGAGCAGGCATTCTACATGGTGGGCGATATTGATGAGGCGATCGCTAAGGGCGAAAAGCTGAAGGCAGAAACGAAATAAACTCTTTCTGGGCAGGTGTTGGCCTGGTGTCGGCACCTGTCTCTGCATGGTTTTTATCCTTTGCAACCGATAACTCTAACTCCCTACGGACACAACCATGGCTTTAACGGTTCGCGTAATTGCTCCAGACAAGACGGTCTGGGATTCTGCGGCAGAGGAAGTGATTCTGCCGAGTACAACAGGTCAGTTGGGAATCTTGCCGAAGCATGCTCCTTTACTGACTGCTCTTGACACCGGCGTAATGCGGGTACGGACGGGGAAGGAATGGCTTCCAATTGCTGTAATGGGTGGGTTTGCTGAAGTAGACAAAGATGAAGTAACGATCCTGGTCAATTCAGCAGAGCGGGGTGCGGATATTGATCGCGAAGAAGCCCGCACAACCTTTGCTCAGGCTCAAGAGCGCTTTAGTAAGGCTCAGCAGTCGGGCGATCGCCAGGAGTTTATTAAAGCGACTCAGGCCTATAAGCGAGCTCGTGCTCGTTACCAGGCAACAGGGGCAATGGTTTCTTAAACGAGCAGCACTCCTGTTTAGGAAGGTATCAGTTGTGCGAGCGATGAGTGTATCATCCTGTTGGCTGGTGCCTTTTTTAGTTGCTTGAGGTCATCTTCGATTCTGGCTAGAGGCGGCTGAGGGTGTTTTTTGCCGCCTAATTGTCCGCGTTTTTTCTGATAGATTTGCTCTGCGGAGCAAAGACCGTTCTATTAGATGCGAGATCGCAAGTATTTTGTCTCTAAATGTGCTCGAAACTTCAAGGTTTGCAGGCATGGAAATCGGATGGGTTGACCGATTTTTGTTTCTCAGAAAAAGGGATGTTTCCAGCTAAAGAGGTTTTAATTTGGAGACCTTATCAGGAACGACGATGCTCAGGGCGCTATCTTGAAAGTAGTCTTCCCTAGAAATGCCTATTCAGGAGCTTTTTCCGGTCTCATAGTGCACCTATCGACAAGGGTTAAAGATGCGGTTTGCAGTTTTAAGCAGCTCTGGTCAGGTATTAGCCTACGGGGTTCTATGCATTCTCGAAGATGATGAGGGGGATTGGATTCTGGCCTTTCGCACCGATCGGGGCAAGCTGATTGAAGGCGGCAAAATTGCAGCAGACGGCGATCTCAGCCAGGCAAGTCAGGTCTTATATCGCCGCTTTTTTCAAACCTGGGGAATTTCGGGTGTGACGCTGACTTCGCAGGCTTAAGGTAAGGGGCAGCGTATCGCTCACCCACTTATCCTACTGTCGTTGCCAATAGTTTTCGGCGGCGGCTTGAGCGGAGCTAATTCGACGGGTATCTCCGACAATCCCTGTAACGGAGTGGATGGGTGCGGTTGGTTGTACGGCCAGAGGCGGGGGGCTGGCAACGCCCCACTGAGCTGTGAGCGCTTGGAGCAGACTATCTTGCCGGGCACGCAATCCATCCAGGTCGGTGCCACGATTCATAATTGCAAACCAGACCAAGCCGCGATCGCGAGTTGGGATCACTCCCCCCAATGAGCTGACATCATTCAGAGTGCCTGTTTTTACCAGGGCATAGCGGGGAATGCGTCGATTTTCGATGGTACCCTCGTCGGTGCCCGCAATGGGGAATAAATCTGCCAGGGTGAGATGTTGACTTTCAGCGTAGCGTTGCAGTGCCGCAAACATAGCGCAAACGGCCCGAGGAGAAATCCGATTCTCGACCCCTAAGCCAGAGCCATTCTGCAATAAAATCTCATTCTGGGGTACTCCTGCTAGTTGCGCGGCTCGCTGAGCAACCACTGCTGCTCCTCCCACGGTGGTTGCCATGGCCTCAGAAATGGCATTGTTGCTATAGATATTCATTAATTTGATGATTTGTTTGACTGGCAAGGATCTTTGTCGCAGCAATGGGGTGCTGGCAGGTAACAGATCTGTGCCATAGCCGACCAGGCTCACCTGTCCAGCAATTTCTACCTGGGGACGGGGCGTGCCGGCTGCCAGAGTGCGGTACTGTCTTTCAACTTCGCTATTCCATTGGCGGGAATTTAGCCCCTGCTTCAACAGGTTGCCACTTTTGAGCCGATCGCTCTCAAAGTTCACCATCAAGTTACCCGTAATCAGCAAATTGCCAGTTACCTGGCGAATCCCTAGCTGGTTCAGGGCATTCCCAATCGCGATCGCATCCTCCCAAACCAGAAGGGGATCTCCGCCGCCCTGAACAATCAAGTCACCGCGCAGTACCCCATTCACAATCGGGGCAGTTGCCCGGATCTGGGTTTCAAACTGATGGTTGGGCCCCAGAATATACAGGCTTACCAGGGAGGTGGCGACCTTTGTTAGGGAGGCGGCAGGCACCGGAGTGGTGCCCTGGTTTTGGGCCAGCAATATGTTGCCCTGCTGAATCCATACGCCCTGAGCACGCGGATCTAACCCACGCTGGCTCAAACTTTGGAGATGCTGTAGCAGAGCCGCTTGAGCCACTAGGTCAGCCTCCCGAATCAAAACCGGCGGGGTATTTTGCCAGACCATCAGTTCGGTCGGGTAGGCTGTTGTTGGTAGGCCTGCTGTAGTGATCACGAGAGAGACGATCCCAGCATTAAACAAATCGAGCAAGGCGGCTTTCCTCCTGATGGTGAGAAATCCGGTTGTTTCCTACCGGTTTTACTGACCGAATCTAGACAAATCTGTCCAATACAATATAAGAGGTTTCAAGTAAACGGGCATGGCCAAGCCAGATCCTAACGCAATGCTCCGCTGGCTGCCGATTGGGGTCGGCATGTTGGCGGGTACGCTGTTAATGACCAATCGCCTTCTGACCCCGCAACTTACTGATGCCCAAGCCCGTTCGGATGCTTTGGGAATTATGGTCAGCGCCATTCTGGTTTTGACTGGGTTACTATGGCAGCAAGTGCAGCCGCGGCGTCCCGATAGCGTTAATTTAGTAGGTAGAGAGCAATTTGAGTTGGAGCCAACCCTCTCAGATACTGCTAAAACAGAGTTGGCTTGGGCCTCCCATTTGCTGCTGACTAACACTGTGACGCGATCGCTGATCCTCTGGTACGATGGCAAAACTCTACTCCGTCGGGGGATTTTGCCAGAACAGCGGCAGGTGACTCCAGGAGCGATCCTAAATCGGGTTCTGGCGAAGCAGCAACCTGTTTACCTGGTTGCCCTCAAGCTTTATCCTGGGCGGTTGGAGTTTGACTATTTGCCTGAAAATACCCAGGGAGTTATTTGTCAGCCCGTCGGCTCTAGAGGAGTGCTGATTTTAGGTGCTCACGCCCCTCGTAGCTATACGCGCCAGGATGAAAATTGGATTAGGGCGATCGCCGATAAACTGAGTGATACCCTCAGCCAGGAGTTCCCTGCTGCCAGCGAAGGGCAGAACCTGGCCCCCACTAATCATGGAGAATTGACATCATGACGCTGGATTGGACGCTCGGACTGTACGGTGTACTCGTGCTGGTGATGCTGGTGGGGGTGGCCGGGGCACTGTTACCTGGCATTCCAGGAATTGGCTTGATTGTTCTGGCGATCGCGGTCTGGGGTTTGGTGAAGGGCTTTGATATCGTTTTAGTGCCATTGGTAGTAGCCGGGGTACTGTTTCTACTGGGCAGTGCCGTTGATTTTTTGGCCACCTACCTAGGAGCCAAAAAAGCGGGAGCCAGTAATTGGGGGCAGATCGGCTCGGTGGTTGGCCTTTTGCTAGGGATGTTCGGTTTCTTGCCGACTTTACCCATTGGCGGCCCTATTGGCCCTGTGATTGGGATTTTGCTAGGGGCAGTGGCCGGTGCCATAGTAGGAGAACTGCTTTACCGGAAGAATTTACTGATTGCCTTGAAAGCAGCTCTGGGGATTGTCGTAGGTTCGCTGCTGGGGCGACTCATTCAAACGTTACTAGCAATGATTTGTGTGGCGGTGTTTGTCTGGACGACCTGGACAACCCTCGCTCCTGTGACGGCTCCCCAGCCAGCACGTCCGCCACTCCCAGAGCAAGCTGCTCCGCAGTCAAAAATGCCCTTTACTCTTCCCTCTATCGATTTTCCAGAATGGCAGAAGCCAACGCTGAGGTGGCCGCCGTTGAGCCTACCGGAATGGCGTCGCCAGGTTTCCTTTGCCTCCTGACCCAAAATCTGCAAGTCGTCTGCGCATGGGTTTAGAGACATTGGGGGCGAAGGGGGTGACAGCAGCGCATCGCTCAGGCTCTGGGAGTCGAGGGGGGAAAGAAGTAAATACACTCCTCTCTAGGCCCCTTGCTAGACTAGAAGACTGGCAGGTGAAGGATTATTTTCGTCGTGACTCAACCGACTACTCTAAAAGATTTACTGATCGCTGTTTCCCAGGGGCAAATCAGTCCTAATGAGGCGCTCACGCAGCTAAAATACTTTGCCTACGAACCCGTTGACAATTTTGCCCGCGTTGATCACCACCGCAGTCTGCGAACCGGTTTTCCAGAGGTGATTTGGGGGCCAGGTAAAACCCCTACTCAGATCGCCAAAATTATGGAAACGATGCGACGGCATACACCCGTTGTAATGGCAACCCGAATCGAGCCAGAGGTCTATGACCAATTGCAACCCCTGGTAACGGGTTTGCATTACTACGAGATGGCACGGATCTGTGCAGTACAAGCTAAGAATGAAACTCACCAACCCTATCCCCCGGTTGCTCAATACCCTGGGTTGGTGGGGGTGCTTTCAGCTGGCACAGCAGATTTACCAGTTGCGGAGGAAGCCGCAGTAACGGCTGAGTTGTGTGGGTTCCAGGTGCTGCGATTTTGGGATGTGGGGGTCGCGGGCATTCATCGCCTGTTGGATAATCGCCGGGCGATCGCGGCAGCAGACGTTTTAATTGTAGTGGCTGGCATGGAAGGCGCTCTTCCCAGTGTCGTAGGTGGATTGGTCGATTGCCCTGTGATTGCGGTGCCAACCAGCATTGGCTATGGGGCCAGTTTCAACGGGCTAGCGGCGCTACTATCCATGTTGAATTCCTGTGCGGCAGGCATCGGGGTCGTGAATATTGACAATGGTTTTGGAGCGGCGATTCTCGCAGGGCAAATCCTGCGCACCGCAACCAGAATTAAGGCTGGGGAAAATCTGTAGTAAAAGCCACGGTTTCTGGTAGACTTCCGACTTGTGGGGTAGATCCCTGACCCATTAAGTTATAAACTATAAGCAGTATCAATAGGTATTGTTGCCTAGTAAAAGGGCGAGTCGTTGACCGTTCACTATTTAGGCAACTGCCTGATTCAACCTTGTCCAAGGCTAAAAACGTCGTTTGCTCCCCAGGGAAACGATAGTTTCAAAGTTTGTTTTGGCTTTGCTTTAAGTGTCTGCTTTTGTCCGCTCTATCCACCCAGTCGCTAGCCCTTGTTAGGTAGAGGAAGTCATGGCTGTTGCAACGACCCCATCTGTAGAAGAACTTTGTGTTAATTCCATTCGCTTTCTGGCTGTCGATGCCGTCGAAAAAGCCAAGTCGGGACATCCTGGTTTACCGATGGGAGCTGCTCCAATGGCATTTGTGCTGTGGGATCAGTTTCTGCGGTTTAATCCTAAAAACCCTCGGTGGTTTAACCGCGATCGCTTTGTTTTATCCGCCGGGCACGGCTGCATGTTGCAATACGCCTTGCTCTATTTGACAGGCTACGACAGTGTCACTCTCGACGATATCAAGCAGTTTCGCCAATGGGGGTCAAAGACGCCTGGGCACCCTGAAAATTTTGAAACCGCTGGGGTTGAGGTGACGACTGGGCCTCTTGGTCAGGGGATTGCCAATGCTGTTGGTTTAGCGATGGCAGAAGCCCATCTGGCCGCTTGCTTTAACAAGCCTGACCTGACACTGGTGGATCACTACACCTATGTGATTTTGGGAGATGGCTGCAATATGGAAGGGGTCTCAGGGGAGGCCTGCTCTCTGGCTGGGCACCTGGGTCTCGGCAAGTTGATTGCCCTTTATGATGACAATCATATTTCCATTGATGGCTCCACGGATGTTGCGTTTACTGAAGATGTCAGCAAGCGGTTTGAAGCCTATGGCTGGCATGTGTTACATGTTCCCGATGGCAATACCGATCTAGCAGGGATTGCGGCTGCGATCGCCGAAGCCAAGAAAGTGACGGATAAACCCACCATGATCAAGGTCACGACCACCATTGGTTATGGTTCGCCCAATAAACAAAATACAGCAGGGATTCATGGTGCGGCCCTGGGAAGCGATGAAATTGCGGCAACTCGTGCTCACCTTGGTTGGAGCTATGAACCTTTTGTCGTTCCCGATGAAGCCCTCAATCGCTTCCGCCAAGCCGTTGAGCGGGGCGCTAGCTATGAAGCTGAGTGGAATGAAGTCTGGGCCCAATATAAGACGCAGTATGCGGCTGAAGCGGCTGAGTTTGAGCGACGTTTGAGCGGTAAACTGCCGGAAGGATGGGAGCAGAGCCTGCCGACCTACACTCCAGCGGATAAGGCGATCGCCACCCGCAAAACCTCTGAAATGACTCTCAATGCCCTGGCTCCAGTATTGCCAGAGTTGATCGGTGGTTCTGCTGATCTCACCCACTCCAACCTCACCTACCTCAAGATTTCTGATAGCTTCCAAAAGGGCAACTACGCCGGTCGTAACCTGCGCTTTGGTGTGCGGGAGCATGGCATGGGAGCCATTTGTAACGGCATTGCTCTGCACGGTTCTGGGTTGATCCCCTATGGAGCCACATTCCTGGTCTTCACCGACTATATGCGAGCCGCCATTCGTTTGTCGGCCTTAGCCCAATGCGGAGTGATTTGGGTAATGACCCACGACTCTGTCGCCCTGGGTGAGGATGGCCCCACCCACCAACCCGTCGAGACCATTGCTTCTCTACGCGCCATTCCTGAGTTGACGGTGATTCGTCCCGCTGATGGCAATGAAACGTCTGGGGCCTACAAGGTGGCAATTGAGCTGGCTAATCAGCATCGGCCCACTCTGATGGCCTTCTCTCGTCAAAATCTACCCCAACTTCAGGGCAGTTCGATTGATGCTGTTGCCAAGGGTGCCTATGTGTTGTCAGATAGCGAATCGACGCCTGACCTAATTCTGATTGGTACGGGTAGTGAGGTTCCTCTCTGTGTCGAAGCGGCGGCCCAACTCAGGGCTGAAGGCGTGAAGGTGCGCGTGGTATCGATGCCGTCCTGGGAGTTATTTGATGCTCAAGATGCCGCCTATCAAGAGTCGGTTTTACCCAAGGCTGTAACGAAGCGGCTCGCGGTCGAAGCGGGCATTACGATGGGCTGGTGCAAATATGTGGGCAGCGAAGGCGACACCCTTGGCATTGACCGCTTTGGTGCTTCGGCTCCTGGCGGCATTTGTATGGAGAAGTTTGGCTTCACTGTCGCCAATGTTGTAGAAAAGGCTAAGGCTTTACTCCATTAGGCCGTTGTCAAACAAAGACTTTAGAGATCCGCTTCAGTTCTTCGGCGATTTCCCGTAAAGGGCTTATCCTTTGGGTAGTGCCCTTTGCGGCTTGGCGACTTCGCCAGGGGCAGGTTGCTGAGACAAGCCGCTCAGGGAACGGTTAGCTGAGCGGTGTCGTTTCTGCCGGCTCTCCCGAAGAGAGCAAGTTGGCCGGTTGTTGATTTGCTAGAAGCCGCCCTGATGAGGCTACAGCGCTAGAGCACAGACGACTTGCCGACTTGTTACTTACCCAATTTGTCGATGTTGACGCTGCCCCAAGCCGAACCTTAGACTTTTCGGGAAAAGTTGCTGATAATGGGCTTTCCCTAGCCAATTCAACAGGGTTGCCCAGTTGAAGCATAAGGATGGATCGAAACCAGCCTGAGGCTTGAGATTTAGGTATGTGTTGTTTAAACACTGGGTTTGGTGCTGAGCGGGCGATCGCTGCAGATTCCACCTCACCCTAGAATTGCTCAGAAGCCTTTTAATCAGGGCGATCGCTGATTGCACCGCTTCCCATCCCATTAATCAAACCAAAGTGTTAGTAGGTATTATTACTCCCTGACCATGGTATGATTCTCTGTGGTTTGAGGTGCGGGTGCAAAGCAACAGTGTCTATCAAGCAAGGTGCTCAGATAAAATACGTTTGCTTACCATCACTTTTTTAGCCATGTCAACACATTCCGAGATAACTGATTTGCCGTCTGCCCCAGAGCAAGCCAGTGCTTCTATGCAGGAGTACTACAAGCTACAGCAGGAGCTACTAGTTACAGTGCTTGTTTGTAGCGGCGTCATCTTTGTCAGTGCTTGGATTGTCTACAACTTGAACATTGCTCTGAATTATTTACTTGGAGCGTGCACAGGTGTGGTTTACTTGAAAGTGTTGGCAAGAAATGTTGAGCAACTGGGTACAAGTAGCAAGCGAGTCGGAAAGTCGCAACTCGCACTTTTTGTTGGGTTGATTATATTCGCAACTCAACTGAATCAGCTACAAGTCCTGCCAATTTTTTTAGGTTTTCTCACCTACAAGATGGCGCTCATTATCTACATGCTGCGTGGCTTGATGCCTTCTGACTCTCGTTAGTCTGGCATCGTTAAAGCTTGTCTACCCTACGTTATCCCTCAGAAAATCTGCGAGAGTGTAATGCTGAGTTTTCTGACTAACTCCAGTTTTGTGTTGGCCAACCTAGAGGTTGGTGAACATTTTTATTGGCAGATTGGTGGTCTCAAAGTTCACGGACAAGTCTTCCTCGTTTCCTGGTTTGTAATTGCTATTCTTGTGATTGCATCACTGCTGGCAACCCGTAGCATTCAGCGGATCCCATCAGGTATTCAAAACTTGATGGAGTACGCCCTTGATTTTGTCCGGGAGCTAGCTAGAAACCAACTGGGCGAGAAAGACTATCGTCCCTGGGTTCCATTTATTGGAACATTGTTCCTATTCATCTTTGTCTCTAATTGGTCGGGGGCCTTGGTGCCCTGGAAGCTGATTAAGTTACCAGCAGGCGAGTTGGCCGCCCCAACCAACGACATTAATACGACCGTAGCGCTGGCATTGTTGGTGTCTCTGGCCTACTTCTATGCAGGTTTTAGTAAGAAGGGGCTAGGCTACTTTGCTAAGTATGTGCAGCCGACTCCCATTCTGCTGCCGATTGCGGTTTTAGAAGACTTCACTAAGCCTCTTTCTCTCAGCTTCCGTCTTTTCGGAAATATCCTGGCTGATGAGTTAGTGGTGGCGGTGTTGGTTCTTCTGGTGCCTTTGTTTGTACCCTTGCCAGTGATGTTATTGGGTTTGTTTACAAGTGCCATTCAGGCGCTAGTATTCGCAACTCTGGCGGGTGCTTATATCCACGAGGCCCTAGAAGGTCATGGTGAAGAGCATGAGGAACACTAGTTCCTTAGTTGATTCAACCTTATTGATTTGCAACCATGGAGCCGCTGAGTGTTTCAGGTTGTGAGTGCCAAATCTGAGGCTTGGTTTGTTGTTGTCCGTTTGTTCATAAAGAGGAAAATATCATGGATCCATTAGTTGCTGCTGCTTCCGTTTTGGCTGCTGCTCTGGCAATTGGTTTGGCTTCTCTTGGGCCTGGCATCGGTCAGGGAAATGCTTCTGCCCAGGCAGTAGAAGGGATTGCGCGTCAGCCCGAAGCAGAGGGCAAAATTCGCGGTACGCTGCTGCTCACCCTGGCGTTTATGGAGTCTCTGACCATTTACGGTCTGGTTATTGCCCTGGTGTTGCTGTTTGCCAACCCCTTTAAGTAATCGCTTCTTTACAGATAGACCCGGTTTCAGGAGTGATGCTGATGCTGCCTGGAACCGGGCGCTCGTCCAAACTACCTGACTCAAGACGATGTTTGATTTTGATGCAACGTTGCCCCTGATGGCGGTTCAATTTTTGCTGTTGATGGCGGTTTTGAATGCCATTTTCTTTAAGCCTTTGACAAAGGCGATGGATGAGCGGAGTGAATACATCCGCTCCAACGAGGTAGAAGCGAGGGAGCGGTTAGCTAAGGCAGAGGCTTTAGCTCAGCAATATGAGCAAGATTTAGCTGAGAGTCGTAAGCAGTATCAAGCGACGATCGCTGCGGCTCAGAGCGAAGCACAGGCCCTGGCAGCCCAGAAAATTGCGGAGGCTCAGCAACTTGCTCAAGCTCAGAGGGAGCAGGCTCAGAAAGAGATTGACGAGCAAAAGCAGGCTGCAATGGCGGCGCTAGAGCAGCAGGTTGAATCCCTCAGTCAGCAGATCCTTAATAAGATTTTGATGGGTGTTTAAGTTGGGTGGTACTGAACTAAAGTTGGATCGATTTGGCGAGAAGCAAATGGAGATCGACAAGAGCGGACTGAGAGGAGTCAATACTTCTTGTTCCCGGATCGCGGTGAGAGCGCAGTTGTGGATTTAATTGTATGGAAATGTGGATGAGGCTGGCAATGGGGGCAGGTTTGCTTGCCTCCGAGACGGCAGAAGCTGCCGAGTCAGGAACGTTTGGCATTAACCCGAACATTCTGGAAGCAAACGTTATTAATTTGCTGATAGTCATTGGCTTGCTCGTCTATTTTGGTCGGGGTTTCTTGGGTAAGACCCTAAGTAATCGCCGCGAGAGTATCGAGGTTGCCATTAAGGAAGCTGAAGAACGCAAGCAAAAGGCTGCCGCCGCTTTAGCTGAGCAACAACAAAAGCTGGCGCAAGCTCAATCAGAAGCAGAGAAAATTCGATTATCTGCTCAGGAAGCTTCTCAGGCTGTCTATGCGGAGATTTTGGCAAAGGCAGAACAGGATATTGTGCGTCTGAGAGAATCGGCTAGCCAGGAGTTAAATTCAGAGCAGGAGCGGGTGATAGCCGAATTGCGCCAACGCGTGGTGGCGATGGCCCTACAGCGGGTAGAGGCTGAGCTGCCCAACCGGTTAAATAGCGAAGCTCAGAAAAATCTAGTTAATCGCAGTATTGCGATGCTGGGAGGTTCTTAATGAAGGGTGGAAGTATCATTGCAACTGAAGTTGCAGAACCCTATGCCCAGGCTTACATGGCTTTGGCTCAGTCCCACGATCTCATTGACCAGTTTGGCACTGATGCGGCGGCCTTGCTTCAACTTTTGCATGAATCAGAAGATCTCCGCCAGTTTTTGGCGACTCCGATCATCAAGCCAAGTCAGAAGAAGGCAGTACTGGAGCAAGTTACACGGGGTCAGGTTCATCCCTATACGCATAATTTTTTGCTCCTGCTCGTGGATCGTCGCCGGATTCAGTTTCTAGAGAATATCTTGAAGCAATTCCAGGCATTGTTACGAGAATTACGCAAAACGGTGTTGGCCGAGGTGACTTCCGCTGTTGATCTAACGGAAGAGCAGCAACAGGCTGTGCGCGATCGCGTCCTTGCCCTTACCGGTGCCCAACAGGTAGAGCTGCAGACCCGAATAGACCCCGATTTAATTGGTGGGGTCATTATCAAAGTTGGTTCTCAGGTGATTGATGCTAGCTTGCGGGGACAACTGCGCCGCATTTCTCTCCAACTTTCGAGTGGTAGCTAGTTTTGCCTGTTGTGCATTTGACTTTTTGACTGAATCAACCAATCCATCCATCAGAACTCATGTATTTCGGAGAACGACTCCTATGGTAAGCATTAGACCGGATGAAATCAGCAATATCATTCGTCAGCAGATTGAGCAGTACGACCAGGAGGTCAAGGTTTCTAATGTTGGGACAGTGCTGCAGGTGGGTGACGGAACTGCCCGAATCTACGGGTTAGACCAGGTTATGGCGGGCGAATTGCTTAGCTTTGAGGATGGCTCTGTCGGCATGGCCCTCAACCTGGAAGAGGACAACGTCGGTGCGGTGTTGATGAGTGACGGGCGCGGTATCGAAGAAGGTAGCGCGGTGACGGCTACTGGTAGGATTGCCCAGATTCCGGTGGGTGAAGCCTTTATTGGACGGGTGGTCGATTCTTTGGCTCGACCGATTGATGGCAAAGGGGACATTCATACGACTGAAACCCGTCTGATTGAGTCGATGGCTCCGGGGATTGTAGCCCGGAAGTCGGTGTGTGAGCCATTGCAAACTGGGATTACGGCGATTGATGCCATGATTCCTATTGGGCGTGGTCAGCGGGAGTTAATCATTGGCGATCGCCAAACTGGCAAAACCACGATTGCTGTTGATACCATCCTGAATCAAAAGGGTGAAGACGTGATTTGCGTCTATGTAGCCATTGGGCAAAAAGCTTCGACTGTGGCAAACGTGGTCAATGTGCTGCAAGAGCGGGGTGCCATGGAGTATACGATTGTGGTTGCGGCCAATGCCAACGATCCGGCAACCCTTCAGTTCTTTGCCCCTTACACGGGTGCCACCCTGGCCGAGTACTTTATGTACAAAGGTAAGCATACCCTAGTGATTTATGATGACCTGTCGAAGCAGGCTCAGGCCTATCGTCAGATGTCGCTGCTGCTGCGTCGGCCTCCCGGTCGGGAAGCTTATCCTGGGGATGTATTTTATATTCACTCGCGCCTGTTAGAGCGAGCGGCTAAACTCAACGATGAACTGGGTGGCGGCAGCATGACAGCTTTGCCAATTATTGAAACCCAGGCTGGTGACGTATCGGCCTACATTCCCACCAATGTGATTTCAATTACAGATGGTCAGATCTTCCTTTCCTCTGACCTGTTTAACTCAGGTTTGCGCCCGGCGGTAAACGCGGGTATTTCTGTATCGCGCGTGGGGTCTGCGGCTCAAACCAAGGCAATGAAAAAGGTGGCCGGTAAGGTGAAGCTGGAGCTAGCCCAGTTTGATGATTTGCAAGCTTTTGCTCAGTTTGCTTCTGATCTAGACAAAGCAACCCAGCAGCAACTGGCAAGGGGGCAACGCCTGCGGGAAATTTTGAAGCAGCCTCAATTTTCACCTTTGTCTGTGGCAGAGCAGGTTGCTGCTATCTACGCTGGGATTAATGGTTATTTGGATGATATCCCCGCTGATAAGGTACCTGATTACTTGAAGGGTCTGCGGGAGTATCTGAAGACCAGTGTTCCCAAGTACAGTGAAATCATTCGTGAAGCAAAGCAGATCACGGAAGAAGCCGAGGGCTTGCTGAAAGATGCGATCGCGGAATCCAAGAAGACCTTTATGGCAACGATGACAACAGCTGCCTAGGAAAACAGTAGGATGCGAGAGAAGGAGTTGTACTCTAACGCTTCTTCTCTCCAGCTTGCTAGGCTTGCCCCAGTTCGCTTTCTGGTTGGGTTGGGAATACCCATCGCCAAAGTGCTAGTTGGCCTGTCTATCTCGCGCATTAGTGCAATTGATTCGGTTTTTACTTTTATTGCCGTTGCCTGCTTGATCAAACAACGGCGGCCAGTATAGCTTTCTGGTTAAAGGGTTGACGTTTTGCCAAAAGCTGGCTGGTTCATATCTCTCCATCTCCGTTCTCATCCCCTAAAAGCTATGCCTAACCTGAAAAGTATTCGCGATCGCATTCAGTCGGTCAAAAACACCAAAAAGATTACAGAGGCGATGCGTTTGGTGGCGGCGGCAAAGGTGCGTCGTGCCCAAGAGCAGGTAATTGCAACGCGGCCCTTTGCTGATCATTTAGCTCAAGTTCTCTACGGCTTGCAATCTCGTCTTAAGTTTGAAGATGCGAACCTGCCGCTACTGCGAAAGCGCGAAGTGAAAACGGTCGGAATTTTAGTAATTTCTGGCGATCGCGGTCTCTGTGGCGCTTACAATTCTAACGTGATTCGCTGCGCCGAAAATCGTGCGAAGGAGCTGAAATCCCAGGGGCTAGATTATCGTTTTGTGATTGCTGGGCGTAAAGCAGCGCAATACTTTCAACGGCGCGATTACCCGATTGAAGCCACCTTCACTGCCCTAGAGCAGGTGCCGACTGCTGCAGAAGCTTCTCAGATTGCGGATCAACTGCTTTCTTTGTTTTTATCTGATACGGTTGATCGAGTCGAGCTAGTTTATACCCGGTTTGTCTCACTGATCAGTTCTCGTCCGGTGATTCAAACCTTGTTGCCTCTTGATCCCCAAGGCTTAGAAACGCCGGAGGATGAGATTTTCCGACTGACAACCCGATGTGGGAAGTTTGAAGTCGAGCGGGAAAAGCTGCTGTCACCTCTGCAATCTTTACCTCAGGACATGATTTTTGAGCAAGATCCTGTCCAAATCCTAGATGCGCTGTTACCCCTCTACTTAAATAATCAGCTTTTGCGAGCGTTACAAGAATCATCAGCCAGCGAGTTGGCGGCGCGTATGACTGCTATGAGTAACGCTAGCGATAATGCTAAGGAACTGATTTCAACATTGACGCTGTCTTACAACAAAGCCCGTCAGGCAGCAATTACCCAAGAAATTCTGGAAGTGGTAGGTGGTTCAGAGGCGCTTAACTAGTTCTATTTTCGATTAAAAAGCGGATTTAGACAATCTCCCTGCTAGGGGCAAGATCTGATTAGCTACCCTAACTGGGTTGACTCATTCCAGTGGAAAAATTGCCCCTAATTTTTCATATCCTATCTTCTGGTAGCCCCGATAACTCTAAAGTTAAAGTCGCTCTCCACAGGTTACGGAAGATCTCTAGGGGGTCAGGTTCCCTATGTGAACTTTGCCCATGTAGCCATGGTTTCAGCCAATGGAGACTTTTCAAATGTTTTCTCAAGCTGCGGATAGGATGTTCACAGTTCTACGTCTGTAGAGTTAGCTGTTTACAGGACTAGTAGCTCTAAAATTAGGCTCTTTACTGTTTGTAGCTCTGGCTTTAGCCTGTAACGACTGAAGTCGTTACTACTAGGGTTTGCAAAGCTTTAGGGTCACTATACCAGTCCCAGACCCTAATGCATCTAGATCCCCAGCCTGATGAGACTTTCCAGAGTCTTTCTAGTAGGCTAGGGTTTCTAACGTCTCACGTAGATAGCGCTGCACTCGCAACTCCAGGGTGAGGTCATTGAGAGTATCATCCCCTTGCTGCTCTAGCTGCCAGCGCTGAAACCCAGAGCTGCTGGCGATCGCTGCCTTCAAATTCTGCCAGATCGTCGCATCATCGGGTAACTGGCGCATCAGGTCTTTGGGACTCCCATTGAATTCAGGACGAGAAGAAGCAGCCATACATGCTTACCTAAGCCTTTAGTGTGAGCAAATCTAATTTGAGCGAATCTAACTTATTTTAACGAACCTTCCCTAAAGCTAAGGTTCAGCAATTCATATCATTATCTTAACGTTAATAAAATCCACAACTTAAGACTGTGTTCGGAGTAACACTCCGCTCAAGTTGGATTACGCTGATGGTTTTGAGGGCTGGCAAAACCCTTCAATTGCAGGCAAGTGGGCTGAATTACACACCTGTCGATTGATTTCGCTAACGCAGACGGGTCAAAGTTACAGTTCCGAATCAGCAGCGCCTTCATCGAGAATGGAGGATTCATCAGGCAAAGTTCCCTCTGATATGGAAATTTCTGGTTCAAAGGTTTCTAACTCTACTTCATCCCAAATGTCACTGGGTTCAGTTGTTGTACTTTCACGCACGGTTTTTGTGATTTTAGTAACGTCTGTGCTGGCCTCCGAGTTGCTGGGGAAAAGGCGCGGGGGGGGCGTTTTATCAACCTCCCTGCTTCCTGAGCTGGGGAGACCCGATGTGGCTGGTGCGGTGGCCGACTGCCCCACGGCCGCTCGCTCTAAGGGAGGAAGCAACTGGCGAACCCGTAAACCGATCAGGCTAAACTCTTGACGAATTTGTGGTAACGGATAAATCGGAGCTGCTACCACCTCATCATCGCGATGCAGCATCACCAGAAAAACACTGATAGGGACTTGCAGGAATAAACTCAGCCCCAGGCTGCCAAGGATTGCTAGCAGTAGACCTGTGAGGTGATTCTGGGTTGCCCAAGGAGAAACTTCCGCCGCGATCGCGGCTGCTCGATTAGCCCAACTAACGAGGAAAAAGACGGTAATCGCCCCGACGATTGCGCCGGCACGGTTTTGTTGGGATTTAAATAAGCTCAAGAGTTGCCGCTGCACGTTACTGAGAGATTCAGGCTGCAAAGCCAAACCTGGCAGACTAAAGATGTAGAAAGGACGCTGCCACTGCATCCACAAAATGGGCGCCATTCCAGCACTGGCAACGATTACCCCTTCTAACCAGGGGGGTAAAAGGGGATTGCCCATGGCAAAACCTACCAGGCAGAGATCGAGAAATAGGGGTAAAGCTGCCAGCCCGGCGAGGTGAATCCAAAGATAGGGATCTGACCAGAAAGAACGCATTGTCTCATTTCCACGGCGATCGCCCCCAAAGGGGATAGCTCAATCATTGTAGCTGGGTAAACCAACGCACCGAAAGATGGGCTAAAGGGTGAAAAAGTAAAGGTTGTTGTTTTTGCTGTTCTTCGTTATATTGGATAAGCGCATCGCGGGGTAGAGCAGTCTGGTAGCTCGTCGGGCTCATAACCCGAAGGTCCATGGTTCAAATCCATGCCCCGCCACCAAGTTCAGGTTCGTCATGCGGAAACCCTGTCTTTTTGGCAGGGTTTTTCCGTTTGTTGCGCCATTTCATTGATAAACCCTGGGTCGATAGAATGAAGATACTTCTGTCAAAAGCAATGGCCCATGACTTCTAAGTTGTCGCGTTCACTCCTGGTGGGAGGAGCTAGCCTTTCCCTTGGTATCTGGCTCCTGGATTTACTACATCAAGCCGCAGGGGATGGTTTTTTCTATCTGCTACTGGCTGGTTCTGTTGGTTTAATCGGCTGGTGGTGGCAAAAGCCTGCTCCACCCTCCACTGCTGCAGAGCCGCAACCCCTGGATACGGCAGCGGTGCAGCAGGTGCTAAACGAGGCTGAGCAAGTCATTACCCAACTTCGCATGGAGGCCGAAACCCCTCATAACAAGGATGGAGTCGATCAAGTTTTGCCTGAGGTTTCCCAATTGCAAGCCCAGATTGCTGAAATTGTGTCTGGGATGCAGCGAGAGCAGATTCGGCTGGCAGTGATGGGGGCAAAAGGGAGTGGCAAAACGACGCTGATTCAGCAGTTACAGGTAGGGTGGGCGACTCCCAAGCTCATTTTAATTACCGAAACGCCGAGTTTTGCGGGCACAAATGAGGCGGGTTTAGCGGCAGAGGTAAAAGCCTTAAATCGGGCTAACACTGCCGACTTGGTATTGTTTTTAGTAACTGGCGATTTGACCGAGTCGGAGTTTTTGCTGATCCAGCAACTCGCTCAGCGCAAGCGTACTCTAGTGTTGCTAAATAAGCGGGATACGGTTCTGCCTGATGAGCAGCCGATTTTGTTGAATGCGTTGCGATCGCGGCTCCAGGAAATCGTACCGGCTGAAGATGTCTTGGCGATCGCGGCGGCTCCCCAACCCATCAAAGTGCGACAACACCAGCCAGATGGCTCCATCAAAGAATGGCTGGAAGAACAGACGGCCCAGATTCATCCCCTGACGGAGCGGCTCAACCAGATTCTCACCCAGGAGAGTGAACGGCTGGTATTAACCAGTTCCTTTGGAGATGCCCGTAACCTTAAAGCGAAGGCCCAACGCACCCTCAACCAGGTGCGGCAAACGCAGGCCATGTCCATTTTGGAAAAATACCAGTGGGTGGCAGCGGCTTCTGCTTTTGCCAGTCCTCTACCGACGCTGGATATGGTAGCGACGGCTGCAATCAACGCCCAGATGGTGACGGAACTGGGCAAGATCTATCGGCAACAATTTTCGCTACAACAGGCTCAGAAGGTGGCCCTAGAGATTGGGAGTTTAATGTTGAAGTTGGGTGTGGTAGAGCTTTCGACCCAGGCGATCGCGACCCTATTCAAAACCAATGCGATTACCTATATTGCTGGCGGATCGGTTCAGGCGGTGAGTGCAGCCTATCTCACCCGATTGGCGGGTCTTAGCCTAATCGAATACTTCAGCCTTCAGGAGCCAACCCTGGCAATGACAGAGGCCAGTCCCCTGGCGATTGAGCGCGTCAGCCAAATTTTGCGATCCGTGTTTCAGAATAACCAGCGGCAGAATATGCTGAAGGAGTTTATCAGCCAGGCGATCGCGCAATTATTTAGCAAACCTGCTTTATCAAACTCCTCTGAGTCTACGATTGCTGCCTCGTCACAACCTTCACCCTCGGTTCACTTAGAGCAATCGGCTCCGCCAGAACCGCTACAAATCCCTCTGCCAGAAGCCAAAATTCCGGAAAAGTATGAAGTCCGAGTTTCCCTCAGCAACCCAACCGAGCTTAAATCCTCCTTCCCCCTCCACTGATCTACTTCCCCCTGGGGGGCACTCCGTTCAAGACACTCAATTGACCCGTGCTCGGGCCAGCTTACGGCAAACCATTGCCCGTTACAACACCTACTTGCGATCGGCACGGACGCGCCCTGCTGGAATCATTCAAGAAGCGCTACGGCAGGATCTACAGCGGCTTAATGTCACCCTGAACAAACTGGAGAACACGGTCGTGCGACTTGCTGTGTTTGGGCTAGTGAGTCGGGGTAAATCGGCTGTGCTTAATGCCCTGTTGGGACGCAAGGTTTTGCCCACAGGCCCGTTGAATGGGGTCACCCTCACCCCCCAATCGGTTTTTTGGACGCCAGAACCCACTCCTGGCAGCGACCTGCCCGACCACTTGCAAATTGAGCTGATTGATACCCCCGGCTTAGATGAAATTGACGGTCAAACCCGGGCAAAGATGGCCCAGGAGGTAGCACGACAGGCTGACCTGATTTTATTCGTAGTGTCCGGTGATATCACCCGCACAGAGTACACCGCCCTGTGTGACTTACGGCGTGCCCAAAAGCCCCTGCTGCTGGTCTTTAACAAAATTGACCTCTATCCCGATCAGACCCGCCAGGAAATTTACCAAAATCTTCAGCGTTTGGGAGCGGCGACCCGTGATGCCAGTGGTTTACAGCGCCTTCTCTCGCCTCAGGAGATTGTGTTGGTCGCTGCTGACCCGGCCCCAATCCAGGTTAGGGTTGAGGAGGCCGATGGTCGTGTTACCTACCAATGGGAAACCCCTCCTATCGTCATTGAACCGTTAAAGCAAAAGATTCTTAGGCTACTCGGCCAGGAAGGTTCCACCCTGTTGGCTTTAAACGCCCTATTTCAGGCACGGGATGCGGAGCAAAGCCTGGCGGCTAAGGTGGTTGAACTGCGTAGCCCAGAAGCCGAGACGCTGATTTGGAAGTTTGTCCGCTACAAAGCGATCGCGGTTGCCCTCAATCCGATTGCGGTACTGGATGTGATTGGAGGCACGATTTCTGACCTGGCTATGATTCGTGCCTTATCGGAGCTGTATGGGTTGCCGGTGACCCGTCATGAGGCCCAACAACTCTGGCGCACAATTTTACTGAGTTCGGGAGGGTTATTGGCTACTGAATTGGGTAGCGGTTTGCTCTTGGGCCTGGGTAAAAGTGGGGCGGCTGTGGCCGCTGGGGCGGATACTTCCCTGGGGTTGCCCGCTTATGCCGCGACGGCTAGCTTGCAGGGGGCGGTCGCGGGGTTTGGCTCCTATTCAGTCGGAAGGGCCATCCAAACCTATTTAGAGAATGGCTGTAGTTGGGGTCCCCAGGGTGCCAGCCGGGTGATTCAGGATATTTTAGGTCAGCTTGATTCTCAAACCATCATCTATCGCCTGCGCCAGGAACTTAGCCAGGAGCTTGGCCTGCCAGGAGTCTGAAACGAAAATCCCGTGAACTGGTTTTTCCTTCAAAGGAAGGTGCTTTCATCGGTGCAAGAATTCTAACCGATGACTAGCATAGGCCCGATAGGCAATCACTACTCCACCGGCTAACATAGCCGCGATGGCTGGTGCAATCAGAGGCACCCAACCCCCCAGCAGAAAGAGGCTGTAGCAAGTTAGAACCAAGATCAGAATCAAGCCAGTGCCCGCAATCCCCAACCAGAAGGGATGACGGATCAGCCAGGCGACACTGCCACCCAAGATAGCCCAACCCCCAAACCAAAGCCATTCGCCCCACTCCGCCCAAAACCAGAATAGCGATCGCTGCCCCAGAGCCGCATCGATGATTTGACTCACCATCTGAGCATGGATCATTACCCCTGGCATGCGCAGCACATTCTCATTGCTGGCACTGTAGGGGGTAGAAAACAGATCCCTGGCTGTTAAGGCCGTGGCACCGATCAACACCACCCGATTGTGAAACCATTCTGGCTGCACTTTTCCCTCAAGCACCTCTGAAAGGGTGACCTGGCGAGCGACTTCTTGCCCCCGATAGCGCAGAAGAATCTGATAACCACGGTCATCGATCTTCTGATAGCCTCCATTGCTAGCTTCTAGAGGGACAAAATGGGCAGCTCCCAGTTGCACCTTCGCGCGATCGCCCTGATTGTCGGCAAATTTAATCCCTTCGGGTTGCAAATAACTTAGCGCTAGCCGCAGAGCAAAGGAATAATAGCTTTGTTCCTGAATATTTAAGAAGATCAGATTGCGCCGCACAACATCACCAGGATCCAGCGGTAAGTCATTAAATCCCACCCTTTCAGGGGGCGTACCGGGAGGAGGAGGAGTGGGTGGTTCTCCCAAATTCATGATGGTAATCACGTTATTTGCCCGCAACTGTTGCAACAGCTCGGCATTGCCAGGAGGTTGGGGAATATCCCTCAGGAGATCTAACCCAATGACTCTGGGTTTGTAGGTTTGTAAACGCTCCAGCAGACGAGCAATAACCTCATCGGGCACGGGAAAACGGCGCAAGTTTTGGATATCGGTATCAGTGATCGCAACGATTACCAGACGCGGATCTGGCCCCAGAGTCGAACCGTACTGCACCATCTGGTCATAAACCGCTAGCTCGGCTGGTTGCAGGCTGCCAAGACCGCGTAAACCACCGACAACACCACTGACCAGTAAACTGCAAACTCCTACTACAAGAGGGGCCAGTAATTGGCGATCGCGCTTTCGAATCACCTGAGTCGCCTGACTAGCCGTATCTTCCAGCAAGTCAGTCCGCTGCCCATCAGTCACCATAGGAGCCTGGGTTTCTTCTAAAATCAGCTCTGTGGGTTGAGCTAGAGCTTGCAGGACTTCCGTTGCCGAAGCATAGCGCTCACTAAAGTGATACCGCACCATTTTGCTAAGAATGGCCGCCAGTTTTGGGCTAACCAGAGCCTGATCTTGCCATATCACCTCCCCTGTATCGGGATGGGTCGGCAACTGGGAAGGCTGTAGCCCCGTCAGGGCATGAATTGCTGTCATGCCCAGGGCATAAATATCGCTGTTGTAGCGCGGCTTACCCATCAACTGCTCGCTTGGCCCATAGCCCTGCGTGCCAATACCAACCGTATAGCCAGTCTGCAATAACTCTGTATTGATTTGGGTATGAATCTCTTTAACCGCCCCAAAGTCAATTAGCACATAGCGATGATCGCGCTCGCGCAGAATTAAATTGCCCGGTTTAATATCGCGATGAATCACCTGATTGCGGTGGACAAATTCTAAAATCTCTAAAACATCCTGCAATAAAGCCAGTACGGCTGGCTCGTCTAGCCGTCGCATGTCAGTCAGTTGCTGGCTGAGCGATTGCCCCTCCACATACTCCAACACCAGGTAAAACTCGTTGTCAATTTCAAAGCTGTCAATCAAGGCCGGAATTTGGTCATGGCTACCCAGCCGACCCAGGGTATCCGCCTCACTCTTAAAGAGTCGTCGAGCAATCTGCAGAAAGGATTCGTCTTTATTGTTGGGTTGAAATTGCTTAATCACACAGAAAGTCGCTGGGGATTGTTGTGTATCCTCAGCCACGAACGTTTTACCAAAACCACCGCCGCCCAGGACACTCACAATTCGATAGCGTTCGTTCAGCAGGGTTCCTAGCATTCAATGTGTTACCGCAATGTCGGCTATCTAGTTGAGTCGGTTATACCAAATCTGGGAATGAGCGCTAGCCTTTCACTCCTCTGTTCTGCCACCCCTATGCAAAGAGAGCGAAGCAGACTTCAAGCAATTCCCCCCTTGATCAGGTTTGGGGGGAAATTCGTTGAGAGCGCTGCCATGATGGGGAAGCCACTGCTAACGAGTAGTTATGAGTCAGCTCACTGCAAGCAGCTAAAAGGTGTAGGAGATCTATTCCCTTGATTGAGGGGCCTTGACTTTTGGGCAGCTCATCAGGAAAGTTTGTGGCTAACTTTTTTCCTGCTCTCAGACTTTTTTCCTGCTCTCAGGCTTTTTTCCTACTCTCAGACTTTCCCTTTTTTCTTATACCGTGCTTTCCACCTTTTCTGGGAATCTCTCTAAGAATTGTGAATTTAATCAGCTAAAAAGATACCATTTATCGTTGTCGCTAGGTTTCTCATCGCGATCGCGCGTCAGCAAGCCTCTCCAGCATGGGTGGTTGAGTACTTGGTTTTGTCCTAAGCTTTCTGGCCAAAGCTATATCTATGACTTTGGCGTGAAAGTTCAGATTGTAAAATCCTCATTCCTAAGGAAATGGGAAAGTAATTGCATCAAGCCGTGATGACAGGATCGATACAAATAAACTGTTGCAATTGCGTTACGTCAGTAGGGCAAGAGTTTAAGAAGTTATTAAAAGCTACTCTCATTTGGATTTCTCTGTGTAACTTGATAAATGAGATACCTCCTAACTGCGTCTCTTGCCCCATCGTTGTACCATCCCCGGTAGTCGAATGGGGTTTTTTAATGCCAGCATCTACTGGTGCTCAGATGTTGCTCAGAGGCGATCGCGGGTTAGGCTGATGGTAATTTTGCCAGCAAAATCAGGAATCGGAGCTGCCAGTTTGGTTAATCGCACTTGCACCCGGTTCAGACTGGGGGGACTCACCTCAGGGTCAAGAATGGCAGTTGCTATCGCACTGGCCAGACGTTCAACCAGGGCAAACTGAGCAGTCTGGATCAGGTGCTTCACGGTTTGAATCACGCTGCGGTAATCAAGGGTGTCTTCCAGGCGATCGCTGTGCCCTGCTTGGGAAAGGTCAAGCCAGAGGGTTAAATCCACTTCAAACCACTGTCCTAAGACCCGTTCCTCTGGCAGATAGCCCGTATAACCATAGGCTCGAATTCCCGTTAAGTGAATGTGATCCATTGCCGTTGCTGCTAAAACACGTTCAATTATCCCTCTAGATTTCAACAGATAAACAGTCAATATGGCAGTACGAGCAAAGGTTAGGATGGAGTCAAGGGTAAAACCATCGGATAGGGCGAATTCTTCCTCCTCCCTCTTTTACCCAAATGTCCTCCTATGCTTGCTGAGTGCTGTATACCCCAGACCCAGTTATAGAAAAATGGGCGATCGCAGCTCATCCATCACAAGGAGTGCGGCGTAACTTGAATAGAACCCCTTCGATGGAGAATGAACCGATGCGTCCTCAGTTCGTCGCGCTGGGTCTTGCCACCCTCTTGTTAACAGTTGAAACGGCGACTGTTTTGCAAGCGCCTTTTTCCCCGGCTCAGGCATTCTCTGCCTTTGCTGCAATCGAGCCAGCTCAAACCAAACCAGCCCCCCCGCGATCGGGTAAATTTGTGCCAGCAGAGCATCCCACCCAAGGCATGGCTCGCATCGTCAACCGCGATGGCAAGCAAATTTTAGAATTTGATGGGGCATTTAAAACCGATGCTGGGCCAGATCTGGTCGTGGCGCTACACCGCTCCTCTAATGTGTTAGCTGGCACGGTTCCCCCAGCGTATCCCCTGAAAGAAGGGGAGTATGTGGTCATTGCTCCCCTCAAGAAAACCAGCGGCACCCAGATTTATACCCTACCCAGCAACCTGAAACTAGAGAATTACAAATCGGTTGTCATCTGGTGTCGGCGCTTTAACGCCACCTTTGGAGTCGCCACCTTGGGACGGTAATACCTGTCATTCCCGATTCCACCGAAGGCACTCCTGTTTGCCTACCGAGACATTAGTGCCCAGCGTAATAGGTAACAGACGGGAACGACGCACGCTCCTGCTGATACCAACGGTACCAATGCACAAACTTCGCTAACCCCGTATCAATCGTTGTTGTGGGCTGAAAACCCGTATCCCGCATTAAATCACTCACATCCGCATAGGTTGTGACCACATCTCCCGGTTGCATCGGCAGAAAATTAATCACAGCCGACCTACCCAACGTTCGTTCTAACGCTTGAATAAATTGCATCAACTCAATTGGTCGGCTGTTGCCAATGTTATAAAGGCGGTAGCGGGCATGGCTGTTTAGGGGGTGAGCCGAATGGGCGCTGATATCAGATAGAGATTGCTGGGGTGGGCGCAACATTACCCGTACAACACCTTCAATGATGTCATCAATGTATGTAAAGTCTCGCTGCATTTTGCCGCCGTTGTAGACATCAATCGGTTGTCCCGATTCAATCGCTTGCGCAAACTTGTAGTAAGCCATATCGGGGCGACCCCAGGGACCGTAAACCGTAAAGAACCGTAAACCGGTTATGGGTAGTCCGTGCAGGTGGCTATAGGTATGGGCCATTAATTCATTGGCTTTTTTACTGGCGGCATAGAGAGAAATAGGATGATCAACACTATCACTCACCGCAAAGGGAACTTTTGTATTCGCTCCATACACTGAACTAGAGGAGGCAAAGACGAGATGTTGAACCGGGTTGCGGCAACATCCCTCTAGCAGATTAATAAAACCGGTGATATTGCTATCAATGTAGGCCCAGGGGTTTTGTAAGGAGTAACGCACCCCAGCTTGGGCGGCTAAATGTACCACATAGTTAAAGCTCTGTTCCTGTAAGAGTTGCAGCATTGGGTCGCGATCGCCCATATCTAAGTGCTGAAAGGTAAACCCTAATTTGGGCTGAAGCTGGGCCAAACGTGACTGCTTAAGCTGCACATCGTAGTAATCATTTAAGTTGTCAATGCCGTAAACGGTGAAACCGTCCTCAAGTAACCGATTTGCCAGGTGAAACCCAATAAAACCCGCAACTCCGGTAATGAGAACTTTCATAGTCTTTTTACTCCAAATTGACAACTTAACCTAGCAACCAGTTCCCTGATCAAGAGAATTGGCCAAACCCCTCAAGAACCATGTAGTAACGAGCCTAGGCCATAGTGACAAAAAACGAGGAGTGAAGATTTACGGAGAATGCCAAGGTGCTCTCTGGCTTCGAGTGATTTCTCAAGTAAAAGTACTTAAATGCCAGTAAAGCTATCTATTATCCAAGGGTTTTTGTGGAATGACAAGGGTTGCTAGGGCAGGAGGGTTTGAGAATTGGATTGTTCTGACGATGACTCGCTAAGCGTTCCCGCAGGGCAGGGCCAGCAATACGGAAAAAACCGCCATTACTGCTTAGAGAACCAACCTACGGCTTGTCTGAAGGCGGTTGTTAACCAGCGGCTATTGACTGAGCCAGGCGATCGCCGCTCGAATCCAGGCCTCAGCATCGGCATTTTTGGCCAGGGCGGTGTTCTTTCCCACAGCGGTCAGGGCCTTCGCAATTTCACTATTGGTATACCCAAGAGCAACCAGGGTCATTTCTACATCTTCTTGAATAGTGCTGATCGGGCTGGCGATCGGCAGAGTCACAATCCCAGCTTGCTCTCGCCACTCCGCCAACTTGGTTTTGAGTTCTAGGGCAATGCGCTCAGCGGTTTTTACCCCGACACCAGGAGCTTTTGCCAATAGGCGCGTATTACCGACGACGATCGCCTGCACCAGATCCGCCAACCCCAGGGTATCCAGCAACGCCATTGCTACCTGTGGCCCGACCCCACTGACACTCGTTAGTTGACGAAACAGATCCCGCTCAGCTGCCGAAGCAAACCCAAAGAGGGTAAGTTGATCGTCGCGTAGTTGGAGATGGGTAAAGAGCTGTACAGAATCTCCAGAACTGGGCAGTTGCTGCAACAAACGGGGCACCACTTGCAGGTCATAACCCACCTGTTGTACATCCAGTGTCAGAATTGTCCGGTTGCCATTTTTTTGGATAGCGGCAACAATGCCCTTAAGATAACCGATCATAAACTATCTACATGTATCGTTACATTGAGTGCTGTTGGCAGGGGTGAAAGAGAACCCTATTCAACGATGTTCACGACTGATCCCCCGGCTGGGGTCGGCCTCCCTCCGGGAGAGGCTAAAAGTTTCATAGCGCTCTGCAAAACAACTTCAACTCAGCCAAACGGCAGCCCTGCCCCTTCTCTTTTCTAAAACCAGTCTGAGGACGCTGCGCATGCTGCTATCAAGTCAGTGAATAGCGAATTGGGGTTGGGTGACAAGGGTTGCAGAGTGTTTGTTACTTGGCTCCACCAAAATTAAGCTGTTTGGCAATCTGTGGCATATCTAACTCAAGGAAATGATCGATCGCCAGATATACCCAGGCGTAGGAACGTTGCTTATCATGGGAAACCTCTTGAAATCCCAGTTTTAACTTCAGTTCCTCATAGGCTGGGTGAATAAACGCCGAATACATATCGCAAATATTTGGAAAATCCTGCCGCATTGCCCGTAGGGTTTGTTGAGAATCCTCCAGCATCAGGGCAATCGCCTCCCTGGAGAGATAGGGAATATCAATCGTCCAGGCTCTCACATAAATTGCCGAGCAATGGGGATCACCGGGTGCAGCCGCCTGGAAGGGGTCAACCTCGACATCTGCCGTCAGGTAGACTCCCTTGTTAAAGGGCTGAAAGAACAACGACTCTGATTTAGTGGCAACCGGGTAAAGCACACTAATCGCCACTGGGTTACGGTTATCTTGTCGGCGCAACACTCGCATCCCCTGAGGGTACTGCTGGGCCCAGCTACGCAATACTCGCACAATCTTGTGGGAAGCGGCTAGAGGGTCTTTCAAGCTACGATTCGACTGAATCAGCTCGGCATAGCTACGAGCAATCAGATTGGCCGTAGGCACTGCATCGGTACGAGGGTTAAACGCATCCACGATCAGGGCAATCGGTGCAGTCACCTGAGGTGGTGCAATTTGCAACTCTGGCATATTGCGGATTTGCAGACAAAGACTCTGACCGTCAAACCATTTCTCTAGCAACCCCAGGGAAACAAATCGATCAATCATCATGCCTGCCGCGCGATCGCTGCCGCGTTCCTTATGGGTATAAAACAGCTCGGCGGCTTCCCGATGAGTGCAGGCGACGGCCTTCTCCAGGGGAGATAGTTGAGTCAAAATCGATATTGGGCTTCCTGATTCAGCTTGCTGCTTGAGTTGCAGGTAGGCCCACAGGCGCACAAAATACTCAGCTCGGCGACGGGTGATTCCCCCCCGTTGCATCAGGGCAGCCGCATAAAGATGCTGCTGTTCTTTAGAAAAGAAGTTTTCCAGATTTTCTGGGCGAAGAGTCTGGGAACTATCTGAACGGGCATTCGATGAACTCATTAAACTTCACAGGACAGAAGGAACAAACCGACGAAAACACAAACCTGGCTAACAAGCACCCAAAAGGGTGACGCAGGCCAGCCAAATGAAACCGAGAATAGTGGCTGAAAGTAGAGAGTGACTAGAGTTTCGTGTGAATCCTAGCTCTGAGGAAGAGATTTCAGGGTTTCCAGCCCTGTCGGACTCAGTTTGATCAACATTCCCGCAAGTAGGATGCAATGACAACTCCTTCTACGCTCAATTCTCCATGGAGCAAAGCATTGGGTAGATATGGCTAAGGCAGCGTCATCTACCCAAGTGTGGAACATCAGAGGCACTATTCCCAGATCGTTTTAGATGAATTCCTGAATCGATGGCGAGATCCCGGAAATAGCCGCACTCAAAAACTAGCAAACGGTAATCGCTGAAGGTCAACCGATAGGCCAAGGATAAAGGGCAAACTCTCTAATTGCAGAAGGATTCCTGATTTTTCCCTCTTAAGTTAGTTTACTATGCCGATTCAGGTACTTTTTGGGAAATAGCCTTCAGATAAAACTTCACCCTACTACACCATGGTTCAGTTTTCTTCACCTCCCATAGCCTCACTTCGCAGGGTTTGAGGCTACTTCGAGCTAGTCATTGCGGCTTGATAGGGCCGTTGGACAGAATGGCTTCAAACATCTGAGGATGCTGCAATGGAAGCTCGATTGGCTGATATTTTTCGAGAACCGACCGTTGAAAAAAAATTGGCAGGTTCACGCCCCCATTCCTACTCAAGCAATGCACCTGGCTATTTAAGAGAAAACCTGGTAGAAAGGGGTGCGCAGGGTTCCAATTCCTGTCGTGCTGTTACTTCTTCTGTGTCTGCTCTACCTTCAGAGCAAGCGCGGTTAAGGGCACTGCAGGGTCTACCTGTAGTGGAAATCACAGCGCTTTGGGGGAGGTTATTAGAGTCTCTCAACCAAGGGGTTGTGATCTTAGGTCGGGATTTAACGCCCCTTTATTGGAATCATCAGGCTAGCGATTTATGCTATGTGGGCGGTCGTGGGCCAAACAATTTGCCAAAGCTCTCAATCGCGATCGCCGATATAGGAAACTACTGTATCCGGAGTGGGGAAGGCTCCCACAAAACCGTGATGATGGAATGTGAAATTTCTAATCACCATATTGTGCGGCTGCGTGCCCGTTGGCTGAATGCCACTGGCCTATTTGAGGCACAAAAGGCTACGGTCGAAACGGCTTCAGCCCAAAGCCAGGACTACATTCTGGTCACTTTGGAAGACTGCTACGAGACCCTGCGTCAGGAATTACACTTCGATCAGAAAAAATATGATTTAACGGAGCGCGAAACAGAGGTCTGGATGCTACTGCGGCAAGAATATAGCTATCAAGAAATTGCCAAGCTCTTGCAAATTAGCTTGAATACGGTCAAGACCCATGTCAAAAATGTTTACGCGAAGCGGCGCAGTCATTTAAGCAACTCTAACTTTTGGTGTCATGTTAACTCTAGTGCACTAGCCTGAGCAGCCAATGGTTTGAGCGTAGTGCGGCCTGTGCGAGTTTGAATCTTTCTAGGAGTGCTTCCTACCCTGCTAATACCGCTACGCGAACTTCAAAAGGTTCTCAATGGGCACCTACAGCTTGTTTGTAGGCTTCATCTAATACTTCTGACAATGTCGGATGGGTATGCACCAAAAACGCTAGCTCATGCACTGATTGCCGCTGCGAAATGGCATTGGCGGCTTCACCAATTAAATCCGACGCATGGGGGCCAAAAATATGCACCCCCAGCACCTCACCCGTATCTTGTCGGAAGATGACCTTGGCCACACCATCCGTTTCGTTTTCGGCGATCGCCTTTGCATTCCCCTTAAAGTAAGTGCGAACAGCCTTCACGGTAAAACCCTCGGCCTCTCCCTTTTCTCTAGCGGCAGGCTCCGTCATCCCAACAAACCCAATCTCTGGGTGGGTAAAGGCTGCGGCTGGAATGCTGTGATAATCGACTGGGCGGGGACGGCCACAGATTGCCTCTACAGCTGCCACTCCCTGGGCCGAAGCTGTATGGGCCAGCATCATTTTACCCGTTGCATCTCCAATCGCATAGAGGTGAGGCACAGCCTCACTGCCAGCTAACACGGCTAAGTGGTCATTCACGGGAATAAATCCGCGCCGATCTAACTCAATGCCGACGGTTTCAACCCCTAAATCCTTTGTAGCAGGAATCCGCCCTGTTGCGACCAGACAAGCATCCAGTTCTAGCGTTTCAACAGGTTCCTTCGTTTTTGCATCCACCAATTCAATCACTACAGGGGAGCCAGGAATCACTTTCTGAGCCAGTACACCTACTTTGGTTTCAATATCTCGGGGGGTAATTAATACCCGCTGAGCCAGCTTGGCAATATCAGGATCAAACCCGGGCATCAACTGATCCAGCGCTTCAATTAGGGTGATTTCACATCCTAGAGCTGAGTAAACATCGGCAAACTCTAGGCCAATATAACCGCTCCCAATAATAGCAATCCAATCAGGGAGGGACTCTAGCCGTACCGCATCATCACTCGTAAACACGGTTTTGCCGTCGATTTCAATGCCGGGTGGTACAAAAGGCACCGATCCAGGTGCAAGGATGATGTCTTTAGCAGTGATGATTTTTTCGCCAGCAACAGTCGTGACGCTAACGGTTTGGGGGCCAGCAAGCCGTGCCCAGCCGACAATGGTGTCAATGCCAAGGCGCTGAAAACTTTTGGTCAGGGCTTCTCGTTGTTTGGTCACAGTATTATTCGCGTGGTCGGCGATCGCCTGGCGATCAAACTGTACCCCCCCCACTTGAATCCCTAGAGTGTGCCAATGGTGAGCATCGCGTAGCTCTCGCACCTTACCGGATGCGGCCAATAAAGCCTTCGACGGAATGCAACCTCGGTTAACACAGGTGCCACCCATGACACCGGCTTCAACCACCGCCGTCTTTAGACCACAACTGACTGCATGCAGGGCTGCACCGTGGCCACCAACTCCTGCGCCGACAATGACCAAATCGTAATCAAATGCTTGACTCACAGTTTTCTCCTGGAGGGTTCGTTTCTATTCTCAATGGTGCCGCTGTTTGAAACAACTTTTTGCCGCATGAAAATCATCTACTGAAAGTTGGGTACCTTAAAGCTCAAGGCTCTGGATTAGACCTCGGACGCTATGGAGGATTGTAAACTCGGCCAGATAGTTAGTATTTTTATCGCCTGGGCGATCGCGGGTTAAACCATCTGCCTTGTTTCCCAACAATTCATTATTCATACATGCCCCGTGTCACCGTATCAACTGCTTCCCCTAAATCGAATCAGACCTGATTCAACTGTCGCTGAGTGATTCGCCCTGATCTTCGATAAGCAACAAGTGGGAACCTTTACCGGTTGCCTAGCGACACAGAGGCACACTGTATATTACTTGACTCAAGATAGACATCCTAGATTTACTGAAGTATCTATGCGTTGCACAAATTTTCAAGTGGGAGCGAGCAGAATGGAGCAAAGGCAGCAAGACCCTCGCCAGGCAGCCGCAAGAGCATTTCATGAGGCGCTCGACCAACTCCATGAAACCTTGCATACAGAAGCCTCACCCGCTGCACCACCAGAAGTTTTTACCCCATCTCAGGAAAACGCTTCCTCGGCGAGCCAGCCTACAAGCTTTGATCTGGATAGTTTTGCCCAAGCCGTTGCAGATATTGAGCAGTTCTTAGAGCAACAATCTCAAGGTCAAACTGACGCAGAGCCAAAGTAGGCACAATCAAAGCTGTAGAAGTGGAAGCAATTGGAGAGTTAGGTTAGAAGCGGGTTTGGTCTCGAACTTGCCCCAACTATCCAGGCTTGCTCAGGAATGAGAATGCATCGTAGCACTAGGCAAGTCTGCCCTATCCTAACCTTAGCTCGTACTGCCTCAATTTACTCTTGGAGCTGTTGCTATAGCTGTCGCTAGGTTGCTTAGGACACTGGGTTTAAGGGTGTGTGGGCTTCGCCCCCAGCCATGGGTGGAACCCCTGCACCCTGTCCTAAATCTGGTGACTATGGCTATATAAGAAATATGGCGATAGCGAGTCAAAAAGTCTACCCAGCAGGGGTGGTTGAGCACTTGGCTTCATCCTAAGCTTTCTAACCAGGGCTACGCTAAGCAGCGCAACTCCTTTGGCGCTTAGCTTCATAGAGGATTAAAGCGGCAGCGATCGCCACATTTAGAGATTCCACCGCCGGCTGCAAGGGAATTTTTGCAGTCACATCTGCTGTTTCTGCTAACTCTTTACTTAAACCCGCCCCTTCATTTCCTAGCAAAATCAGAGTGGGCCGACAAAAATCAATCTCCCAGTAGGTCTGGGTGGCATTCGGAGTCGTTGCAACGATCTGCATCCCTTGACATCGGTAGGTTTGGACAATGTCCACTAGAGTTGAGCTAACCCCGATCGGTAACTGAAACCATTGACCAACAGAAGCCCGCAGTACTTTGGGGTGATCGGGATCTACACTGTCTGCACTCAGCAGTAGCCCATCGGCTCCCACTGCGGCACTGGTGCGAATGATTGTGCCCAAGTTACCCGGATCCTGTAAATTTTCCACAACAATGCCCAGACTGTGAAAATGCAATTGGGTTCGATTAGGGCGAGGCATCGTGGCAACGACGCCATCGGGATGCACGGTTGTTGCGATCGCGATTAAAACTTCTGGGCTGACGGCTTCGACACGCTCAGCCACCTGAGTTAAATCTTGCCACAGCTGAGGATGCTTGGTTTGCCACTCTGGGGTATAACAAAGGGTCTCCAGCGATCGCCCGGCCCCATAGGCCGCCTCAACTAAATTTGTCCCCTCCAGCAGTAGGAGGCCTTGCCGTTCCCGGTCTTTTGCTCGGTGCAGTTTGCGCAATTGTTTGACGAGAGGATTTTGTAAACTAGTCAGCATTCACCTGGGTTTTATCGAGTGTTCCGGCAGGAAAATTTTGAGAGTTGCAGACCCTAAAATTTAACCCTAATCCACTTTCGGGCGCTTAGTGACTCGTCAAGTCTAATCTGACACCTCTGGTTCAGCACAGGCGATCGTCGCAGAGAGATTGAAATTTAGTTTCAAAACCCAAATTTTCGATAAAAAAATTTAAATTCAGTTGACATAAAAAGCCTGCTAGGCATCAAAAAAGCATCGTCTAGGAAAAACGAGCCTATGGCCTGACATGGCTTTAGATGTCAGTCTCACGAGCGGCGATAAAGCGATAAATCTTCCCTGGCAATGCGGAACCCGGGACTTGAACCCGGAAGGTATTGCTACCACTAGAACCTGAATCTAGCGCGTCTGCCAATTCCGCCAGTTCCGCATAAGTGACCTAAGCAGCGATTCACTATCATCGGCTAATTCGACCATACTGTCAACTATTATTTTAGGCAAGCTCCTTAAGGGGATTTAAAAATCTGCGACAAAGACTTGCATCCGCCCATAGACAATCACACTTCTTTGGGTAGAATACATGCAGCTTTAGCCCTTGCCGCCCAAGCCCATTTCCAACTTCAAATCCTGGGAGGATAGAACCATTTCTCTTGTACCTAGCCCTTCAAATTTTGCTTCTGATGATGAGCCCGTTCTCGAAATCTGGGGTCAACATCCGCTAAGTGGGTTCGTTCCTGTTAGTGGCGCTAAGAACTCAGCTCTGGTCATTTTGGCCGGAGCGATTCTTTGCCCAGATGATTGCCGCATTCGTAACGTGCCCTATCTGGCCGATGTGGATCGTATGGTACAAATCTTAACGGCTTTGGGAGTCAAGGTACGAAGAAACAAAGATGCTCTGGAAATCAACGCTTCTCACGTAGAGCATTCTAAGGCACCCTACGAACTGGTTAGTCAGCTACGGGCAAGTTTTTTTGCGATTGGCCCCATTTTGGCGCGGCTAGGGGTTGCCCGCATCCCCCTACCGGGTGGGTGCGCCATTGGAGCACGCCCGGTCGATTTACATGTGCGTGGGCTGCAGGCAATGGGGGCTGACATCCAGATCGATCACGGAATGGTGAATGCAACAACCCGTCGAGGCCGGCGCTTACAGGGCGCCAAAATCTACCTCGACTACCCCAGTGTAGGGGCGACAGAAACATTGATGATGGCAGCGACCCTGGCAGAGGGAGAAACTGTGCTTGAAAATACTGCCCAGGAGCCAGAAGTCGTGGATTTGGCCAATTTTTGTCGGGCGATGGGGGCAAAAATCCGTGGAGCTGGTACGAATACTATTACTATCTCCGGAGTTCCTTCTCTGCACTCAACCGATTACAGCATTATCCCTGACCGGATTGAAGCTGGGACATTTTTGGTCGCAGGTGCAATTACCCGCTCGGAGATTGTGGTAGGGCCAGTGGTACCCGATCATCTGACGCCATTGCTTGCAAAATTGCAGGCGATCGGGGTGCAGATTTTACCTGAAGGCCCCAACCGACTGCGGGCGCTGCCAAAAGCAGAGATCTATTCTGCAACAGATGTGGAAACTCTTCCCTATCCGGGGTTTCCCACGGATATGCAGGCTCAACTGATGGCACTTTTAACCCTTTGCGAAGGGGATAGCGTTGTAAGTGAAACCGTGTTTGAGAACCGGCTGCGCCATGTGGCAGAGCTGAATCGGATGGGGGCAGATATTCGGGTGAAGGGGAATAATGCCCTGGTAAGGGGGGTTCCCTTTTTATCTGGTGCACCAGTGTTAGCTACGGATTTGCGAGCATCTGCCGCTCTAGTCTTGGCGGGCTTGGCTGCACGGGGCAAGACGACAATTAGCGGTTTGCATCATCTTGACCGAGGCTATGAAAAGCTAGAGCAGAAGCTGAGCCAGCTAGGGGCAAAACTGAAACGTGTTTACCCCGATGGTAGAGTGGCGGAAACTCCCATGCCGGTGGTCAGTAAGTCCTGACACACCTACCCTAGGAGTAAAGCCAGGATGGCTGACGGCGATTAGTATCTATGGGGTAAATCGTCGGGCAGGCTCAGAGTCGCGTGGTTCTCAGCATAGTACCACGCAAGCGTGTTAAGACATTGCGGTGAAAGAAGTTACAGTTATCGCTATGAGCAACAGAGCGATGTCTAGTCAGAGAGCCTGCCCAGCATGGGTGATTAAGCACCTGTGTCCCCAGCTTTCTGACCAAAGCTAGCGATGGGAGCTTTGCCCTGATTCAGGGTTTTCACCCCTGCGCCTTGTCTTAATCTTAGTTTGTGCTGCTATCGATGCTCAGGTAAAGTTCCTTGGGTGACTCTGCGACGGGTGAAGTGACGTGTTGTTGTGCCCAGATGAACCCTAGACACGGTAGGTTGATTGAGTTTCCTGATTCTTAATCGGTTGGATCAGGGGAAGGTTGAGGATCAACAGCATCATGGGCCAGTTCAAGGATTGAGTCAAACCGAAAGTTATCAATCAAATCTAGCAATTGTTGGCGCAGATTTGCCTCTGTCGGTGGGATCTGTTGAATCAACTGTAGACACTGACTGCTGCTCAGCCGGGATGCGGCCCTGTGAAGGTCTCGAATCCAGGATGGTGGCATGCGGTTTAGGGCTGCTGCATCCAGTAGCGGAGGAGCTTGAGTGTGATCAAG
>Ga0272446_1001246_pt1 | contig 37598 bp, 31 predicted proteins | sample YNPCB0061_FD_194587 | JGI IMG/M metagenome (GOLD analysis project Ga0272446, IMG submission 194587) | Hot spring microbial mat communities from Yellowstone National Park, WY, United States - YNP-CB-006-1 | ecosystem: Environmental > Aquatic > Thermal springs > Hot (42-90C) > Sediment | place...
GCCTCGTTGTGCGTGACGTGCTTTTGTGCCTGGGCTGCAAGGATATAGGGTAGGGAAAGGTTCGGCGTCTCGGTCATAAAGCCACAAATCCTGAGCGAACCTCCCGTTGCGCCAATGATACGGGCGGCCGAAACGGCGGGGATAAGTTTTTTGTGCGAGGGTGGCCCCGAGGGTTTAGGCGCGGCGGGGTTGCCGGACCTAGCGCCACCGTTCTTAGGCTATTTACCGCTCCGCAATGTCTGGTGAGGGACCTGGCGAAAGATGATGTGGGGATCCACAAGACGCGAAGCCTTGATATGACGAAGCCGAAGCTGCTCTACGTCATCACCGAAGACTGGTTTTTCGCCTCGCACTTCCTGCCGATGGCGCGCGCCGCCCGCGATGCGGGATTTGACGTCTGCGTTGCGGCCCGTTTCAGAGCCCACCGGAACCAAATCACCAGTGAAGGCGTCAGGGCCATACCGGTCGAAGCAGAGCGCGGCCAGCTCTCGCCTCTCGCTCTCCTGCGCATTGCCTTCAGGTTGCGACAGGTCATGCGGGAGGAACAACCGGACATCGTTCACCTGATCGCTCTCAAGTCAATTCTCGTCGGCGGGCTGGCCGCGCGTCTGGCCAATGTCGAGCACCGCGTCGTTGCCGTTACAGGCCTTGGCCTCCTCGGCGCTGCGGAGGGCACCGTGCCCCGCATCGCACGCTCGAGCTGTCGGGCAATGTTGACCAAACTCGTTGATGGTCCCGGAACACGTTACATCTTCGAGAATCGAGACGATCCTGTGTTTTTCGGATTGGACCCTGGCGACAGGCGTCGCGTGACCATCGTCCCCGGCGCGGGAGTCGATCCCTTACTTTTTGCACCTCAGCCTATGTCCGCCTGGGGGACACTTCGGCTTGCGATCGTATCGCGAATGCTCTGGTCAAAAGGTGTCGACGTCGTCGTCGAGGCCGTGCAGAAGGCCCGCGCCAGGAAGGCGGATATTACGCTTTCGATATTCGGTGCGCCGGATGCTTCCAATCCACGGGCGATTCCGGTGAGCGTGCTCAAGCGATGGAGCGCCAACGACGGTATCGGCTGGCTCGGCGCAACGGACGACGTCAGGGACGTGTGGGCCAAGCATCACGTTGCGGTCCTTGCCTCACGCGGCGGCGAGGGGCTGCCGAAAACTCTGCTTGAAGCGGCCGCCTGTGGCCGAGCCATCATTACGACGGACGTCAACGGCTGCCGCGACTTCATTCGTGATGGCGTGGAAGGTCTCATCGTCCCGCCCAATGACAGCGATGCGTTGTGCAACGCGATCCTTAGATTTGCGGAGGACCGGGGCTTGGTCGAGCGCTGCGGGGTGGCGGCGCGTCAGCGCGTGGTCGAGGGTTATACGGAAAAGATGGTTGGAGATGCCACGCTCGCCGTCTATCGCGATCTGCTCGATGGCTAGGGCCGGCGTTTGGCCGCTGCCAACGTCTGCTTCATTCGATTTGACAGGTTCCGTGTGACCGCTAAACCGCCTGACGAGATGTCATCTCTCGCGGCTAACGTCACGCACCTCGCCCGCGAAGAGAAGCAGAATCGAGGATCGACGCCATGAAATATCTGGTTACCGGCGCCGCGGGGTTCATCGGCTTTCATACCGCCCGCGGCCTCCTCGACCGGGGGGATTCCGTCGTCGGCGTCGACAATTTGAACAGCTACTATGACCCGAAACTTAAGGAGGCCCGGCTTCGCGAGATCGGCGGCCGCAGCGGATTTTATTTTGAGCGGCTCGATATCGCGAATCGCGGCGCGATGGGCGAGCTCTTCAGGACCCATCGTTTTGACAAGGTCATCCATCTCGCGGCGCAGGCCGGTGTTCGCTACGGACAGGAGAACCCCAGCGCGTATATCGATTCCAATATCGTCGGCACTCAGAACATTCTCGAGGGTTGCCGCCACACGAATGTCCGGCACCTCGTGCTTGCGTCCTCAAGCTCCGTTTATGGCGCCAATACCAAGATGCCGTTCAGCGTCCACGACAATGTCGACCATCCGCTCAGCCTCTATGCGGCAACGAAGAAAGCGAATGAACTTATGGCCCACACCTATGCTCACCTCTACGGGCTGCCAGTGACGGCCCTTCGCTTTTTCACCGTTTACGGGCCGTGGGGGCGACCCGATATGGCGCTCTTTCTCTTTACAAAGAAGATTCTGGCGGGTGAGCTGATCGACGTCTTCAACAACGGCCGACACGCGCGCGATTTCACCTATATCGATGACATTGTCGAAGGCGTGCTGCGCGCGGCCGACAAGGTTGCCGAGCCAAATCCCAACTGGCACGGCGATGCTCCCGATCCTGGGACATCAAAAGCACCCTATCGGGTCTACAATATCGGCAACAGCCAACCCGTCGAGCTGATGGACTTCATCGCAGCAATTGAAACGGCGCTCGGATGCAAGGCCAAGAAGAACTTCCTGCCGCTGCAGCCCGGGGACGTGCCCAAAACATTCGCCGACATCGACGACCTTGTGTGTGACGTCGGCTTCCGGCCAGCTACGCCGCTCGCGGAAGGAATTGCGCGGTTCGTCGCCTGGTATCGTTCCTACTACGGGTGACCTCGGGCCGAATGTCAGGTGCCGCGTGGCTTGGCACGCGTCGTCGGCGCTGCATTCGCCGGATCGTCGGGCCAGACGTGCTTCGGATATTGTCCACGCATGTCGGCTTTCACAGCGGCCCACGATCCGGCCCAGAACCCGGGAAGATCGCGTGTGATCTGAATCGGCCGGTGCGCCGGCGATAGGAGATAGAGCGTCAACGGCAACCGCCCGCGTGCGATCGAAGGATGCTCCTTCAGCCCATAGAGTTCCTGCACGCGGACATGCAGCGCCGGAGCGCCGGCCCCTTCATAATCGAGTGCGTGTCTGTGGCCTGTTGGTGCCTCGAAATGCGTCGGTGCCTCAATGTCGAGACGGCTGCGAAGCTGCCAGGGAAGAAGCGCGCCTAATGCCCGATCGAGAAGGGCCGCATCGATTTCGCTCATGCGGGTCTTGCCAGCGAGGAATGGCGCCAGCCAATCCTCGATACTTGCCGCCAACGCAGAGTCGGAAAGATCGGGCCAATCGCCGTCGTTCGCCCGCAGAAAGGCTACACGGTGCCGGAGCTGCTGCTGGGCCTTGGTCCATGGCAAGTTGCCGATCCCCATCGCAGCAATCCCTCGTGCAAGAACACGAGGGGCTTCCTCATGCGGGGCGATCGGGCGCGGTTCGCTTTGCAGCTCGATCGCGCCTAGGCGGCGCACGGATCTCGCGCGAACGGCACGCGCCGTCTGATCGAAGATCAGCTCGTCAGCGGTCACGATGCTGTCGGCAGCGATCGCCGCGATCTCAGACTCGGTACTCGCAACGGCGAGCACAATGCGCGTGGCGGCGGCGCGACCCTGAAGCTCCGCGACCACGAGAAAGGGCGCGGCGGCGAGGGAATGGGCTGGATCGACGATGCCGGCCCGCCCATTGGCCAGCAGAAAGCTTCCGCGCTTACCGCGATTTTTTGCAATTCGCTCGGGGTAGGCCAAGGCGAGTAGCGCCGGCGGCGAAAGCGGCTCGTCGGCGCGAATCGTGTGCTTCCCCGCCGCTACCCTGGCCCACTGGCGCGCGAGTGCCCGCAAATCTTCAGCGCGCCCAGACCGGTCGCGGCGGAAGTTCTCCAGCCGTACCGTAAGATCGGTGTCGTTGCCGCCGACGCCGCGTTCGACCAGCACTGCCGCGAGTTCGGCAGCGGCGGCGGCTGACCCGTGGCCTCCGGCGCGTAGCACCATGCGCGCCAGCCGTGGGGGCAGCGGCAGGGCCCTCAGGCGGCGGCCTTCTTCGGTGATGTGGCCGTCGCGATCGAGAGCGGCAATCGCTTGAAGGCCTGAGCGGGCGGCGGCGACCGCACCCTCCGATGGCGGGTCGAGCCAGGCAAGTGAGCGCGGGTCGTTGGTTCCCCATTCGGCGCAGTCGAGCAGCAGACCCGACAAATCGGCGGCGCGGATCTCGGGCTCTGCAAATGGCACAAGACCCTGCGTCTCAGGTGCATCCCACAACCGATAGCACACGCCGGGCTCGGTGCGACCGGCACGGCCGCGACGCTGATCCGCCGAGGCGCGCGACACCCTTACGGTTTCAAGTCTCGTAATGCCGACATCCGGCTCAAACCGGGGTTGGCGCGCCAAGCCGCTGTCGATGACGACGCGTACGCCTTCAATGGTGAGCGAGGTCTCGGCAATCGCGGTTGCCAGAACCAGCTTGCGGCGGCCGGCCCTGGCAGGTGCAATGGCCCAGTCCTGGGCGGCAGGATCGAGCGCGCCATAAAGCGGCACGATATCAACCGAAGGGTCCGCCAACTCATCCGACAGCCGTTCGGCGATACGTATGATCTCGCCCTGTCCGGGTAGAAACACGAGGATCGAGCCCGCGTCATTTGCGACCGCACGCCTGACCGTATCGATGACATCGTCCTCGATGCGCGAGGAGCGCCGTCCAACGTAGCGCGTTTCGACCGGAAAGGCCCGGCCTTCACTTTCGATCACCGGCGCGTCACCCAGAAGGCTCGATACGCGGGTGGACTGAAGGGTTGCCGACATCACCAGAAGCTTCAAGTCCGGCCGCAGCGCCGCGCGTGCATCAAGTGCGAATGCCAAACCCAAGTCCGCGTCGAGGGAGCGTTCGTGAAATTCGTCGAAAAGGACCGCGGCCACCCCCTTGAGTTCCGGGTCGTCGAGGATCATGCGGGTGAAGACGCCTTCCGTGACGATCTCGACAGCCGCCCCAAGGCTCGTCTTTGAGGACAGCCGTGCCCGCAGACCAACCTTCGTTCCGAGAGGGCTTCCGAGTGTCGCGGCCATGCGCTCGGCAGCGGCGCGGGCGGCAATCCGGCGCGGCTCAAGAACGATGATCTTCTGGCCGCCCCGCCATGGCTCATCGAGCAGCGCAAGGGGAATGCGGGTTGTCTTTCCAGCTCCCGGCGGCGCAACGAGAACGGCAGTCCCCCTGCCGCGAAGAGCAGCGCGGACATCGTCGAGAACGGCATCGATTGGTAGCGGGGCGGGGAAACTGACTTCCGGCATTGCCATTCGAGATACGCTCGCGCCTTCGCATTTCAAGGGAGCGGCGCCGCTCAGGCCGCCTCCGCAGCCTTGCGGATAGCCGCAATGTTGGCCCGGTAACTCGCCTCGGTACCGCCCTTGAACACGGCCGATCCGGCGACAAGGACGTTGGCCCCGGCCTTCACAACCAGCGGGGCGGTTTCAGGCGTTACGCCGCCATCAACCTCGATGTCGATCGGACGGGACCCGACAAGCGCCTTCACTTGGCGAATCTTGTCGAGCATGGAAGGAATGAACGATTGACCGCCAAAACCCGGGTTGACGGTCATCAACAGAATGAGATCGATGCGGTCGAGGACGTACTCAATGACGCCCGTCGGCGTCGACGGATTGAGCGAGACGCCGACCTTCTTGCCGAGCGCACGGATGGCCTGCAGCGTCCGATCGAGATGTGGCGCGGCCTCGGCATGAACAGTGATGATGTCGGAGCCCGCCGCAGCAAAATCCCCGAGATAAGGATCGGTCGGGGAAATCATCAGATGCACGTCGAAGGGTTTTCTGGTCGCGCTGCGCACGGCCTTGATGACGGGAGCGCCGAATGTGATGTTCGGGACGAAATGCCCATCCATCACGTCGCAGTGAATCCAGTCGGCCCCAGCAGCATCGACGGCGCGGATTTCGTCGGCGAGCCTGCCGAAATCCGCAGACAGGATCGAAGGAGCAATCACGAGAGGGCGCGACACAGATCAACCTTTCAAGTTTTGTTCAAGGGCTGAGGAGCATCAGATCGCCCGGCGACGGCGCTCGACAAGCTGCAAAATGAGCGGTGTCAATATCAGCTGCATCGCGAGATCAAGTTTGCTGCCGGGAATCACGATCGAGTTGGCACGCGACATAAAGCTGTCGTGGATCATCGACAAGAGGTAGGCGAAATCAATTCCGCGCGGCTCCTTGAAGCGGATGATGACCATCGACTCATCCGGCGTTGGAATCCAACGAGCTATGAACGGATTCGACGTATCGACCGTCGGCACGCGCTGGAAGTTGATGTCGGTTTGGGTGAACTGAGGGCAGATGTATTGAACGTAGTCCGGCATGCGCCGGAGAATTGCCTGTGTGACCTCTTCCGTGGTGTAGCCGCGCTCGGTGCGATCACGCTGAATCTTCTGTATCCACTCGAGATTGATCACCGGCACGACACCGATCTTAAGGTCTGCGTGGCGTGCTATGTCGACTTTGTCAGTCACGACGGCACCGTGCAACCCCTCATAGAGGAGAAGGTCTGTATCCGGCTCGATCTCCTGCCAGGGGGTGAAGGTGCCGATCGGTGCGCCGGTGGCGCGGGACTCCTCGGCATCGTGCACGTAGATCCTCGTCAATCCCCGGCCGGTCTCGGCATAGGTCCGGAACAGCGTCTCAAGCTCCTCAAGCAGATTTGCCTCGATGCCAAAGTGACTGAAGTTGGGGTTGCCGCGCTCGGCGGCCTCTTTCATCGCCTTTTCCATTCCGCAGCGGTCGTAGCGATGGAAGGCGTCGCCCTGGACGAAGGCCGCCTTGACGTGCTCCCGGCGGAAGATCTGATCAAAGGTCTGGCGCACCGAGGTCGTGCCCGCGCCTGATGATCCGGTGACGGAGATGATAGGATGCTTGATCGACATCTACTGGGCTCAAGACTTCTCTGGGCTCAAGGGGCTGTGGCGTTTATGGCAGCGCACGAAAGAGTCCGCGGCGGCCGAAGAGCGGAGAGCGCTCGCCCTTGAACTCCTGGCCACTGTAGATGCGCATAACCCGATCGACCTCGTTGCGCGAGCCGCAGATCAGCGGTGTCTTCTGGTGCAGGCTGACCGGAACGACGTCGAGCACGCGATCACGTCCGGTCGTCGCCCTCCCACCTGCCTGCTCGATGATCCAGCTCAACGGATTGGCCTCGTAGATCAGCCGGATGCGTCCTTGCTGGAAGCCTTTGCGACGGTCGCCGGGATAGAGGTAGATGCCACCCCGCGTCAGAATCCGGTAGATGTCCGCCACGGGAGAGCCAGTCCAGCGCATGTTGAATTCCTGCCCGCGCGGGCCATTGGCGCCGTTCTCGCAATCGTGGATGTAGATACGAATGGCATCGTCCCAGTGACGCGCGTTCGATGCATTGATCGCATATTCATTGGTTTCCGCGGGTATCGCGATGCTGCGGGCAGTCATGCGATAGGTTCGTGCGGCTCTGTCGAGCGTGAATACGTGCGTACCGACTCCTACCGTCAGCACTAGCACCGTCTGCGGACCGTAGACGACGAAGCCCGCTGCAAGTTGATGCGAACCGGGACGCAGAAAGGCTGCTTCACCCGAAGACGAGGGATGGCGGGGAAGCACCGAGAAGATAGTGCCAAAAGAGACATTGGCATCAACATTTGACGACCCATCGAGCGGATCGGTCGCGACCAGTAGTGGAGCCTCCGGCTCAAAGGTGATTGGACCGGGGGATTCCTCTGAGGCCAGGGCAGCAGCTGGAGCTGACCTCAATGCCTCGAGAATCATCTTGTTGGCGAGGAGATCGATCTCCTTTTGCTCATCGTGTTCGCCGGCGCGGGCAACAACAGTCCCGAGCTTGCCACCAAGCGCTCCGCGCCCGACACGCTCCGAGAGCTCGATGCTCGCATCGGCGAGCGACAATATAGTTTCTGCGACCTGCTTGCGCTTGAGGCCGTCAAGCGTCCAGTCCGACTTGGGTCAGGGAAGCGAGCCGACAGAGCGCGACTCTCTTTGCATAAACAAGTCGACGGCGATGTTTGCTGGCCTGCAACATAGGCGCGAGACAGCGCGGGGGCCGAATTCACTCTGCCCCGCTGCTCATAGCGGCTCGACGATCCCGGCTGCGACTCATTGTAAAGGTTAATCTATTGTGCGGCGGCCCGCCCCCTGATCCGATGTGTCCCGGTCGAGGCGGGGCAGCCGTTTAGACGTTTACCGCCTCGATGCGCGCGAAGGCTTGGCGCAGGGCATCAGACCAGGCCGCCGACAGCTTGCGAAAATATTCATCGTCGGCGCCGATGCGCATCTCCTGCGTCACATCGAACGAATCGCGTTCGTAGATCACGAGATCGATCGGCATGCCGACCGAGAGATTGGAACGCAGGGTGGAATCGAATGACAGCAGGATCAGCTTGGCTGCCTCGCCGAGCCGCATATCGGCGCGCGCCACCCGGTCGAGGATCGGCTTGCCGTATTTGTGTTCCCCGATCTGGAAGAAGGGCGTGTCATCGGTCGCCTCGATAAAGTTTCCTTCCGGATAAATCTGGAAGAGGCGCGGTCTTTCGCCTTTGATCTGGCCGCCGAAGATGAAGTTCGTATTGAAGCCGAGCTTGCTCGCTTCAAGCGCGGCGCCGTCGATGCGGCGCGCTTCACGCACGGCGTCTCCGACCACACGGGCCGCACGGTACATGGTTGGCGCGTTCAGCAGGGTCTGGGTGCTCTCCGGATCTTCCGGAAGCTCATTCAACAAACTGATGACCGACTGCGTGATCGAAAGATTCCCGGCGCTCAGGAGCGCGATGACGCGATCGCCGGGCTTCTTCCATAGTTGCAGCTTCTTGTATTGCGCGATGTTGTCAACGCCGGCGTTCGTGCGCGTGTCGGCAGCAAAGACCATCCCCTCATCGAGGCGGAGCGCCACGGCGTAAGTCATCCTTCGTCTCCAGTTCAGTCAGCGTCAGCTATTGCTGTTGACTGCTCTGCTGCTGAACTTCAACGATTACGTCAAGCACTTCATTTGCAATTCCTTTGCGCGTGCCGCGTATTGGTGCCGCAGATGTCGCATCGAGGCCCGTCGTCAGACGGACATACCGGTCCGTCGGGCAGAGCCGGTTGGCGGGGTCGAAGCCGACCCAACCCAGGCCTTCGAGCCATACTTCCGCCCAGGCGTGGTTGGCATCCGCCGGCTCGTCGGCACCGGTGAAGAAATAGCCGCTGACGTAACGGGCGGCGATACCGAGCGTGCGCGCAGCAGAAATAAAGACGTGGGCGTGATCCTGGCAGACGCCTTTGCCGTCTTTAAGGACTTCGGCGGCGGTCGTATGCGCCGTCGTGACGCCGATCTGATAGTCGACGGCTTCGCGAACCGCATGCATCAGGTTGTGCATTCCGCGGATATCAGCGGTGGCGCCGGCGGCCCGTATCAGCGCGCGGATGTCGTCGCTGGCTGCCGTCTTTGCTGTCATTCGGCGGTAGACGTGGCGCGGTGCCGGATCGGCGAGGCCACGGACAATGCCAGCGCAATCCTCGGTTTCGATGACGCCCTTCGCGATAATCAGCGATTCGGAATGTTCTTCTGTGCAGGTCGCCAGATGCACCGTGTTTCCGAACCCATCGCGAAAAGGCCTCGCAGCGTCGATCCCGGGGGCGCTCACGCGCCATTCCATGACACGTTGCCCTTGGAAGGAAGGCGGCGTCAGCCGCAAGGCGAGAATCGAGTACCTGGTTGGCTCGCTATAGGTGTAACGCGAAACATGTCCGATCGAGATACGCATAAGCGAAGCCCTAATCGATAAAATGGTAGGCGGCTGAAATTTCGGTCCCCAGTTTGTTGTTGCGGGCTATGAAGTCCTGCACAAACTCGTGCAAGCCGGATTGAAAAATCTTCTGGATGTCAGCCTCGAGTAGTAGATCGCGCGTGGCCTCGGCCGTCGTATGGCAGTCATGGCGGGTACCGTAATAGACGGCGAGATCCCGCAGAGCGAATGTCAGCTCGTCATAGGAGTAGCGAAGCGAGCGCGGCATCTGCCGGTTCAGAATCATGAAATCAGCGATCTTCAGCGGCCGGTAGTGATCCTTGAAAACCCAGCGATAGCTGCGATGGGCTGAGACCGACCGCAAGAGCGCAGCCCATTGATAGTTGTCCTTGTCACTGCCGATCATCTCGCTCGACGGCAACAGATGATAGTATTTGACGTCGAGAATGCGGGCGGTGCTGTCGGCGCGCTCGATGAAGGTTCCAACCTGGCTGAAATAGTAGGTGTCATTGCGCAGGATCGTATTGAGCAGTGCACCGCGATAAAGCGCCGAACGCGAGCGCACCCAGTCAAGCAGCTCGGGAAGCGAGTTCGACGTCACCGATGATGGCTTGATGGCCGAGAATTCGAGCCAGGCACCGTTCAAGCTCTCCCACATCTCGCGCGTCAAAGCAGTGCGCTGTGCCCTGCCGTTGCGGCGCGCGCTCGCCAAGCACGATGCGACGCTCGAGGGGTTCGACGTATCGAACAGCATGTAGTCGATGACGTTTTGGGACACGAGCTCGCCGTGGCGCTGCACATAGCCTTGCAAGCATCCCGCGCTTTCAAGCGTCGATCGCCATTCCTCATGGAAGCCTTGACCCTCGCGCGGGAGCAGCACGATGCGGTAACCCACCTCAAGGAGACGTGCCATGTTCTCGGCGCGTTCGATGTAGCGCGACAACCAATAGAGGTCGTTGGCAGTGCGTCCGAGCATTCGCGCTATTCCTGAAGCACCCAGGTATCCTTGGTGCCGCCACCCTGACTTGAATTGACGACGAGAGAGCCTCTCTTCAGTGCGACGCGCGTCAGGCCGCCCGGAACCAGGCGCACCTCATCACTGATGAGCACGAAAGGGCGGAGATCCAAATGGCGCGGCGATACGCTTGAGTCAGCAAGCGTCGGGCAGGTCGACAGGGAAAGTGTCGGCTGCGCAATGTAGTTGTTGGGATTGGCGATGAGCCTCGCACGGAACGCCTCGATCTGCTCCTTCGTCGATCTGGGTCCGACCAGCATGCCATAACCGCCTGAGCCGTGAACTTCCTTGACCACAAGTTCCGGCAAATGGGCGAGCACGTATTTCAGGCTCTCGGAGTCGCGACAGTTGTAGGTTTCGACGTTGGCAAGAAGCGGCGGCTTGCCGGTATAAAATTCGATGATTTCAGGGATGTAGCTGTAGATTGCCTTGTCGTCAGCGATGCCAGCGCCCGGTGCGTTCACAATCGTGACGCGGCCCGAGCGATAGACGTCAAAAATTCCTGGAACGCCGAGCAAGGAACGCGGGTCAAAAACAAGAGGATCGAGAAAGTCATCGTCAACACGGCGATAGAGAACGTCGACGCGTTTCAGGCCCTCCGTCGTCTTCATGCGCAGGAGGCCGTCAATCACAACGAGGTCACTGCTCTCGACGAGTTCGACGCCCATCTGGTCGGCGAGAAAGGAGTGTTCGAAGTAGGCACTGTTGTAGAGACCGGGCGTCAGCACTGCGATTGTCGGCTCGGCGTCGAGGTTGCTCGGGGCGACATTCTCAAGCGTCTTCAGGAGGGCGTCGGGATAACTCTCAACGGGCCGCACGCGGTTGCGGCTGAAAAGGTCGGGAAAGAGGTGCATCATCGTTTCGCGGTTCTCGAGCATGTACGAGACGCCCGAGGGGGTGCGTGTATTGTCCTCGAGAACCAAGAACTCATCTTCGCCGGTGCGGACGAGATCGATACCGATGATGTGACTATAGACACCGCGCGGTGGATCGACGCCGATCATCTCAGGCAGGAACGCCGAGTTCTGAACCACCAGTTCCTCCGGAACCTTACCGGCCTTGATGATTTCCTGGCGATGGTAGACGTCAAAGAGAAAGGCATTTAGAGCCTTTACTCGCTGTTCGATCCCGCGTTCGAGCTTGGCCCACTCCTCCGCTGAGATGATGCGTGGGAGCATATCGAAAGGAATCAGACGCTCCGCAGCCTCCTCATCTCCATAAACGGCAAAGGTGATCCCGGAGCGGCGGAACAGCAGTTCCGCCTCGGCCGACTTCTGGCGAAGCGTTTCCATGTGCTGAATGCCAAGCCATTCGGCGAACGCGCGATAGGGAGCGCGGACTTCCCCCCCGTAGCCATTCATCTCATCGAATGCCGCGGCCAAGACCACCCTCCCGTCACGAGCGCTTTTGCTGTCAGCATCGCAAAGGCCAGGCCAATTTGCAGAAAGCCCGGAAATGCTGCATTCGAGACTGTATTAGACGACAAAGATGCTGCTCAAATATGCAGCATGCACAAGCGGACGGCACGACAAGATGGCGTTGCAGCTCTTCAGCCGGCCGGGCCGCCAAGCTCAATGACGGGCCTCTCGGATCTTTGTCTAAGGCCGATCGCCGTCGCTACCCCCAGGATGGCCATTGCCACTCCCGCGATCAACAGCGTCGAGAAAGATCCCAACGCGTCAAGTCCGACCCGGTAGACGAGCGGACCGGCTGCCTGGCCAAGAAAGAAAAAGAAGGCATGGGCCGCGACACCCGAGGCCCGGTGGAGGGGGGCGAGTTCGGTCGCCTGCGTCTGCAACGAGTTATGGATCATATAGAAGCCGACACCAACGGCCACGAACACCGCCATTTCGACAGGCCATGCAGAACCCAATGAAAGCGCCGCCAGACCGCAGCCCGAAACGATGCCGCCTGCCAAGATCAGCTTGAAGAGACCAAGTCGGGTCAGCATCAGGCGCACGAGCGCGGTATAGGCAAAGCCACCGAGCGCAAAACCGGCGAGGACGAAGCCGGCTTCCTTCAAGCCGCCGGCGCCGCGCTGCTCAAGAAGGACGGCGAGATAAGGAAAGAGGCCAAAGATAACGATCCCCTCGATGAAGACGGCCGACAGGCAAACCGCGGATAGCGGATTTGCGAAGACGACGCGGTAGCCGCGAAGAACTTGATCGCGTGTGGGAAGCGTCCGATGCCGGGGAGCCCGCGGCTTAAGCTGCCAGAGCGTGATCACGAGCGCCGCCAATGCCAGAAAGGCGGCCGCCGACATCGCCGTGCGCCAGCCAAGGTAAGAGGCGAGCAGGCCAGATCCGAGCGAGCCGGTGAGCTGGCCGGCGATGATAGCCGTCAAAACCCGTGACAGTGCGACTTGGCGTTCGGACATCTCGAAACGATCGCCGACAATGGCAAAGGCCAAAGGGATGATGCCGCCGCCAGCCGCACCGCCGATCAGACGCGCAATAGTCAAAATGTCGAGTGTTGGGGCGGCGGCGGAAACTGCCAGGCACATGCAGAGCACCGCCAGCGTCACCTTAATGATCAGCGCCTTGCCGAAGGCATCGCCCATCGCGCCAAGGATCGGCTGACCCAGGGCATAGGGAAAGGCGAAGTAGGATGCGAGAATTGCCACTGATGCGGCGCTGACGCCGAGATCGCGGGCGATGCCGGGAACCACAGGGTCAATCAAACGCATCGACATCGAGCTGACAAAGCAGCCGGCGGCTAGAACGGCGAGAAGGTGCGTGTTGGGGATCGGGTTTTCGGACGGCACGGCTGCCACTCTTACGAACAAAGGGCGGACCCCGAAATGGCCCGCCCTGAATGGCTGGTATGCCCTTCCGCTCAACCAGCAGGGCAGAGCCTAAAACAGACCCTGGATCTGGCCGTTGCCATCCAGACGGATGGCGTCGGCAGCGGGGACCTTGGGGAGCCCCGGCATGGTCATGATCTCACCCGTGATGACGACGACGAACTCCGCTCCCGCTGACAGCCGAAGCTCCCGGACGGGAACGATATGACCGGTCGGCGCGCCACGCTTTGAGGGATCGGTCGAGAAGGAGTACTGTGTCTTTGCCATGCACACCGGCAGATGGCCGAAGCCCGCCGCCTCGAGATCCTTGAACTGGGTCTCGACGCTCGCGTCGCAGGAAATATCGGCGGCGCGGTAGATTTCCGTCGCGATCGTCCTCACCTTGTCGCGCAGTTTCATATCGTCAGGATAGAGCGGCTTGAAGTTCGCCTTGCCCTCATCGATCACTTTGACGACATGATGGGCGAGCGCCTCAGCGCCCTTTCCGCCGTCCGCCCAGTGCGTGCATAAGAAGGCCTTGGTCCCCAAACTCTCGGCGGCCTTCATCGCCTCGGCAATCTCGGCATCGCTATCGGTGATGAACTTGTTGATGGCAACGACGGCCGGAACGCCGAATTTGTTGATGTTCTCAATGTGGCGCTTCAGATTCTCACAGCCCTTTGCAACAGCGACCGCATTCTCGTTCTTAAGATCGTCCTTGGCGACACCGCCATGCATCTTGAGGGCCCGCACTGTCGCCACGATGACGACGACGGACGGTGCGATGCCGGCCTTGCGGCACTTAATGTCGAAAAACTTCTCGGCCCCGAGGTCGGCGCCGAAACCGGCTTCCGTCACCGCATAGTCTGCAAGCTTCATCGCGGTGCGGGTCGCGAGCACCGAGTTGCAGCCGTGCGCGATGTTGGCAAACGGGCCGCCGTGGATGAAAACCGGATTGTTCTCAAGCGTCTGAACCAAGTTTGGCTGCAGAGCATCCTTGAGTAGAACCGTCATCGCGCCGTCACCTTTGAGGTCGCGGGCGCGGACAGGTTTCTTATCGCGGGTGTAGGCGACGATGATATTGCCGAGCCGCGTCTCGAGGTCCTTCAGGTCCTTCGACAGACAAAGGATTGCCATCACCTCGGATGCGACGGTGATATCGAACCCATCCTCACGCGGGAAGCCGTTTGCGACACCGCCCAGCGAATTGACGATCGAACGCAGCGCACGATCGTTCATGTCGATGACGCGACGCCACTGGACGCGGCGCTGATCGATCCCCAAGGCGTTGCCCCAATAGATGTGATTGTCGAGCATCGCCGAGAGCAGATTGTGGGCGCTGGTGATGGCGTGGAAATCGCCGGTGAAGTGCAGGTTGATGTCTTCCATCGGCACGACCTGAGCGTGGCCGCCGCCCGCTGCGCCGCCCTTGACGCCGAAGCAGGGCCCCAGCGAGGGCTCGCGCAGCGCCATGATCGCCTTCTTGCCGATACGGTTCAACGCATCGCCGAGGCCGACCGTCGTCGTCGTCTTGCCCTCACCGGCCGGGGTCGGATTGATGGCGGTCACAAGGATCAGCTTTGCATCCTTATTCCCCTGAATCTGGTTTATGTAGTCGAAAGAAACCTTGGCCTTGGTCCAGCCGTAGGGAATAAGCGCGTGCGAGGGAATGCCGACCTTGGCGGCGACCTCCGCGATCGGCTTCATCTTGGCTTCACGCGCAATTTCAATGTCGGACTTCACGGACACGGGCTCTTCCTCCAGGGAATTTTTTGGCGGGATGGAATTAGCAGCGACTCGAGCGGGCGGGATATTGACCTGCCAGCGCAGGCACGCCAAGCACCTGCGGCCAAAAATCCTCGGTGCCGCCGAAAGCTTGGTGAATGCTGCGCAAGGCCGTTTCCCTTAGTGCACATTGCATGGTTTGAAGACGGTGAGGCTCGGGCATTATGATGCGGCGCGATGTTGCGGTGCGTTCAACAGTTTGATGCTGACGTCACGGATGGGGATACGTCTTGCAGTATAAAGCCGCCCGCTTGTCAACACTGCCGCAGGAGGCCGGGAACAAAACGCTGCGGAGGCGCATCTACGAAGTCATTGAGGTCGGGCACGGCGAGGATCGGGCGAGCAAGGTTTTCGACACCTTTATCGTCACGCTCATTCTCCTCAATATCGCAGCTTTCATCGCCGAGACCGTCCCGGAGATCCGGGCAAAGTGGGAAGGCTGGCTTTATGAATTCGAGGTCTTTTCGGTCACGGTCTTTACGATTGAATACCTGTTGAGGTTGTGGACAGCGGTCGAGGTGCCCTACCTGGCGCGCATGACGCCGTCGAAAGCGCGGTTGACGATGGCGTTCCGCCCGGCCCTGCTGATCGATCTCTTTGCGATCCTTCCCTTCTATTTGAGCCACTTTTTCTCGATCGACCTCAGAGTTCTCAGGACCCTCCGGCTGCTGCGCTTCCTGAAGCTGTCGCGGTATTCCCCGGCGATGTACACGCTCATCCGCGTGCTCGCAAACGAGCGCAGGGCGCTGCTGGGCGCAGGCCTCCTGCTTGCGACGGCGCTGCTCTTCTCCTCGACGCTGATGTACTACGTCGAAGGAGATGCCCAGCCCGACCATTTCGGCAGCGTGCCGAACGCCGCATGGTGGGCGATTTCGACGCTCACGACGGTCGGCTACGGAGATGTGACGCCGGCAACGGCCCTGGGCAAGGTCATCGGCGGCCTCACGATGATCGTCGGTCTGTGTATTCTCGCACTTCCCGTCGCCATCATCTCGACGGGATTCGCGCAGGAGCTTCAGCGACGTGACTTCGTTGTGACCTGGTCGCTGATGTCGCGGATTCCGTTACTCGCGCGTCTCGACGCCAAAGGGGCGGCAGAGATCATGCCTTTGCTTCAGGCCCATAACTTTCCGCCGAATGTCGAGGTCATTCGTAAGGGCGCACCCGGCGATGCCATCTATTTCATCGCTTCGGGAACGGTCAACGCAGAGACGGAGGATGGCCGGCTCACCTACGCCGCCGGCGACGTCTTCGGCGTATCGGCGGTGCTCGACAACGACGTTCACAAAGGCGCGGTCGTGACGTCCTCGAAATGCCGGCTGCTCAAGCTGCAAAAAGAGGACTTCCACCGGCTGGCCGCCAAGCAGCCGCATGTTGCTGTGCACATCCGCAATCTCGCGGCGGGTGCACGCAGGGCGGCGAGCGATTCAACGCAAGCCGTAAGCCACTGATGAGCCTGTCGAACACCATGTGTGGGGCGTTCCTACGCTCAAAAAACGCAGAACTCGGCTGACGGATTTCCCGCTTCGGAGTAATCTCCACAGCATCATGAGCAGCTGAACGCGCGGGAACTTACCTGCGTGAGGGAGAGGCAGCCATGTCCACCATCATTACCGTGCATGGAACGAACGCCACCGGCCCGGAGTTCGGCGACAGGTGGTGGCAGAGGGGAAGCCCATTCGAAAAACATCTCCGGGAGCTCGTTGAAAGCGAGGATGGCGAGCTTACGTTTGCGCCCTTGATCTGGGACGGCGCCAACAGCGAAGCCTCTCGACGGAAGGCTGCAACGAGCCTCGTCGGACTCATCAAGAAATGCGAGGAAAGGCAGCGGCCCTATTGTCTGATAGGGCACAGCCATGGCGGTTCGATCATCGCCCAGGCGCTGATGCATTTGGGGTGCAAGCGGCGGCCGCCCACGATGCTGAAGCGTTGGATTACGATTGGAACTCCGTTTATCGCTTTTTCTAAATCGCCGCTGTTGTTTTCGAGATTAGGTCTTATTGGCAAATCTATATATGTGACTTTTATCACATCTTTCGTTCTTTTCATGTTGGTCTTCTTGTATGCCATTTCGAAGATGGACCAACTTGAGACCAATCCCACTCTCAGAACCGCTTTAATCGCCGTATTGACCGCATGCACCGCCGCTCCCTTTTTATTTACCTATTTCATAATGCGAATTTCGACACGACGGCAGTTCTTCATATATTCGCGAAAGCCCCGCAGGCGGTGCGCTCAGACTTTTTCCCCTCTTTGGGTGGGACTCCGGCATCCAAGCGATGAGGCCATCTGCGGACTTAGAGCAATCAAAGATATCCGGCTCGATCTCTTCTCTCGGAATTTCGCAACTCCGGCCTTCGCATTGCTGTCGATCTTCATCGTTCCCGCCGCCATCGCCGTGGCCGTAACGGCTCCGGGTTTCGCAACAGGACTCTATAACTTTCTCTATCCCACCGGCGGAACGCCCTTTACACCAACCACCTACACCGAGTCGGTTTTTATGGTTGGCGGCCTTATAATATATCCCGTTTTCATGATTGCAGGAGATATGTCGAAACAAAGCAATGCCGTCTTCGCACTGACTCTCATCGTGACCGCCATACCGGCTGCGCTTTTCGTTATTTCACTTATTATTACTTTGCTCGTCGGAATCATCGCGAGTGGGATTAGTATTGTTTCAAGTAAAGTCCTAAACTTAATGTCTAACCTTCAGATCAAGAAATCCGCCTTTGGCAGCGACATGAGAGGCGAAATAGCCCGAAGCGCCGACGCCTCTCCTGTCTGGATCGATTCCGGTTTTTCCGAGCTTCCGGAAGCCTTGAGCAAAGAGATCAGTGAATTCAGCGATGCCGAGGCCGCAAAATCGCTGTCGAAATTGCGAATGGCCGTTGCGCATCTGACGTTTTCCGACAGCGGCGGCGAGAAGGCGAATTTCGTTCAGTCGTATCTTGGCTGGAACGAGCTCATCCACACCTGCTACTTCAACGTTCCTCGGTTCCGTAAGCTTGTTGCCTACGCTGTTGCCACGACGGAGGGCTTCCGGGCGAGCGAGCAGTTCAGACGCGACCCCGACTTCGACCTGGTCAAGGGGTGGTACCAGGAAATGATGCCCAAGCCCACCCCCGGCGTGTTGCAGATGGGTTCTCGCGCGGCTTGACGAGGGAATGGCCGCTGGACGATGGAAAGACGCGCGCCAACAGCTACTGGTCAATTCCTCCGGTTGCGCTCGTCGGAAAAGCCAGCCGCAGTGAGACCGTGCTCTTTATATATTCGAATGGGCCAACACAGAAGCCGGATCAGCTCATCCGCGAGCCGGGCGTCCACGACTTCAAGCTCAAGCTCAATGAAGCGGAGGGTCGATGACTTCGGTCCTCTCGACCGGCTCTTCCGCCAGGGTTCGACGGAACTCGGTTTCAGCATGGAGCTCAGAGGCTATGACGCTCGGGCCTTTCAGGTCGGAACGCTTCCACTTTATCCGACGACGGGGCGCTCGGCGAAAAGCGGCGACAATGGGTCTTAGGGGAAACAGCAAACGAGTCGTCAATTGCGGTCCATCATCCGAGCGGACGGACGACCAGCACCGTGGCGTTATCCTGGTAGGGCTCGCGCAATGCTTCGACGGCGCGGATGATGGCTTTGGCGACCGCCGCTGCGCCATCCTTTGCGTAGCCCTGAATAATGCGGGCAAGTTCGCCCTGCTCGAGCGTGGCGATGCCATCGCTCGCCAGGACCACGTAGTCACCTGCTTCAAGCGCCAGCGGTTGACGAGACACATCGATCAAGTCGATCTCGTCGCCCGTGACCGCCGAGCGCAGCATGTGGCGGCGGGGATCGCGGCGGGCTTCCAGTTCCGTCAGGAACCCTTCGGCGACCAGACGGTCCAGTTCGGGCGCCAACGAATGATCCTCATTCAGAAGCGCCACCTCGCCGCGGCGAAAGAGATAGAGCGGGCTATCGCCAACGCTGACCCATTCCACGCCTTTCGGACTGAAGGCGGCGCCGACGAGAGTCGAGCCCATGCCGGCAAGCAGCGGGCTTTCTTCAATCTTCGAAGCGATTGCCGCATTCGCGGCGCGCAGGGCCGCAACTAGGCGATCGATCAAGGCACCTGAATGGTCGGCGGCGGCGGAGAGGAACTTCTCGCAGACGGTGCGGCTCGCCAGCGCGCCGCCCGCATGTCCTCCCATGCCGTCGGCAAGCACGGCGAAGCCACCAAGTTCACAGGCTTCAGTCCCAGGCGGCGCGATGACCTCGCCGCCTTCCGGCCAGAAGGCCGCGGTGTCTTCCTGATAGTCGCGGGCTCCGCGCGTTGCGGCGACGGCATGCTCGAACGGCGGCATTCGATCCTTAGGCGTCGGAAATCTCGGACCAGTCAAACTCGCTCCCGCAAAACGGCAGGAATGCGACCTGCGTGCGCCCGAGCGTGATCACGTCCATCGGCTGCAACGGCACGGCACCCGTCGGTCGCTTGTCGTTCACGGAAACGACGTTCGTTTTAGCAAGGTTTGGGACAAATAGGAACGACCGATCGTTGGAGTCGTAGCGTATGTATGCCTGAGCATCATTGGAAATGGCATCATCGCCGAAATCGATCGGGATGCGGTTGTCACGCGAGCGCCCGACGGTGTTGTTGCCCTCGAAAATCGGCCGGAACGAGCCAAGGCCCAGTCCACCGACGACAATCAAAAAGCCGACGACGGGATCGCGTTCGAAGGTGCCGCGTTCGATGTGCTGGCGGCCTCGGACGAGCACGGTGCGCGGCGGCGCGTCAGGCCGGCCCTTTTCAGCCTTGCTCGCCTCCGGACGAATGACTCGTGTTGTCGGCGGAGATTGGGGCTCCGGCTGGGCGGCGGACGCCGCGATCACGATCTCTGCGGGGGCGGTTCGCGCAAGGCGAGCAGCTTCCTCGGCGCTCAGGCTTTGGCGATTATCAGGCGTTGGCGCGGCCTCAACGGGCTTCGAGGGAGGAGCCGCCATTGGCGCAGCGGGAATTGCCGTATCGTCTCGGCCGGCCGCAAGCAGGGCATCTTTCAATGAGCCAAAGAACTTGTGGGCCTTCACAGCCTTCACCTCGTTGCCTCCTGTCGTCTCTCCCCGCTCAACGGCCATGCCAACGCCTCCTCATGGTTTGAAAAGCACGGGCGACCCGTGCGGATGTGTTGCGAAACGCACCGAACGAAAAATACGCACCGAACGAAAAAGTGGTCGGACCTCTCATGCGCCATCGTCAGGCAAAGCCGGCGCGGAAGCGGAGCCTGCCCGGACCGAGCTGAATGAGATCGCCGTCATGCAAGCGTGCCTCGTGGCAGCGCCGGCCATTGATAATTAGTCCGTTGCCTTCGACGCCCGACAAATCAGTGATGTGCCAGTCGTCGTAGTCTTCGCGATGAATTGCGGCATGATAACGGTGAACGGTGCTGCTCGGGATGCGAATGTCGTTATCGTCTTCGCGGCCGATCCTCAGCATGTCGCCAAGAATGGTGCAGCGCATTTGGCTGTTCCCCGATACGACTTCGACAAAGGGATGGCCGCTCGAATTTGTCGGCGGGGTGGCAAGATCGGCATCGACCTCATCGTCACGGTCCGGGCGATAGCGTCGCGTTACGTCGGGTGAAATGGCCAATGGACGGGAGAAGCGGGCCAGCACGGCAACGATAGGCAGCACGAATGCGGCGGCCAATCCGAGCATCAGCGCCGGAGCAGCACGATAACCTTCGAAAATCGCAACCTTCGTCAGACCGGCAAGTTCGAGTCCCGCTTGCCACGCGTCGCTTGAGTCGAACGCCGCGGCCGATGGCGCAAAAGCGACGACCGCAATGAGTGTTGCCGCCACCGCAGACCGACTTGCAAATTTCGCCGAATGCGCGTTTGTCATAGTATTCATGCCCCTTATCGCGCATGTGGGATTTGGCCGATCGATGGCGGCGGCAACATGGCTGGAAAGAGACACCATCGGGATTTATTCATTTGGCGTTCATCGCCCGTCGTGACGCCACATTCTTGCGCGATGGGGGCAAAGCAGAGACAAAAAGGGGATTTCGGGCTGAATCAAACTCAGCACCAAGGACACTTAACTGCAATTGCGCGCGGTCAACGCGCATGGGGCCTATGACGCAGCTTGTCGCTCTACCGGACGGCACCGAGCTCGCGGGCGATTACAAGATCGTGCGTGTCCTTGGTGCGGGCGGTTTCGGCGTCACATATCTCGCTGACGAGCCATTGCTCGGGCGCAAGGTCAGCATAAAGGAATATTTCCCGAGCGATTTCGCGACCAGGTCCGAGAGCTTCGAGGCAACGCCGCGATCGGAAAGTTGCAGAAGCGACTACAATTGGGGGCTTGAGCGCTTCGTCGAGGAAGCCCAGACGCTCGCCAAGTTCGATCACCGCCACATCGTCAAGGTGCATCGCATCTTCCGCGCCAACAATACCGCCTACATGGTGCTTCAGTTTGAGGAAGGCAAAAACCTCAAGACGTGGCTCAAGGAGCTTGGCCGGGCACCGCGGCAAAAGGAACTCGATGCGATCGTTGCACCATTGCTCGATGCGCTCGAACTCATCCACAAGGCCGATTTCCTGCATCGCGACATCGCGCCGGACAATATCATCATCCGCAGTGCCGGCGACCCGGTGCTGATCGACTTCGGAGCGGCCCGCAGCGATATTGCTGCCCATTCAAAAACGAAAACGGTCTCGGCGCTGGTCAAGCCCGGCTACAGCCCCTACGAGCAGTATGCCGAGACGAGCCGCCAGCAGGGCCCGTGGACCGATATCTATGCCTTCGCGGCGACGCTCTATCATGCCGTGAGCGGCAAGCGTCCACCCGATTCGCCGTCGCGCATGCTGAAAGATGAAATGGTGCCGGTTCGCGATGCGGCTCTCGGCGGTTATCGCACTTCATTCCTCGATGCGATCCAGCAGGGGTTGGCGCTTGCCGTCGATGGGAGGCCGAAATCGATTGCGGCCTGGCGCAGCGCATTGCTAGCACCTGAGCCCGAGAAGCCCGGACTCTTTCAACGTCTCAAGGAACGGACGGAGGTTCGCCGCCGCCGGGATGAGGTTTTGCGTGCCGCAGAAGCGATCACAAAGGCTCCGGTGCCGCCTCCGCCGGATGCGCCCGGTCCCAAAGGCGGGCTTCTCGACTTCGTAGAAGCGCTCAAAGCGCCGACGGCTGCGAAGGAACAGTCGCCTCCATCACCGGAAAAGCCGGTGGACGCGAAGAAGCCCGTGGCAGCCGATCGGCCGAAGCCTGAGAAAGCCAAGCCCGCGAAGGCCAAATCTGATAAGGTGAAGGCAGCCGAGAAACTCCCCGCATTGCCACCGCCGGCTTCGCCAAGAGCCGCCGGTGAGAAGGTGCGTTCAAGGCGTCGATCGCGTCCAAAGCCGGACGTGGCGCGACGGCCGCTGACGCGCGGTCTCAGGACCAAGCTGATTGTCGCAGTGGCACTCGTCGCAGCCGGTTTCGCCTTTCATGACCGCCTGGCGCAGATTCTTACCGTGCGCGGTTCGGCAATAACGACCGGCGCCATCGCACCGTCGGCGACCAACAGTGATCCGATCCTCTCAGAAGCCGCCGAGTTCAAGGCGCACGACGGGGCGATCGAGCGGCTTTCCTTGAGCGGCGATGGCCGCCTCATCGTCACAACATCGCGCGAACCGGAACTCCGGATCTGGTCGTTCGAATCGCATGGTTCCAAAGGTTCCATTGCACTTGAGGACGGGCCCGCGACGGCGCTGGCGGTGCGCAACAATCGCGCCGTGACCGGACACGCCGACGGCGCCGTCGCCGTCTACGATCTCGATTCGATGCGCCGCCTTTACCGCTTCAAGCGCAATGACGCGACGATCTGGGCGGTGGGCTTCATGGGTTCGGAGGATCGCATCGCAGCGGCGAGCCACGATTGGTCGGTGGCGCTTTGGGAAACGTCGACTGAAGACATGCCTGTTGCGGTCCTCAGCGGACATGAAAACGCAGTGCAGGCCCTTGCCGTCGATCCTTCAGGGCAGTGGCTTGCCTCAGGCGGCGCCGACCGCACCATTCGGCTTTGGAATCTCGACACGCGCGAAGCCCGGCGCATCTATCGCAACAACTCGGATTTCATTTCAGCGCTGGCGTATTCGCCCGACGGGTCGATGCTCGCGAGCGGCAGCCTTGATGGCACTGTCAAGATTCTGTCGCTCAACTCGTCCAGAATGACGAGAACGCTCACAGGTCACAGCGCGCGCATTACGGCGCTTGCATTCTCGAGTTATGATGATCTCCTGGCGTCGGCATCGGACGATGGCATTCTGCGCCTTAGAAGCCTCAAACGGCCCCGCTCATTTCTCGCCCTGACCGGCATCGGCACCGGTGCCAAGACCTTAGCCTTCTCGAACGATGGCCGCACACTCCTCACCGGCGGGCAGGATGGGGTCATCCGGATCTGGCCGCTGCCCGAGCCGCAGCTCGCGCAGCGCTACTAGTGGGCTACTAGCAGTTTGTAAACCTCACCTCCAGATGTCTCAAGAGTGCCTCGACGGCGCAAGCGGATCACGGCATGATATAGGTCCGCTCGATCAGCGCTGGAGCCCTTTGCCATGGACGTCGATGCCCTCCTCCTGGCACGAATTCAGTTCGCCTTTACGGTGACCTTTCATATCATTTTCCCAAGCTTCACCATCGGCCTCGCGGCCTTCGTCGCGACACTGCTCGTGCGCTGGCGCGCTACGGGAGAGGAACGTTTTCACCGCCTGGCGCGGTTCTGGACAAAGGTGTTCGCGGTCTCGTTCGCCATGGGCGTCGTATCCGGGATCGTGCTTTCCTATCAATTCGGGACGAACTGGGCGCGGTTCTCGGTGGTCGCAGGAAATGTCGTTGGCCCACTTCTCGGCTATGAAGTTCTCACGGCATTTTTCCTCGAAGCGACCTTTCTCGGCATTATGCTGTTCGGCTGGCAGCGCGTTTCGCCGAACTTGCACGTTCTTTCAGCCATTCTGGTCGCGATCGGCACCTCGCTCTCCGCATTCTGGATTCTCTCTGCCAACAGCTGGATGCAAACACCGGCAGGCCACGAGATGAGGGATGGCATTGCCTACCCTGTGAGCTGGGCCGAAATCATATTCAACCCGAGTTTTCCCTATCGCTTCGCGCACATGTTCACTGCCGCGTTCCTGACGACGTCGCTTGTCGTGCTTTCGGTTGGCGCGCGTTATCTCGTCAAGAACCGCTTTGTCGAAGAGTCAAAGACGATGATCCGCATGGGGCTCGGCATGGTCGCCATTCTGGCGCCGTTGCAGCTCTTGATCGGCGATGCCCATGGTCTCAACACTGCGGAACACCAGCCGGCCAAGCTTGCCGCGATGGAGGCGCACTGGGAAAGCGACAAACCGGCGGCGCTCGTCCTCTTTGCCTGGCCCGATGCGAAGGCCGAGAGCAACCATTTCGAGCTCTCGATCCCTCGCATCGCCAGCCTGATCATCACGCACGATCTCAACGGACTGTTCAAAGGGCTTAAAGATTTCAAGGCTGAGGACCGGCCGCCAATTCTGCCTGTCTTTTTCGCTTTCCGTTTGATGGTCGGCCTCGGGCTGATCATGATCGCAATCGGCTTCATCGGCGCCTACCTCTGGTGGCGCCGCAAGCTCTTCGAAACGGCCTGGTACCTCCGGTCGCTGACTTACGCATGGCCGCTCGGCTTTGTCGCCATCGTCGCTGGCTGGTGGGTCACGGAAACAGGGCGCCAACCCTATATCATCTCCGGTATGCTGCGCACGGTTGATGCGGCGTCCCCCGTCGCTTTCAGCGCCGTGCTGACGACGCTCATCCTTTTCGTGCTCGTCTATTCGAGCGTTTTCTCCATGGGTATCCTTTACATCAACAAGCTGATTGAGAAGGGCCCCGTGGGCATGGCCGTCGCGCCCGAGGCGGATGCGGACGAGTCGGCGGGAGCGCGGCCACTCGCTGCTGCCCGGGAAGCAGCGCGAAGCGCGCTCGAAAGCAAGGAGGAGCAATAATGGACCCGCTCACATATTCTCTGCCGCTCATTTGGGCGGCCCTCCTCGCGGCCGCGGTGACGCTTTATGTGATCCTTGACGGTTTCGGGCTTGGCCTTGGCATTCTCTTTCACGTCGAACCACGCGAGGAGCGGCGCGACATCATGATGAACAGCATCGCGCCCTTCTGGGACGGCAATCAGACCTGGCTTGTCCTCGGCGGCGGCGGATTGCTGGTCGCGTTTCCGAGGGCCTACGGCATCATCATGTCCGGCCTTTACATTCCGATCATCGTGATGCTGCTCGCCCTCGTCTTCCGTGGGGTTGCTTTCGAGTTTCGCTGGGTTGCAAAGCCGAAGCACAAACTTTGGGACCTTGCCTTTTCCTGGGGCGCGCTTGTTGCAACGTTTTCCCAAGGCGTGGTGCTGGGCGGTCTGCTGCAGGGGATCACGGTAGTCGATGGGGCGTTCGGAGGCGGCGCGCTCGACTGGCTGACACCGTTCTCAATTTTCTGCGGCATCGGGCTCGTCACCGGGTATGCGCTGCTTGGCACGACATGGCTCATCTTCAAGACGGATGGGGACATCCAGGATTGGGCTCGGGATGCTGCAAAGATCGCACTGGTGCTGATGCTGGTCGCGATGGCGGCGATCAGCCTGTGGACCCCCTATTCGGTCCCGCGCATCGCCGAGCGCTGGTTCTCGTGGCCAAACATCCTGCTGCTTTCGCCAATTCCGATTCTGACGCTCATCGCCGCGCGCCAATGCTGGGTTGCGATTGAAAAAGTTGGTTCCGACGCGGAGCCCTTCATCGCGGCCGTCGCGCTCTTCCTGCTCGGATATCTTGGTCTCGTCGTCTCGAATGTGCCGTATCTGGTGCCCGATTCCGTCACCGTATGGCAGGCCGCGGCCGATCCGAGCTCGCAGTTGTTCATGCTCGTCGGGACGCTCTTGCTGCTGCCGATCATTCTCGGCTACACGGCCTTCGTGTACTGGACGTTCAGAGGCAAGGTTCACGCCGGCGAAGGCTATCACTGACGCCGCGGACGATTTTGCTATACTGCGTGAAGGGCTACGCCGATGAAGTTCGGCGACAAAGCCCTGCCATCATTGGTCTCAGAATATTGCAAATGCGAATCATGCTGGAGGTCGCACAATGTTCGGCTGGCGCAGACGCAGTGAGGGCTTTGAATGGCGCGAATACGTGCGCACGACGATCCTGGTGCGCCGCGCTGACCGCCAGCGCCGCCTCGATGATGCGCGCCTTGCCGCGATCGCAAAGGTCAAGGACGTCGCCGGGGCCGGTGCCGATGCTGGCCGAGCCAGCGTCTCGTTCGCAGGAAGTCAGCTATCGAGGCTCCTGTCGTTCCTTGGAGCGGTTCTGCTCGATCTTGCGATCGGAGCCTTCGACGTCCTCCGTCGCTGGTTGACATTCGCTTTTGCCGTTGCTTTCGACACAGTGCGCGCCATCATGGCGCCGTTGCTCGAAGCCTTGCACATTCCAGCCCACGCTGTCGGTCAGAAGCTGAAGGCCATCCCCGTTCTCGCCCGCCGGGTCCCGATAAGAACACAGCACGTCATTTGGGCCGCGACCGCCCTCGCGCTGATCTATATTGGAGGTCCAATCCTCAGGAGCGCCGACGGCGTCGGAGAGGCGACCATCACGACGGCGGCGATACCGGCGCGCGCCACGCTGGCGACGGAGCTTTCAGGCCGCGCGACGGCGATTGCAGGCGACATGCTGCGTATCGATGGAACGCTCGTACACCTTGACGGAATCGAAGCCCCGGCATCCCGACAACCGTGCTATCGCCAGAATGGCCGGCGCTGGAATTGTGCGGCGGCAGCCAGAACGGGGCTTGATCGCATCATCCGCGGACGCCCGATCTCCTGCACGACGTTGGGCCAGGATGATGCGGGCCGCATGCTTGCCCGTTGTGCCGTGGGCGGACGCGATATCGCGACGGAGCTTGTTCGCAGCGGCTATGTGTTCGCGGCATCGTCCCTGCTGAATTCCCTCGCCGGCGAGGAGGAGGCGGCGCGGAGCGCGAAGGCCGGCCTCTGGCAGGGCGAGGCCATCCGACCGCAAGAATGGCGCGATCTGACCTGGGAAGAGGCCAAGCGCAACGCGCCCGACGGCTGCCCGATCAAAGGACTCATTCGCGCTTCGGAAAAGTATTACGCGCTTCCCTGGTCCGCCGATTATGACCGCGCCAAGGTGCGCACAGAACGCGGTGAGCGCTGGTTTTGCAGCGAGGATGAGGCAAAGGCGGCGGGCTTCATACCCTCGAGCAGGTCTTGAGGGGTGAAACCAACGGCTCTCCGGCATATCTGGAAAAAAGCCCGCGGCCGGGGGAGACCGCGGGCCAGAAAATAGAACCTGCGCCACTTGGGGGTAAGTGGGACGGCGCAAAAGCTCTACGTGCCCACTACAGCTTACAGTCGCAACGGATTCAAGCCAGCGGCCATACCGATTCGAATTTTGTTGTCAAGATGTGCTTCTTTCGCGGCGAGGCTGGCGAAATTGCAACGCTCGATCGAACTTTGGCTCTACTTTAAATTCTAACGCTTAACCTGTTGCCGCTGAAGGACGAAGGGAAACGCGCCAAGGATGACGGAATGGCGTTGTGCATTCCTCGCCGCTGAGGGCTGCAACACCGCCTCAGTAACCAGAGCCCCCCTTTCGGCCTTGGAGCAGATTGACATAATCCCGCACTGCAACCTCCCGTCGAAGCAAGCATCCTTGGCCGAGATCGGACGAATTCGGGAGACCTTTCGCAACGATCCCGGGCCCAGCGGTCAAGCCGGCCTTCTTGGTGTAGGTCGAGAAGCAAAGCGTAAGGGGCTGTCGTTGAAGGTCCGGCGAACTGCAGCAGCTCGATGGTCCCGCCGGCATCAGTGTTCAGAGAAGGCCCGGTTGCCGGACCTTCGTTCGACAGATGGCTGGCGAAGGCGGCTTGACCCGCCCAGGAGCATGGTTAGCCGCACATGCCCCTTAGAGAATTTGTCGGGAAAAATTACCCGCGGGCGAAATCGCAGAGCCGATTTTTCCCGGTACGCCAGAATGAGCTTAGCCGAAGAAAATCAGCCCAATATTCGTGTGTTGCAAATTCACACCATACCCATTCCTGAAGGGATGAATGATGCTCTGCTGGCTGCCATTTTGGTTCGAGGCCGCTAAAGTGCCAAGCGTCTAGGGGCACGGGCGTTAGTAACCAGAGGGGTATGTTTTTATGTTTCGTGGACTGGTACTGGGACTGTGCGCCGTCTTGGTAGCGGGTGCTCTGACAAGCGCTGAAGCTCGACGCAGCTACAAGCACCATCGTTATCATCACCACCATCACCATCGCTTTAGCGGTGACCAACTCATCGTCCTGTCCGAACAGGATGTCGATCTGTCGCTCGATCGATTCACGATCGATATCCGGCAGGCCAAAGGTGCCTACAAAGGCATCCGTGTGCGCAATGCGAAGGGCAGAGTGTTCGATCTGCAGCGTGTCCAGGTCGTCTACAGCGATGGCACGGTGCATAATGAGGATCGCCGGATCCTTCTCTATCAGGGTGAGCGTACTCGCCCCATCAATCCCACGCTCGACAGCCGCTTCATCGACCAGGTGATCATCAACCAGGCGCCCGGATATGGCCGTGGGCGGCTGCAGGTGATCGGCATCCAGGACGATGAGGGCCGCAGGATGGACCGCACCGGGCGGGCAACTTCTGAACTTCCGAGCCGCCCAACAACAAGCTCAGGCGGGCTGTCCGTCCGGCCGACGGTACCGGAAGCAACGCCATCGGCTCCGGGCCGGGCGACGGCCGGCGGCGACGTTCTACTCGGCGCGCAATACGTCGGCTTTCTGACCGACCGGGACGTCATCCGCGTCGGCAACGAGATCGGCAAGTTCGCGAAGATCCGCCTGCGCGTGCTCGAGAACGACATCCACATCAACGAACTCAAGGTCGTCTACGCCAACGGCGAAAGTGATACCCTTGCCGTCAATGCCGATATTCCGAAGAACTCGCGCACCAACTGGATCGATCTCCGGGGCGACCGCTTCATCCGCGAGATCCAGCTGGTCTACCGCTCGCGGCCGAGTTTTTCCGGCCAGGCGCGGATCGAGGTCTTCGGGCAGTTCGCGCCGGGCTGGCTCGGCCCGCAGGGCGAGGGCCGCAAGTATAACCTCGGCTGGGTGCTGCTCGGCGCGCAGACGGCGGGATTTGTCGGCTTCGACAAGGACATCATCCCGGTCGGCGCCAACGAGGGCGGCTTCCGGCGCATTCGCGTCACGGTGCGCGACCGCGCCATCACCCTCAACGAAATCAAGATCTTCTACGTGGACGGCGTCGATGAGACGATCCCCGTCCGCACCCGCGTCGATGCCGGCGGCACCTATGGGCCGATCGAGCTCAAAGGCCAGCGGCGCCAGGCCATCGACCACATCGAGGCCAAGTACCGCTCGCGCTTCTTCGATGCCTCCGCGCGCGGCAAAGGCGCCGCCATCGTCGAGATCTGGGCGCAGCATTTCTAGAGGTGTTCGCGGCGAGATCGGAACAGGACCATTGCTTCTGCAGCAAGAAGAAGGAGAGACGCCATGCCCCTGCGAATTGCATCACGGCGAATTTGCATCTTGCTGCTCACCCTTGCCGCATCGGCGAGTCCAGGCATCAAGGCTTGCGCGGAAACCCTGCTGGCCCAGGCAAGCGGCGGCAACGAACGCTTTCCCGGCGGCGTCGAGCATGTACCCCCCGCAGGGGGCGGAGCCGGCATTTCGCCGCCTGCCGCACCGGCGGCGCGCCCGTTGGCCATCCCCTCGCCCACCGAGCCGCCGGAGGTGACGCCCGACGCTTCGCAAGCGGCGCCTGAGGAGCCGACGCAGGACACCGCGCCGACGCCCCACGAAAAGCCGGGCGACACGAGCGCCGAGAAAAATCGCGACGACGTGCGGCCGTAGACTCCGATAGGCAAAACACACAAAAAAAGTAGGCAAAGCGCCGGCTGACGGCCCGAAGGATTGATGGCCGTCGTGGCTCGAAATCACTGCGGTCGGGAAGGGGCGAATATGTGCCCCCGGATTCCTGCTGCCAGGCGGAAAGTCTGGGGGGGCAGGCCGCGGCGCAACTTTGGCTCCGGGGACAACACCGGGTCGGTTTGCCCTTGAACATTTCAACAATTATTGTATTGTTATTCCCATGAATGAACCGCAAGCCGTCATGTCGTTGGCCGCGCTGGCCCATCCCCAAAGGCTCCGAATCTTCCGCCTCCTCGTTCGGGAGGGTCCGAACGGTCTGGCCGCGGGCGATATTGCCCATGCCATCAGGGCAACGCCGACGGCCACCTCATTCCATTTGAAAGAGCTGGACCGCGCCGGACTGATCCGGGCGGCGCGCGACGGGCGCTTCATCCGCTATGCGCTGCACGTCGAGGGCATGCGCAAGCTCCTCACCTATCTCACCGAAGATTGCTGCGAGGGGCGGCCAGAGCTCTGCGGCAGCACCTACAAAAAAACGCATTCGCTTTGCACCAGTAAGGGGGAATAATATGACAAGCAGACGCCCGCTCAACGTGCTGTTTCTCTGCACCCATAATTCGGCGCGCTCGATCCTTGCCGAGGCCATCATGAATCGGCTCGGGATTGGCAAATTCAAGGGCTACAGCGCTGGCAGCCAGCCGAGCGGCAAGGTCCACCCCTTTGCAATCCAGCTGCTCGAGCGCTTGAACTACGACACATCGCAGTTGCGCTCGAAATCATGGGAGGAGTTTACCGCTCCTGAGGCTCCGCAACTCGATTTCGTATTCACCGTCTGCGACAACGCCGCCAACGAGGTCTGCCCGATCTGGCCGGGTCAGCCGATGAGCGCGCACTGGGGCCTTCCCGACCCCTCCGCCGTTGAAGGCGACGACACCGCACGTCATCTGGCGTTTGCTGACACCTACCGCATGCTGCATCAGCGCATCAGCATCTTCACGAACCTGCCGCTTGACGCTCTCGATTCGCTTTCCCTTCAGCGCCGTCTCGACGAAATCGGCCGCAGCAAGAGTACCGAGGTCGAAAAGACCGGATGATCGTTTTGTCTCAAACGTGTGTGCCGGCAGCCGGACGTTGACGGCGAACCGAGCTGCCGGGTCGCTCAACGTCATTCGCTACGCCATCCCCCACCACTCTCCTCCACTCCAGACCCCTGCACTACCATCCTCGCGTTCCTCAACCAGCTCCGCGAGCTCCGAATAGACAGCGCGCGTCAGGAGCGCCTCGAGCCGCCCTCGGACCAGGACATAAGGCTTCAAGCCCCCGCTCGACTCCTGCCGTTCGAAGCGGAGCGGGTGCTCGCGATCGGCCGTCACCACGTCATCGACGTTGGTGCGAAACGTCAGCACTTGCTCACGCCCGCTTCCTTCCACCACCATCTCGACGGCAAGAAATGGCGCGTCTTCGACCTTCACATCGACTTTCTCTGCCGGCGTGACGAGATAGGTGCGCCCGTCGGCATCCTTTCTGAGGATTGAAGAGAAAAGCTTGACGATCGCCGTACGCGTGATCGGGCTTCCCTGATACGTCCAGGTGCCGTCGCGCTGGATCGCCAGTCCGATATCGCCGCAATAGGGCGGGTCCCAGATCTCGACGGGCCGGGCGCCTGCGGGACCGCTCACTGCCGCTGCGCGCATCAGTCGCCCAAGGCCCGACAATTGCGCGTAAGTCTCGTCATCCATGGGCTAAACTCTCGTGCTGCCGCACCGTTTACGACTCATTCACGCGCGACGGAACACGATGCCGAAATGGCGCCTTATCCTAACGTAACATTCACTTGACCCTAGGAGGGCCGGGCCTGATCGTCTAGGTTGATTGCTGCTGGAGCGCCACCGCTCGGCTGTTGTTTTCAATAATAAAAATCTCACGAGCGAGGCTTCCGAGAGATGAGCAATGTCGTCGAGACCCAAACCGATATCGTGCCGCGCCTCGAGGCCGCCGCCGAGCGCATTCAGCGCGCCCATAAAGCCGCAGCCAGCGTCATTTTCGGCCAGGACCAGGTCATCGAGCGGACTCTGATCACGATCCTGTCTGGCGGACACGCCCTTTTGATCGGTGTGCCGGGTCTCGCGAAGACCCTTCTCGTCGAGACCCTCGGCAAGGTGCTGGGGCTCGACGCCAAGCGCATCCAGTTCACTCCAGACCTGATGCCATCCGACATCATTGGCTCCGAGGTTTTGGAGGAGGAGCCTGGCCGGGGCCGCACGTTCCGCTTCATCAAGGGACCGATCTTCACCCAGCTTCTGATGGCCGATGAGATCAACCGCGCCTCGCCGAAGACACAATCGGCGCTTTTGCAGGCGATGCAGGAACATCACGTGACCGTCGCCGGTCAACGCCATGACACGCCTGTACCGTTCCACGTTCTTGCGACGCAAAACCCGCTCGAGCAGGAAGGCACCTATCCGCTGCCCGAGGCCCAGCTCGACCGCTTCCTTCTCCAGGTTGACGTCGGCTATCCCGATCTCATCGCCGAGCGCAAGATGCTCTACGCAACGACGGGCACCGAGACCCCGAAGCTCGAGGCGGTGCTTTCGGCACAGGAGCTCTTGGCAACACAGCGCCTCGTCCGCCTGATCCCCGTTCCCGACAAGGTCGTCGAGGCCATCTTGAAGCTCGTCCGTTCGGCACGCCCTGGCACCGGAGCCAACCCCGAGACCGATCGCTTCGTCGCCTGGGGGCCGGGTCCTCGTGCGAGCCAGGCGTTGATGCTCGCGACCCGCGCCAAAGCTCTGATCGACGGTCGCCTCGCGCCATCGGTGGACGACGTCATCGCGCTGGCCGAGCCCGTGCTGAAACATCGTATGGCGCTGACCTTTGCGGCCCGCGCCGAAGGCGAGGACCTGACCAAGATCATCGCGCGCCTCGCCGCAGCCGTGGAGTAACGGCGCATGGCCGGCCCCCGAGGGCAGCAAGCAAATTTGAGCAACGAAGGCCGCCACGTCCTGGCTCTCGAGCGCGAGGCCGTGTCGCTCGTCGAGCGCATGCCGGAACTTCTGATGGAAGCCGACCGCATCGCCTCAACAGTCGCGCAAGGCATTCATGGCCGGCGCCGCGCCGGACCCGGTGAAACCTTCTGGCAGTTCCGCCAGTATCAGGCAGGCGAAGGCGCACACCTCGTCGATTGGCGCCGTTCGGCCAGCTCCGATCACCTTTATATTCGCGAGCGCGAATGGGAAGCGGCGCACACGTTCTATCTCTGGCCCGACCTCTCGCCGTCGATGAATTTCAGAAGCCACTTGGCACCGGTCACGAAGCGCGATCGCGTGCTCGTGTTGATGCTTGCAGCCGCCGAGCTCCTCGTGCGTGGCGGCGAGCGGGTCGCGCTTCTGGCGCAGACGCAGCCGACCGCGAGCCGCACGGCCGCAACACGCATTGCCGAGACGATCGTCGCCAACGCGTCTTCCCCGCTGCTGCAGAAAAGCATGCCGCCGCATACCTCTCTTGGCCGCTTCTCCGGTTTGATCCTGTTCAGTGATTTCCTGGCCCCCGTCCGCGCGATCCGCGAACGGCTGGAAGAGTATGCGGGCAATGGCGTCGCCGGGCACCTTGTACAGGTGCTCGACCCAGCGGAGGAAACGCTCCCCTACCACGGTCGCACCGAATTCCTCGGTCCCTCGGGACGCGAACGCTGGATCGCGGAGCGCGCCGAGGCGCTGCGGCCGAAGTATCAGGCGCGTTTCCTGGCGCATCGCGCCGAGCTTGCCGAAATGACCAAACGCTTCGGCTGGTCGCTGCTGACCCATCACACTGATCGTCCGGCATCGGAGCCGCTGCTGTCGTTGTTGATGCGGCTTCAAGGCTCGGCAAGCGGCTACCGCTGGATCGCCGCAAGTTCAGACGTGAAGGAAAGGACGCCATGAGCCTAGGCCCGCTCGCGTTCCTGAACCCATGGCTGCTCGCGGCCCTTCTGACGCTGCCCGTCATCTATTGGCTGTTGCGCGCCGTGCCGCCACGGCCCACGCAGATCGAATTCCCGCCGACGCGCATCCTCGTCGGGCTCGAGAGCGATGAAAAGACGGCCGAAAAAACGCCGTGGTGGCTGACGCTGATCCGCCTTCTCGTGGCCACCTTCGTCATCCTTGCGCTCGCCGAGCCCGTCCTCAATCCGTCAAGAGATGCCCCCCTTAAAGGCGAAGGTCCGGTCGTGATCTTCGCGGACAACGGCTGGGCTGCGGCATCGCGCTGGCCGGAACGCGCCAGCGTGATCGAGCGCATCATAGACACGTCTCAGGACAACCGTCGTCCGGTCATCATCATCGGAACGGCAGCAACATCGAAGCTGCCATCAGCAAAGATCGAGCCGCCCGACGATGCGCGCAGCACGGCAGCAGCGCTCCTGCCGCAACCCTTCGCCCCAGACCGCAGCGCCGCGGTCTCGACCCTCGAGTCCGCGTTGACGGCCGCAGGTGCCAAGGATCCGAGCATCATCTGGCTGCACGATGGCATCGATCACAAAGGGGACGCAAGTGACATCGCAAGGAAGCTGAAGGCGCTTGCGGGGAATGGAACATTTGCCGTGCTCGATGAAACCCGGGGCCACGAGGCATTGGGGCTTGCGTCCGAGGTGGGCGCACGAGGCAGGCTCGAGGCCGTGATCCTCTCGCCGGGGGGCCAGATGCGCGAAGGGAGTGTCTACGCCTTTTCCGCGCGCGGTGAACGCCTTGGTGAAGCGCCGTTCAAACTGCCGGCAGGCGCCACCGCCACCCGCGTCGCATTCGATCTACCCCTCGAACTGCGCAACCAGGTGGCCCGAATCGAACTGGCCGGCGAGCGGTCGGCAGGTACGGTGAGCCTCATCGACGCGGCAACCCAATGGCATCGCGTCGGGATTCTCTCCGGCGAAAGCCGTGAGGAGGCACAGCCCCTGTTGGCGCCGCTTTATTACATCGAGAAAGCCCTGAAACCCTACGCCGACCTTGCCATTGCCAAGGACGCCAATCTCGCTCAGGGCCTCGATTCCGTTCTGCAGCAGAATGTTTCCGTGCTCATTCTCGCCGACATCGGAACGCTGACTGGCGAAGCCGCCAAGAAGGTCGAGAACTTTGTCAAGCGCGGGGGCCTGCTGATCCGCTTCGCCGGGCCGCGCCTCGAAAAAGCGGGCGACGACCTTCTGCCCGTGCCACTGCGGAGCGGCGGGCGATCACTCGGTGGCGCCCTGTCCTGGTCATCGCCGCAGCCCCTCGCCGCCTTCGACGATCAGAGCCCATTTGCCGGTCTCGCCGTCCCGACGGACGTGACCGTCAACCGCCAAGTGCTCGCCGATCCCGCGGAACTGACACCGGACGTCGAGATCTGGGCCCGTCTCAAGGATGGCACGCCACTCGTCACTGCGGCGAAGCGCGGCAACGGCAGACTCGTGCTCTTTCATGTCACGGCCAATTCCGATTGGTCCAATCTCCCGATTTCAGGGCTCTTCGTCGAGATGCTGCGGCGCTTGTCCTCGATGGGAACCATCGGCGCATCGGGACAAGGAGAGGGAGCGAAGACGGGGCCGGAAGCAGGCAACATCATCAAAGCTGAGGCGGGTATCCTTCCCCCGCTCAAGACGCTCGACGGTCTTGGCCTCTTAATATCGCCGCCGCCGACAGCCGAGCCGGTCAAGGCCTCCGAACTCGAAACGATGGTCCCAAGCTTCGAGCACCCACCGGGTTACTACGGAGAAAGCGCAGCACCGCGAGCGATCAATGTCCTGACGCCCAAGAGCACGCTCGCGCCGCTCCCTGATCTGCCCTCCGGCACGACGAGGCTGTCTTACGACAACGCCACCAGCACGGCCTTGAAGCCATCGCTTCTGGCGGCCGCAATGGCCTTGCTTTTCTTGGATATCATCGCCGTGCTTCTACTCCAGGCGGGAGGTCTTCGAGGTCTCTTCACACGCCGTCGAACGCCGGGTGCAACGACAGCGATCCTCGTACTCGCCATTCTGGCAGTTGCGACAATCCCAGGCGCCAAAGCCCAGGACATCCCCCAGCTTGACACCTTCACACCCTACGACGCGCCACCCACACAAACGGTGAGGTCCGCCAGCACCGACGCCGATAAGGCCGCCATTGACGCAACGAGCAAAGTCACGCTCGCCTATGTGCTAAGTGGCGACCGCGATACGGATGAAACGAGCCGCGCCGGTCTTCTTGGCCTCAGCCGCGTTCTCGAAACGCGTACGGCCGTCGAGCCTGGTGAGCCCGCCGCTGTCGACATTACCAAGGATGAGATCGCATTTTATCCGATCCTCTATTGGCCGGTTCTTGAAACGGCTGAAGCGCTTCCCGATGCGGTCATCGCCAAGATCGATGCTTACATGAAGGAAGGCGGCCTCATCATTTTCGACACGCGCGACTACGGCCAGGGAGGCATTAATATGCTGCCGACGGCCGGCCGGGGCGGCACAGCTCTGCAGCGTTTGCTGGGCAAGCTTGATGTGCCACGCCTCGAACCGGTGCCAGAGAACCACGTCGTCACCAAATCATTCTACCTGCTCCGCTCGTTTCCAGGTCGTTGGGATGGCGGCCAGCTCTGGGTCGAGGCGATTTCCAATAACGAGAATGAAACCCACCGGGCCCGGGTCTCTGATGGGGTCACCTCGATCATGATCACGTCGAACGACTTCGCCGCAGCCTGGGCGCTCGATGATCGCGGTCGCCCGCTCTACCCCGTTGCACCGGGAGGCGAGGAACAGCGTGAGATGGCCTTCCGTTCAGGTATCAACATTGTCATGCATGCGCTGACCGGCAACTACAAGGCCGATCAGGTCCACGTCCCGGCTCTTCTTGAGCGTCTAGGTCAATAGAGGCATCGGATTTGAACTGGTCGATCAGCTTTGCGCCGCTTGTTCCGCTGCCCGTGCTGACGGTGCTCGCGATTGTGGCCTCTGGGCTCGTCATAATGTTGTTGGCACGCCGCTCGCGCGGTGCATTGCTCCGCTTCGCCGCACTCGCGGCCCTGATCGGCGCCTTGCTCAACCCGATCTTGAAAGAGGAACAGCGCGAAAGCCTCGCAAATATAGCCATCGTCGTGCTCGATGAGAGTCCGAGCCAGAAGCTTTCCGACCGCACCAAGCAGATGGAGGCAATACGGGCCGACCTCGAGTCGAAATTCGCGAAAATTCCGAACCTCACGATCAAATGGGTCACCGGTGGCATCCCAGGCGATCACACTGCGGCCGGCACCAATCTCTTTGCCGACTTGAACGCCGCCTTGAATGACACGGCACCCGACCGTATCGCCGGCGTCATCTTCGTCACCGATGGACAGGTTCACGACGTTCCCAAAACGACGGCAGCTTTGGGCTTTGACGCGCCCGTGCACACACTTCTGACGGGCAGGCCAAACGAATTTGACCGCCGCATCGAGGTCATCGAAGCGCCACGCTACGGTCTCGTAGGCCAATCGCGGCCGATAACGATTGCGGTCCGCGAGACCGGAAAAGCACCTTCGCCGGGAGTGGGCGCCGTGACCCTTAAGGTCCGCCGCGAA
>Ga0272446_1001247_pt1 | contig 37579 bp, 34 predicted proteins | sample YNPCB0061_FD_194587 | JGI IMG/M metagenome (GOLD analysis project Ga0272446, IMG submission 194587) | Hot spring microbial mat communities from Yellowstone National Park, WY, United States - YNP-CB-006-1 | ecosystem: Environmental > Aquatic > Thermal springs > Hot (42-90C) > Sediment | place...
GCAACTTCACCTGGGACCCAGGGGTGGATGTGGTCACCGTGCCCTTCGGCCTGCCCTCGGACCTGCCGGTGACCGGCGATTGGAACGGCGACGGGCGCAGCGATGTGGGCGTGTGGCGCCCGAGCACCGGGCGCTTCTATCTCGATGCCAACGGCAACTTCACCTGGGACCCAGGGGTGGATGTGATCACCGTGCCCTTCGGCGTGGCCTCGGACAAGCCGGTGACCGGCGATTGGAACGGCGACGGGCGCAGCGATGTGGGCGTGTGGCGCCCGAGCACGGGGCGCTTCTACCTCGATGCCAACGGCAACTTCACCTGGGATCCCGGCACCGATGTCGTCACCGACCCGTTCGGCGTGGCGACCGATCTGCCCGTGGCGGGGCATTGGTGACACCCTTGTGTCGCTCCCGGCGCCAAATTGTGGCGCCGAGGGCCCCGCGTTGACGAGGCGGTGGGGAGCGTCGCGGACGGCCAACCGGCCGGTTCCGGCTACTCGGCGGGAAGCGAGTTGAGCGACAGCCAGTTGGACCAAGCGACCGTTCCACGCATCGCGTGGCAACGGACAGAAACCGCTCACTGGGCACGGGTGCCAAAGCGCTGGCTTGGGGTTGATCCTTGTCTCCCGCCGGAGGGCCCGTTTTCCCGGGCTGTAACCCGGGTTGCAGAGGCATCGCGGCCGTAGCGCACCTGCCGGCGAAGGTGTTGTGAGGCTGCCGTCACAGCGGTTCACCCTCTGCCGTGACGCGCTCACGCACGCACGGTCGTGCATGTTTGGGCTGCACCAAGTCGCCTTGTGCGCAGTCGGTCAAGACATGCGGCACACGAAGTGATGCGGTTGCCGGTCAGGACCGTCCGGCACGCCTCAGGCGACCACCTGCCACGCTTAGGACGGCTTCTTGCGCTTGTGCCCGGCCCGCTCCAGGTCCGCGAGATACTGGGCCCAGAGCTCCTCCTGGTGCTTGCCCAGGTTGTACAGGTAGTCCCAGGAGTAGATGCCCGTGTTGTGCTCGTCGTCGAAGTGCAGGCAGATGGCGTAGTGGCCCACGGGCTCGATCTGGTCGATGTTGACGTCCTCCTTGCCGACCTGCAGGGTGCCCTGTCCCGGGCCATGCCCCTGGACCTCGGCCGAGGGGGAGAAGACGCGCAGGAGCTCGCAGGGGAGGTTGAAGCGGGCGCCGTCGTCGAAGCTGATCTCCAGCACCCTGGACTGGCGGTGCAGGTTGAGCTCGGTGCAGGTGGGCATGGTCGTCTCCTAAAGAACATGAGTTGGGGGGCCGGCCGGAGGCCACAGGGCGGCGGTGCGGCCCGAGGCGGCAGGTGGCGCCGGACGCCGGTCAGGCGATCGGGCGAGGCGCCCGATGGACGCTCGGTCGACCGATTAGAGGATGTACCGGGACAGGTCCTCGTTCGCCGCCAAGTCCCCCAGGTTGTGGTCCACGTAGGCGGCATCAATGGTGAAGGTTTCGCCGGCGTGCTCGCTGGCGGCGTAGGAGATGCCTTCCAGCAGCCGCTCCAAGACTGTGTGCAGCCGCCGTGCACCGATGTTCTCGGTGCGCTCGTTGACCTGCCAGGCGAGCTCGGCGATGCGCCGGATGCCCTCCTCGGTGAACCTAAGTCCGACCCCTTCGGTGGCCAGCAGGGCCGTGTACTGCTCGGTGAGGGAGGCGTCCGGCTCGGTCAGGATGCGCACGAAGTCGTCGATGCTGAGCGCGCGCAGCTCCACTCGGATGGGCAGCCGCCCCTGCAGCTCCGGGATCAGGTCCGAGGGCTTGGCGAGATGGAAGGCCCCGGAGGCGATGAACAGGATGTGGTCGGTACGCACCATGCCGTGCTTGGTGGAGACCGTGCTGCCCTCCACCAGGGGCAGGAGGTCGCGCTGCACCCCCTCGCGGGAGACATCCGCCCCGCTCACGCCCTGGTCGGAACGGCGGGTGACCTTGTCGATCTCGTCCAGGAAGACGATGCCGTGCTGCTCCAGGTTCTCGATGGCGCGCAGCTTCAGGTCCTCCTCATTGACCCGCTTGGCCGCCTCCTCGTCGCGCAGCACCTTCATGGCGTCGCGCACCCGGAGCTTGCGCCTCTTGGTCCGCCCCTGGCCCAGATTTTGGAACAGGCCCTGGAGCTGGCTGGTCATCTCCTCCATGCCGGGCGGGGCCATGATCTCCACCCCCAGCGGCGAGAGGCTGACCTGGATCTCGACCTCGCGCTCGTCGAGCTCGCCGCGCCGCAGCTTGTCGCGAAACTTCTCGCGGGTTGAAGAGGATGCTCCGGCCCCGCGGCTGTCCTCCTCGAAGCTCGAAGGCGGCGGTAGCAAGGCGTCGAGCAGGCGCTCCTCGGCTGCCGCCTTGGCCTGGTCCCCGAGCTTCTCCATCTCGCGCTCGCGGGCCATCTTGACGGCGATGTCGGCGAGGTCTCGGATGATGGACTCCACGTCCCGCCCCACATAGCCGACCTCGGTGAACTTGGTCGCCTCGACCTTGATGAAGGGGGCATTGGCGAGCCGGGCGAGGCGCCGGGCGATCTCCGTCTTGCCCACCCCGGTGGGCCCGATCATGAGGATGTTCTTGGGGGTGATCTCGGAGCGCAGGGGCTCGGGCGTCTGACTGCGCCGCCAGCGGTTGCGCAGCGCGATCGCCACGGCGCGCTTGGCCTCGTCCTGGCCGATGATGTGCTTATCCAACTCGCTGACGATGGCTTGGGGGGTGAGCTCGGGCATGGGGTGGCTCGGGGGTTTTCGGGGCTAGGGGATCGGCCGACTCGGCGGGCGGCGCCCGGGTCGCTAAACCCAAACAAGTGTGGGTGCTTTGCGGCTTCTGCAAGCCGGGTGCGGTGCCAGACCTTAGCCGCCCAGCCCGTCGATCACCAGATTGTGGTTGGTGTAGATGCAGATATCGGCGGCGATGTGCAGGGCGCGCTCCACGATCTCGCGGGGGCCGAGCTCTGTGTTCTCCAGCAGGGCCCGGGCGGCGGCCTGGGCATAGGGCCCACCGGAGCCGACTGCCATGATGTCGTGCTCCGGCTCGATCACGTCGCCCGTGCCCGAGATGATGAGCGAGGTGGTCGCGTCAGCGACGCACAGCAGGGCCTCCAGGCGGCGCAGCATGCGGTCGGTCCGCCAATCCTTGGCGAGCTCCACGGCCGAGCGGGTAAGGTGGCCCTGGTGTTTCTCGAGCTTGGCCTCGAAGCGCTCGAACAGGGTGAAGGCATCGGCCGTGGCCCCGGCGAAGCCCGCCAGCACGCGCTCCTTGTAGAGGCGCCGCACCTTGCGGGCATTGCCCTTCATGACGGTGTTGCCGAGGGAGACCTGCCCGTCGCCGCCGACGACCACGCAGGCGCCGCGCCGCACCGAAAGGATGGTGGTGCCGTGAAAGGTCTCCATAGTGGCTCCTGTTGCGCTGGCCGGTCTTGGCCCCGGGGGATGGCCCCAGGGGAGGACCATCAGGGGGGCACCATTGTACGAGGGACTCTGGGCGGGCGCAGCGACTCGGCCCGCGGCCACGGTGGCTCGGCCTCAGGGGACTAGCAACAGCGGCTGGCGGGCCTTCTTCGCGAGCGCCGTCGCCAGGCCCCTGAGGCTGGGCCGGCCGGCCACCGCAAAGGCGCGCCGGGAGACCACCAGGAGATCCGTAGCCGCGGCGTTCGCGACCTCCAGGAGCACCGCCACGGGGTCTCCGACCCGCACCCGAAACTGCGCGCGGGCGAGCCCCTCGGTCGCGGCGAGGAACTGCTGCCGCGCCTGCTCGGCCTGGGACTCCTGTTCCCTGCGCATCTGGTCCAGGAAGCCTTGGCGGGCGCCGGCGGCGGATTGCCAGTCGTTGCCGATGAAGTCGGCCCACTGGTTGTCGAGGACGAACAGGCCCGTGAGGGCGGCGCCGTACCGACGGGCCAGGTCCAGCGCCTGGTGCAACGGCTCCCCGCAGGCGGGGGAGCCGTCCACCGCAACGACGATGTGTCCCAGCATCAGGTGGTCAGGACGACGACCAGCAGCACCAGCAGGATACTCAGGGCGATGGCGCCCAGATCCTCCTGGCGGTCGTCCTTGAACAGGGTCATCTTGTGCTTGTCGCCGGCGCTGCCCAGGGTCTCGGAGCCCGGCTGGTCGAGATCATCACGCGTCTTGTCGGTCATGGTCTGTCCTCCGGTCTCACAGGGCAACGAGGTGGTCTTTGATGGCCAGCACCACCAGCAGGGCCAGCACGTACTTGGTCGTGCCCACGATCAGGCCAACCTTGAGCGGGGCCCCGCCGGCACGGGCCAGCTCCTTGAGCGAGATGTACGCGCCCAGGCCCACCAGGCCGAAGCCGAAGACCCACTGCATCCACTCGCGCAGCATCTTGATGGTGGCGGAGGCGGGCGGCCCGCCCTTGAGGCCGACATCGCCGAAGGCCCCCAGGCTGGTGAGCAGCACCATGCCGATGAAGCCGAGGACGAACAGGGGGAACTTCTCCACCAGCAGGGTCCCAAGGCCCTTGCGCTCGGTCGCCTGCTCGGAGGCCTTCGCGGACCAGTACCAGACGGTCACCGCGAAGACTGCGAAGGGGATGGAGATGACCCGCATGATGTTCCAGATCTCCGCCACCGCTACGGCGCTCCCAGGCTCCACCTTGGGATTGAAGGCGAGCGCCGTGGCCAGGACCTGACCGGAGTTGAGGATGCCGGTGCCCACCCAGGCGCCGTACTGCAGGTCTGTGAGCCCCAGGGCATGGCCGATGAAGGGGCTGATGAACATGGTGGCGATGCCGAAGCCAAGGATGGTCGCGATGGCATAGGCCACGTCGCTGCCCTTGGCCTCCACCGCAGGCGCGGTGGCCACGGCGGCGCTCACCCCGCAGATGGACAGGGCGTTGGCGAGGACGCCGGTCATGGAGCGGTCGAGCCCGAACAGCTTGCCGAGCCAGAGCACCATGACGATGGTGAGGGCCACGAAGGCACCGATGAGGAAGATGGCCGTCGCCCCCAGGGTCACGATGGCCTGGACCGTGTAAAGGGAGCCCAGCAGGATGATGCCGGTCTTGATCAGCAGGCGGGAGAGCTTGAACCCGTCGGCGAACAGCTCCGGCATCTCGGCCTTGAACAGCAACGGAAACAGCAGGTTCCTGTAGATCATGCCGGCGATGATGCCAAGCAGGATGTAGTTGAGATGGAACACCTTGATCAGCCAGCCTTTTTGGCCGAGGATCACGGCACTCGCCATCCACGGCTCGATCCAGGTCCGGATGACGTAGAGGGTGGCGACGATCAGGATCAGCCCCGGCATCGCGCGGGGCAGCTTCTTGACGAAGTCAAGCATCGTGGGCTCCTTGGGGTCGGGTTCGAGAGGCGTCCGTCACCGCTGGGGTTCGGACGTCATGCTTATTCGCCGGCGCGGTCGAGGCCGTGTCGGTGGCGGAAATCTAGCACAAATTTCCAGGCGTATCGGTGGGGCAGCGCGAGGGGCTTTGACCCGCCTGGAGCCTAACGGGGTGTGCGGGGCGGGCGCGCCTTGACCTTTTTGACCGGATCTCGTCCGGCCCCGTCGGCGGATGGCCCGGAGGGCGCCCGCCTCTTGCCGATGTTCTTGCGGTCACGCAGCCGGTCCTTGGGCTTGCGCGAGGGTTGTTTGGCGCTGGGCTTGCCCTTGGCGGCCTGGCCGCCCTGGGCCTGGGTCTTACGCCTGGTCTTGACCTTGGCCGGACCCTGGAAGCGTGATTCCAGGCCTTTGATGCCCCGGGGCACGAGCTCCAGCCTCAGATAGCGCCCGATGCCCTCGACCCGGTTCCACTCCATGGAGCTCACCAGGGTGATGGCAGTCCCGAGCGCGCCTGCCCGGCCGGTGCGGCCAACGCGGTGCAGGTATTCGCCACCGCTGCGGGGGGCATCGAAGTTGATCACCAGGCCCACGCCGGGGACGTCCAGCCCCCGGGCCGCCAGATCGGTGGCGATCAACACCGCAACCTCGCCCCGCTGGAACAGGCCCATGACCCTGTTGCGCTCGCGCTGCTCCATCTCGCCGTGCAGGGCCGCTACCCGCTGGCCCTTGCCGACCAGGGCATTGGCCAGCGCCACCGTCCGCTCACGGGTGTTGACGAAGACCAGGGCCTTGTCGAAGGGTTCGTGCTCCAACAGCCATAGGAGCTGGCGCTCCTTGTGCTCCGGCCCGTCGCTGAGCAGGATCTGGTGCTCGATGTGGGGGTGGGGCGCACGTACCGGGTCGATCAGCAGGACCTTTGGGTCGCGCAGCAGGGGTCCGATGACCGCTTCAAGGCCCTTGTGGTGAAGGGTCGCCGAGAAGAGTAGGGACTGGCGCTCGGGGCTGCACCGCTCGACGATGGCCAGCACGTCGTCGGCGAGCCCCAGGTCCAGCATCCGGTCTGCCTCGTCGAGGACCAGGATCTCCAGGTCCCCCAAGTCCACCTCGCCCGCCTGCAGATGCTCCAGCAGGCGCCCGGGGGTGGCCACCAGGAGCTCCGGATTCTTGCGCAGGTTCGCCACCTGGCGCGACTTGGGCTCCCCCCCGGTAATGACCCCGGCGCTCAGGCGGGTGAAGCTCCCGAGGCGCAGAAACTGGTCCTGAACCTGGCGGGCCAGCTCGCGGGTGGGCACCAGGATCAGGGCGCGGGTCCCGCCGCCGGGGCGCCGGTCGTCCAGGAACCGCTGCATCATAGGCAGTAGGAAGGCGGCGGTCTTCCCAGAGCCGGTGGCGGCACAGACCAGCAGGTCCGCACCCTCCATGGCGAGCGGGATCACCTGCTCCTGGACCGGGGTGGGCGTCGCATAACCCAGCTTGGCCACGCCGCGCAACAGCTCGTCGGGGAGCAGGAGATCGGCGAACCCGTTGCTCATGGGGGCGCTCATTGCCCAAGTCTAACCGCCTTCGCGCACCGCCAGGGCCACGGTGTAGTGCGGACCCTGCTTGAGCTTGTCGTAGTTGCCGAAGACCTCTAACAGGTTGCGCTTCATGTACTGGCGCAGCCCGTTGATGGTGACCAGATAGAGCCGCCCGCCGGGGCGCAGCCGCGCGCGTGCGTCATGGAGCAGGATGGCAAGCAGCTCCTTGCCCACCTTGGCCGGTACGTTGCTCGCGATGAGGTCGAAGCGCAGGGCCGGGTCGATCTGGGCGAAGCCGTTGCCGAGCTGGGCGCGGGCGTTCGTGAGGCCGTTGCGCGCCGCATTGCGGTTGGCGTACTCGACCGCGATGAAGTCCTTGTCGACCATCAGGGTCTGTCCCCCCGGCGCCAGGGCGGCCAGGGCCAGGCCGATGGGCCCGTAGCCGCAGCCCAGATCCAGACAGTCGGCATCCGGCGCGACCTGGACCTGGTCGAGGAGCAGGCGGGTGCCCTCGTCGATCTCCCGGGGCGAGAACAGCCCCCAGGTGCTGTAGAGCTGTAGCGTGCGGCCCCCGAGCTCCACACTGAAATCGAGATCGGCGCGCAGGCGCTTGAGCGGGTCCTTGGTCGGCATGGGCTCGGTGGTTCCCGGATTTGGATAGTGCACACCCTGCACCGCAGGGTTGCCGGCTGGGTGGCGATTGGTCCTGGATCTCGGGCTAGACTGTCGCCATGCCTACCGACCAACCCCGCAGGCGCGCAGACAGCATGTCCGATCTGGCCGGCCGGCTCAACATCACCCTGCGCCGCTACGGGGGGCGCCTGGGCGTGACCATCGCCTCGACGCGCCCCCTGGCGGCCCCTAGCGTCTTTGCCGGGCGCAGCGCCTGGGAGACCGCGCGCCGCTTGCCGGCCCTCTTCAGCATCTGCGCCACGGCCCAGGCCAGCGCCTGCGCCCAGACCTTGGAGCAGGCACTGGGCCTGGCCACGGACCCAGAGACGGTCTCGCTGCGCCAGGCCCTGGTCGAGACCGAGACGGTGAAGGAGCACCTCTGGCGCCTCCTCCTGGAATGGCCGCGGCTGCTGGGAGAGGCTCCCTCCACGGCCGCCATGCGCCAGGTCCTGGCGGCCTGGGGCGGGCTGCGCTCGGCTCTCGCCGATCCGCAGGGGCCCTTGGTCCCGGGAGGCGGAGCGTCGGGGACGTCCCTGCTGCCAGCGGCCGTCGCACGTCTTGCGCGGGTGGCCGAGACGGAGGTCTTTGGTCTGCCGACCCGCGACTGGCTCGCTGGGACCGCCAGCGCCGAGGCATTCCTCGCCTGGGCGCGGGACGGCCGGACTGGCGCCGCGCGCTCGGTGCAGGCGGTGGCCCGCGCCGGGGAGGCGGGCCTCGGCGCCTGCGGCATCCCTGCCCTGGCGCACCACGACGGCTCGGCCCTGGCCGAGCGGCTCGCGGGTCCTGCGGCCGTGGCCTTCGTCGCCAGGCCGGACTGGGACGGGGTCCCGCGCGAGACCGGCCCCTTCACCCGCACCCGGCACCTGGAGCCGGTCGCGGCGCTGGTGCGCGCCCACGGCAATGGGCTGCTGGCCCGCCAGGCGGCGGTCCTCGCCGAGGTCGCGGTCCTGTTGAGCCGGCTGTGGGTAGACACGGGCGCGGGGCTCGAGCGAGCCTCTGCCGACCTGGGTGCCCCGGTCGATTGCGTGCCCGGCGTCGGCATCGCCCAAGTCGAGGCGGCGCGGGGTTTGCTGGTCCACCGGGTTGAGCTTGAGCCAGAGGGGACAGGAGGCGGCCCGCCGCAGGACCGCCTGGTGCGTGCCTACCAGATCCTGGCGCCGACGGAGTGGAATTTCCACCCTCAGGGGGTGGTCGCGCGCGGCCTGGCGAGCCTATCCCCCGGCGTCGACGATGCCAGGCTGCTGCGCCAGGCCGGGCTCTTCGTCACCCTGGTGGACCCCTGCGTGGACTACGAGCTGTCCCTGGTCTAAGGTGCAACCTTACCCGACCTTGGGCCGGATGGGACCCAAGCCTGAAGAGGAGCCTCTGACATGTGTCTCGCCATACCAGCGCGGGTCGTCGCCATGGATCCTGCGGCCGACACGGCCACCGTGGCCTTGGGGACCGTGACCAAGGCGGTCTCGCTGGCCCTGGTCGAGGACGTCGCCGTCGGGGACTATGTCCTGGTCCATGTCGGCTATGCCCTCAGCCGGATCAGCCCGGAGGAGGCCGACCGGACCCTCGCCCTCATGGCGGAGGTCGCCCGCTGCGGCGATGAGACCACCAATCCGGCCGGCCTGGGCGGGGAGGGCGCGTCGTGAGGTACATCGAGGAGTTCCGTGACCAGGGCCTGGCCAAGCGGCTCGCCACGTCGATCGCCGCCGAGGCCGATCCGGGCCGGACTTACCGCTTGATGGAGTTCTGCGGCGGCCACACCCATGCCATCTTTCGCTACGGGGTGCAGGACCTGATGCCCTTCAACCTCAAGTTCATCCACGGGCCGGGATGCCCGGTGTGCGTCCTGCCCATTGCCCGGATCGATCAGGCCATCGGCCTGGCACTCGACCATGGCGTGACGCTCTGCACCTACGCCGATCTGATGCGCGTCCCGGGCAGCGAGCGGCGCAGCCTGATCAAGGCCAAGGCGGCGGGTGCGGATGTGCGCATGGTCTATTCGACCCAGGATGCGCTGGCCATCGCCAGGGCCGACCCGGGCCGCCAGGTGGTCTTCTTCGCCATCGGCTTCGAGACCACCACCCCGCCGACGGCGGTGGCCCTGCGCCAGGCGCGTGCGGAGCGGATGAGCAACTTCTCGGTCTTCTGCAACCATGTCCTGACGCCCCCGGCCCTGCGCGCCATCCTTTCCTCGGAATGCGACGATGGGGTGCGCATCGACGGCATCCTGGGCCCCTCCCATGTGAGCACCGTCATCGGCTCGGCGCCCTATGGGTTCGTCCCCGCCGAGTTCGGCAAGCCCCTGGTCATCGCCGGCTTCGAGCCCCTGGACGTGATGCAGTCGGCCCTGATGCTGGTGCGCCAGCTCAACCGCGGGCGCTGCGAGGTGGAAAACCAGTACACCCGGGCGGTGACGCCGGAGGGCAACCGCAAGGCCCAGGCGCTGATGGCGGAGGTCTTCGAGCTGCGCGAGACCTTCGAGTGGCGCGGGCTGGGGCATCTGACTGGCAGTGCCCTCAAGATCGCCCCCGCCTACGCAGACCTGGACGCGGAGCTGCGCTTCCCCATGGCCCCCGGCGAGGGCCGCGAGGTCAAGGGCTGCGAGTGCCCGAGCGTGCTCCGCGGGGTCAAAGACCCAGTGGACTGCAAGCTCTTCGGCAGCGTCTGTACCCCCGAGAACCCCATGGGCTCGTGCATGGTGTCCTCGGAGGGGGCCTGCGCCGCCTATTGGTCCTATGGACGGTACAGGAATCCGGGGCCGGTTGCGCTGGAGGCGCGACAGGCCCCAGGCGAGGCCGCCTGATGGGCGAGCGGCGCTTCCCGGTCCGCCTCGACCTGCGCCAGGGGACCGTGGACCTGTCCCACGGCAGCGGCGGGCGGGCCATGGCCCAGCTCATCGAGGAGCTGTTCCAACGCCACCTGGACAACGACCTGCTCCGCCAGGGCAACGATCAGGCCGCATTCGATCCTCCCCCCGGTCGCCTGGTCATCAGCACGGACGGGCATGTCGTCTCGCCGCTCTTCTTCCCGGGTGGGGACATCGGCTGCCTCTCGGTCCACGGCACCATCAACGACGTCGCCATGGCCGGGGCCAGACCTCTGTGCCTCGCCGCCGGGTTCATCCTGGAGGAGGGGCTGCCGCTCGCGGACCTGGAACGGATCGTCGCCAGCATGGCCAGGGCCGCGAACGAGGCCGGTGTGCCGGTGGCGGCGGGGGACACCAAGGTGGTCGAGCGGGGCAAGGCGGATGGGCTCTTCATCACCACCACCGGCGTGGGGGTGGTGCCGCCGGGGGTCCAGATCTCCGGCGACCGGGCCCGCCCGGGCGACGCCATCCTGGTCAGCGGGACCCTGGGCGATCACGGCGTGGCCGTCATGTCCCAGCGGGAGAACCTGAGCTTCGGCACCGACATCCGCTCCGACACCGCTGCCCTGCATGGCCTGGTGGCGGCCATGGTCGCCGCGGTCCCCGGCATCCACTGTCTGCGCGACCCGACCCGCGGGGGTCTCGCCACGACCCTCAACGAGCTGGCCCGCCAGTCGGCGGTCGGGATGCGCATCCGCGAGGATGCCATCCCCGTGCGCCCCGAGGTCGAGGCCGCCTGCGAGCTGCTCGGGCTCGACCCCCTCTATGTGGCCAACGAGGGCAAGCTCGTCGCCATCTGCCCACCCGAGGACGCCAGTCGCCTGCTCGCCGTCATGCGTGCCCACCCCCTGGGCGCGCAGGCGGCCCTCGTCGGCGAGGTGGTCGCCGATCCCCACCAGTTCGTCCAGATGCAGACCCGGCTCGGCGGCGGGCGCATCGTCGACTGGCTCGCCGGGGAGCAGTTGCCGCGGATTTGCTGAGCGCCGGGCCGGGGTCGCGCAGGCGATCTCCGCCGTCACCACCGAACGTCAATCAGCGGTGGGCGTCGTGGTAGGCCATGAATTCCGCGGCAGGCAAGGGGCGGGAGAAGTAGAACCCTTGGACCTGCCTGACGCCCGCCGCAACCAGGACGTCGAGCTGCTCGCGGGTCTCGACCCCTTCTGCGACGATCTCCAGTGATGCCCCCTGGTGCAGGGCGCTCAGATGGTCGAGCCAGGGTGGTTGCCCGTCGTGCCCTGAGCTGCCGATCTGGGCCACCAGGGAGCGGTCGATCTTCAGGATGTCGAAGCTGCAGCGTCCGAGCACCACCAGGTTGCGCCCGCTGAAGGTGACGTCGTCCAATGCCACCCGCGTGCCGTAGCGGTTTGCCGCACCGAGGGCCGTGGCGCCCTGGCGGTCGGGGTAGCCGCGCTCGGTGATCTCCAGGACCACCTTGTGGGCCAGGTCCAGGAGCCCGGCACGCTCGGCGGCGTACTCCAGGCCGCCCCGACCCAGGATCTCCGGAGGGCTGTTGATGCCGATCTGCACGTCATCCTGGGCGCGCAGCCAGCCGCCCAGCTCGGCGGCGACGGTCTCGATGACCCAGTAGGTGAGGAGGCCGGAGACTGGCGTCTCCTCAATGATGGGAATGAAGTCGGCCGGCATCACGACGCCGGTGCAGCGGCGCCAGCGCACCAGGGCCTCAGCCCCAACGCAGCGACCCTCTGGCACGGCCATCAGGGGCAGATAGTCCAGGAACAGCTCACCCCGGTCCAAGGCCTCGTGGATGTGCTCCGCCGTGATCGGCGGGTCGGGGCGGCAATCGGTCACGGGAGCAGGCCCCTCGGTTGTGCCCGTCGGGCCACCCTGGCCCTCGCGGTCGGTCGTCGATGGGGCCGGACCTGTCTCATCGGGCATCTCCACAATCAGGGCAGCGGCCAAAACCCTGCGCATCGAGCGCAACTGGCGAAGGGGCGTCGCGAGCCCTCGCGGCCGTGCCGGACCCAATCACCACCTGTGGGCGCCAGCGGCGGGTCGATCAGACCAACCCGGGGACAAGTGTACAGGGGCCCAGGCCGGCGCAGGTTAGCTCCGAGCAGGCCGGTAGACAAGGTCGGATCAGCGGCGACCTGGGGCGGGCTGGGCGGTTGTCCCTGGTCACATAGGCACGCCCGGACGCTCGCACTTGGCCAAAACGAGGCAGCCCCGGTCGCTCAGGTGTCGGACGGGGCGCAGCGTGAGCCAGGATTGACAGATATATATTAACAAATGCTAATATACTGACAACTTAAGATCCTGAATCGGAGTCTCCTCATGCTGAAACCAACACTCATCGCTGGGGCTATCGCCCTGAGCCTCTTCGCCCTCGGTCCGCGTGCCGCGGAGAACGCGACGCGTGGCGCAAACGACCTCGAGCCCGCCATCAACGGTCAGGTCTCTCGCTCGGGAACCTTCCCGACCCAGGAGATGGAAGACCAGTTCGACGCCTACCTCGCGTGGACCAAGGCCCAGGGCCTGAGCCGCCTTGCGGCCTACGAGCCGAGGACCAGTGCCCAGGACGTCCTGCCGACCCCCGCTATGCGCGACGCCTTCGAGGATTACCTCCAGTGGGCGGTACGGTCCGACCGTGGCATCTACTACGCGTTCAGGTCCCGCAGTTTCGACTGATGGCCGATTCCGGCTGTGTGTGCGGCGCCCGTGAGCCGCATCCTGCTAGCCTAGTTCCGCCCCTGTGGCCGTTGCCGTCCGTGATGGGGTCACGACGGGCGGCCACCTTTCGGATTTGGCGCCTAAGTGGACGCCGCTAGGCGGTTGCCTCGGGCAATGAGGATGTTGAGCATGCGCAGGGTCGCGTTGATGGCGGCGAAGACCTGGTTGGTGTGGACGCCGCGGGTCTTGAGGCCGCCGGCGCCGTCGTCCCAGGTGATGATGCACTCGGTCAGGGCATCGGTGCGCCCGCCCTTGGGGATGCGAACCTCGTAGTCGATCAGGGCCGGTAGGGCCAGGGCCTTCTTTTTCAGCACCTTGGTCAGGGCCGTGGTGAAGGCGTCGTAGCCGCCATTACCGCTGCCGGCGGCGTTGAGCTCCTCGTCCTGGATGCGGATCTTGAGGCTCGCCGTGGACATGAGCCCCATGCTGCTGGTGAAGGTGCAGGCGAGCAGCTCGCAGTGGTCCTGGTCCTTGCTCTCCAGAACCTCGGCGATGATGAAGGGCAGGTCCTCGGTTGTGATCACCCGCTTGGAGTCGCCCAGCTCGACGATGCGCTTCAGGACCTTGCGCTGGTTCTCTTGGGACAGGCTGATGTCCAGCCGCTCCAGATTCTTGGCCAAGGACGCCTTGCCCGCGAGCTTGCCCAGGGCGTAGTTGCGCGCCCGGGCGAAGCGCTCGGGCGACAGCCGGGTCTGGTAGAGGGCCGCCTTCTTGTCGCCATCGGCGTGGATGCCGGCGGTCTGGGTAAAGACGTCGGCCCCCACCACGGGGGCGTTGTCGGCGACCCGTTTGCCTGAGAAATAGGCGACCAGCTCGCTCACCCGGGTGAGGTGGGTCTCGTCGATGCCCAGGGTCAGGCCGAGCTGATCGCGCAGGTTGACCACCACCTCCGCCAGGGAGGCATTGCCCGCCCGCTCCCCCAGGCAGTTCACCGTGCAGTGCACCGCGGCCGCCCCGGCCTGGGCTGCCGCCATGACGTTGGCCGTTCCGAGCCCATAGTCGTTGTGGGGGTGGAAGTCGAAGGCGCAGCGCGGGTAGCGGGCGCCCATGTCCTCGAAGGCGGTCCGGACCCGGTCAGGGGTCATGACCCCCAGGGTATCCGGGAGCATGAAGTCTCCGATGGGCAGGTCTGCCAAGCGGTCCATGAAGCCGTAGACATAGTCGGGGTTGTCCCGGTAGCCGTTGGACCAGTCCTCCAGATAGAGGTTGACCGCAAGCCCGCGCCCGAGGGCCGTCTCGATGGCCTCGCGCACGTCGCGGGCGTGCTCGTCGAGGGTCTTGGCGAGCTGGTGGTGGCAGTGGCGCTCGCTGCCCTTGGCCAGCAGGTTGATGACCCGGCCCCCGGCGCGGCAGATCCAGTCCACGCTCTGACCCCGGTCGATAAAGCCGAGGACCTCCACCCGGTCGGCCAGACCGACGCCCTGGGCCCAGTCGATGATCTGGGAGACGGCCTCGAGCTCACCGGCGGAGACCCGGGCCGAGGCGACCTCGATGCGGTCGACCCGCACGGCCTCCAGCAGGACCTTGGCGATGCTGAGCTTTTCCTCGGGGGCGAAGGACACCCCCTGGGTCTGCTCCCCGTCGCGCAGCGTGGTGTCCAGGATGCGGACATAGCGTCCAGGGCTCGTGTCCATGATTGCCTCAGGTCCTGGCTGCCAGGGTGGTGCGGATATGCTCCTTCACGGCACCGACCTGGGCGTCGAGCAGGGCGCAGCGGGTCGGCTTGTCCATCAGGCCTTGCAACGAGGGGGGCGGCAGGGCCGCCCGGCCGATCGCGGCGGTGACCGCCTCGTTGAACTTGGCAGGGTGCGCGGTCGCCAGGCAGATGCAGCCTGGATGGCCCGTGGCGGCGCGTACACCGACTGCGGTGTGGGGGTCGAGGATGTACCCGGTGGCCTCGAAGGTCTCGCGAATCTGAGCCAGGGTGGCGGCGTCATCCACCGCCTCGGCGTCGAAGTCCGCCCTCACGATCTGGTGCAATGCCTCATCTACGCTGAGCCGTCCCGTGCGCTGCATGCCCTCCAGCAGGGACCGCACCGCGGCCGGGTCCTGGCCGTGCAGGTAGTAGAGGTAGCGCTCGAAGTTCGAGGCGATCTGGATGTCCATGGCGGGGCTCAGGGTCGGATGGACGTCGCTGGCCGCGTAGACGCCGCTGTGGACGAAGCGGGCGAGGATGTCATTGCGGTTGGTGGCGATGATCAGGCGGGCCACCGGGAGGCCCATGCGCTTGGCCAGGTACCCGGCGAAGACGTCTCCGAAGTTGCCGGTCGGCACCGAGAAGCTCAGCCGTCGCTCCGGGTCGCCGCCACTGACACGTCCCCACGCGTAGAAGTAGTACACCGTCTGGGCCAGGATGCGCGCCCAGTTGATGGAATTGACGGCGGCTAGGTGGTACTCGCGCTTGAAGGCGAGGTCGTTGAACAGGGCCTTGACGATGCCCTGGGCATCGTCGAAGGTCCCGCGCACGGCGACGTTGTGGACATTGGCATCCAGGACGGTGGTCATCTGCCGCTCCTGGATGGGCGAGACCCGCCCTTGGGGGTGAAGGATGAAGATCTCGATGCGCGCCTTGCCGCGAACGCCGGCAATGGCGGCAGAGCCGGTGTCCCCGGAGGTGGCCCCGACGATGTTGATGTGTCCGCCGTCGCGCTGGAGCAGATACTCGAACAGGTTTCCGAGGAGCTGTAAGGCGACGTCCTTGAAGGCCGCCGTCGGCCCGTGGAAGAGCTCGAGGATGTGGGCCCCTGCCACCTCCACCACGGGCGTGACCTCCGGGTGGCTGAAGCCCGCGTAGGAGCGGCGGATGAGACCCGCCAGGTGGTCCCGGGGGATGGCGTCGCCGACGAACGGGGTCATCACTTCCATCGCCAGGTCGGCAAAGGGCAGGCGGGACCAGGCGCGGAGGGTGGCCGCATCGACCTCAGGGATGGTCGTCGGGACCAGAAGGCCGCCGTCCGTCCCGAGTCCCATTCGTACCGCCAGCGCGAAATCCACCGGGGCAACGCCGCCGCGGGTACTCACATAGTTCATGACAACCACACCGTCGGTCCGCGGGTCCGATACGGAATGCCCGCCGGCACATGGACAAAACAAGCAAGCTAAGACGATTCGAAGCGCAGATCAAGCGCCAGCCCCGACTCTCTGCGGCGTTTCGGTCGCCGGGCCAGGGGCCGGGCGTGACCAAGGGTTCCGCTTGGGGTAGAGACGCGGAGCAGTAAGGCCCGCCCTGTCTTTTCAGCCACCTCGGCGGGCGTTGACAGTCTCCCAAAGACGGCAACACAATGCCCGGGCCCCACCTTCGGGTGGGCGCCGAGCCACGACTCCAACGGCCGTGACCGCCCGTGTGGCCGAGCCGCTCACCCCTGATTGCCAGGCACAACGGCGAGGCGACCTATCGCGAGTCCAAGAACCACAAAGAGGAGACCGTCTGCTATGACCCCCGAAAATCGCGCCGCCTATTGGTCGGCGACCCTGCGTTTGCTGGTGACCCTCCTGGTCATTTGGTTCATTGTCTCCTTCGGTTTTGGCATCCTCCTCGCCGAACCCCTCAATGCCATTCCGCTTGGCGGCTTCAAGCTGGGATTCTGGTTCGCCCAGCAAGGATCGATCTATGTCTTTCTGGTGCTGATCGTGGTCTATGTCTTGCGCATGAACCGCATCGACCAGAAGTTCGACGTCCACGAAGACTAATCAAGGCCATCACGGGGGAACCGATACCATGGATCTGCAGACGCTGACCTACCTCGTGGTGGGCGCGACCTTCGCGCTCTACTTCGGCATCGCCATCTGGGCCAAGGCGGCGACCACCGGGGAGTTCTACATCGCCGGGCGCGGTGTGCACCCGGTGCTCAACGGCATGGCCACCGCCGCCGATTGGATGTCGGCCGCTTCCTTCATCTCCATGGCCGGGCTGATTGCCTTCCTGGGGTTCAAGGGCGGCATGTACCTGATGGGCTGGACTGGTGGCTACGTGCTGCTGGCCATGCTGCTGGCACCTTACCTGCGTAAGTTCGGCAAGTTCACGGTGCCGGAGTTCGTGGGCGACCGCTACTATTCTCAGACCGCCCGTGTCGTCGCGGTGATCTGCCTGCTCTTCATCTCCTTTACCTATGTGGCGGGCCAGATGCGCGGCGTCGGCATCGTCTTCTCCCGCTTCATGGAGGTCGATATCGTCACTGGCCTGATCGTAGGCATGGGCATCGTCTTCGTCTATGCCGTGTTCGGCGGCATGAAGGGGATCACCTACACCCAGGTCGCCCAGTATGTGGTCCTGATCTTCGCCTATACGATTCCAGCGGTCTTCATCGCCTTCAATCTCACCGGGAACGCGGTCCCGCAGATCGCCTTGGGGAGCACGCTCAACGACGGTAGTCATCTCTATCTGCTAGAGAAGCTAGACAAAGTTGTCACGGATCTGGGCTTTGGCTCCTACACCAGTGCGCTGGGTGGGACCGCCATGCTGGACATGTTCTGCATCACCATGGCCCTGATGGTCGGCACCGCAGGACTGCCCCATGTGATCGTGCGCTTCTTTACCGTGCCGCGGGTCCATGATGCTCGGACCTCCGCCGGTTGGGCCCTGCTGTTCATCGCCATTCTCTACACCACGGCCCCTGCCGTGGGCGCCATGGGCCGCATGAACCTGATGCATACGGTGGGCGGCCCGGACCAGACCGGGGCCGAGTACACCGCCATGCCGTCGTGGTTCAAGACCTGGGAGAAGACCGGCTTGCTCAAATGGGACGACAAGAACAAGGACGGCAGAATTCAGTACTACAACGACAAGACTACGAACGCGGCGGTACAGGCTGCAGCGACAGCGAAGGGCTGGAAAGGCAACGAGCTGACTGTCGACCGCGACATCATGGTCTTGGCCAACCCGGAGATCGCCGGTTTGCCAAATTGGGTCATCGCCCTGGTGGCAGCAGGCGGTATCGCGGCAGCTCTATCCACCGCGGCCGGCCTGCTCCTGGTCATTTCTTCAAGTATCTCCCACGACTTGATGAAGAGCGTCGTCGCCAAGGGTATGGGGGAGAAGGCCGAGCTCCTGGCCGGGCGCGTCGCCATCGCCGTGGCGATCCTCATCGCGGGTTATCTGGGCTACAACCCGCCGGGCTTCGTGGCTCAGGTGGTGGCCTTTGCCTTCGGGCTGGCCGCCTCGTCCCTCTTCCCGATCATCCTGCTCGGTATCTTCAGCAAGCGGATGAACAAATGGGGTGCCATCTTCGGCATGCTCACGGGCCTGATCTTCACCTTGGGGTACATCGTCTATTTCAAGCGCGACGTGCTCCTGGGCATGCCGGCCGTGCCGTCCAGCGAGTGGCTGTTCGGGATCTCTCCGGAGGGCATCGGCACGGTGGGTATGGTCCTTAATTTCGTGGTCGCTTGGATTGTGTCGCGCGTGACCCCGCCCCCGCCGGAGCGTATCCAGCACATGGTAGAGGACATCCGTGTGCCGCGCGGGGCTGGGGAGGCCGTCGGTCACTGAGCTTGGCGCGAACCGGGGCAAATGGGGCCGAAACGAGTCGCCCTGACCGCCTAGGCTCAATCGGTCGTGAGGCCCCGCCCCGGCGGGGCCTTTTTGTTGGGTCAGGGGTCTGCGCATGGTCCCCAGATCGGGAGCGTCGGGGTAAAGCCAATGGACATCGAGCTCATCGAGATCCGCGACTTCCTAGCGAGCCACCCGCCCTTTGACTTGCTGCCCGGGCCCGCCCTCGACCGTCTGCCGCGCAAGCTCTCGGTGCGCTACTTTCGGCGCGGCACGCCCTTTCCGCCCGACGAGCAGGGCGCCGAGCCGCAGCTCTACATCCTTCGCCGCGGGGCCGTAGAGCTGCGCGACGCAGCCGGGGAGCTGCTGGGCAAGCTGGCCGAGGGGGACCTCTGCCCCATGCGCTGTCAGCTCGCCGGCCAACCCACGGGCTATACCGGCCTCACGGTGGAGGACACCCTGGTCTACGAGCTGCCCTGCGCGGAGCTCACCGCGCTGCGGGAGCGCCACGGGGCCTTCGCCGAGCACTTTGACCACTCCGTCGCCCAGCGCCTGCGCAAGGCCATCGACACGCTCAAGGAGGCACCCGGCGCCGGGGTGCGCCTCATGACCGTGCGGGTGGGCGACCTGATCGGCCCCAACCTGGTCGCTGCCGCCCTGGACAGCAGCATCCGCGAGGCGGCGCGGATCATGACCGAGCACCGAGTCTCGTCCCTGGTCATCATGGACGGCGAGCGGCTGGCCGGCATGATCACCGACCGGGACCTACGCAGTCGCTGCATCGCCGCGGGGCTATCCGCGGACGAGCCGGTGTCGCGCATCATGACCCAGAATCTGCACACCACGTCCGTGGATGCCCTGGGGTTCCAAGCCCTGATCGCCATGACCCGGCTCAACGTCCACCACCTGCCGGTAGTGCAGGACGGGCGGATCGTGGGTGTGGTCTCGACCTCGGACTTCGTGCGTATCCAGAGCGCCAACTCGGTGTACCTGGTCGGCGACATCCGCAAGGCGCGCGCGCTGGACGTCCTGGTGCAGATCAGCGCCAAGATCCCCGAGCTGCAGGTCCAACTCGTGACCAGTGGCGCCACCGCAGACCAGGTTGGGCAGGCGGTGAGTGCCGTCACCGACGCCCTGACCCAGCGGCTCCTGGAGATCGCAGAGGCGGAGCTTGGTCCGCCACCGGTCCCCTACGCCTGGATGGCCGGGGGGTCTCAGGCTCGGCGGGAGCAGTCGTCGCACTCGGACCAGGACAATGCGCTCCTCATCGCGGACCACATGAAGCCGGAGGACGACGCCTGGTTCGCCGCGCTCGCCAAGAGCGTGAACGATGGCCTGAACGCCTGTGGCTATGTCTACTGCCCAGGCGAGGTCATGGCGTCCAATCCGAAGTGGCGCCAGCCGTTGCGCATCTGGCGGAAGTACTTCACCAATTGGATCGAGCGCCCGGACCCCATGGCCCTGATGCTCTCGAGCGTCTTCTTCGATCTGCGCCCCGTCCACGACCCGGAGGGCATGTTCGAGGAGCTCCAGGAGCATGTCCTGACCCACAGCCGCGCCAACCGCATCTTCATTGCCTACCTGGCGGCCAATGCGCTCAAGCACCGCCCGCCGCTTGGGTTCTTCCGCAATTTTGTGCTCATCCATGGGGGAGAGCACGACCACACCTTCGATCTCAAGCACCGCGGCACGGTCCCGGTGATCGACATGGCGAGGGTCCATGCCCTGGCGGACGGGCTCGCGGAGGTCAACACCTTGGAGCGCATCCAAGCCGCGGCAGCCTTCGGGAGCCTGAGCCGGGAGGGTGCAGCCAACCTAACCGATGCCATGGAGCTGATCGGGACCCTGCGCATCCGCCACCAGGGCCAACAATTGCGCCGCGGAGCGCCCCCGGACAATTTTCTCTCACCCGACGATCTCTCTCCTCTGGAGCGCGGCCACCTGCGCGATGCCTTTGTCCTCATCAGCGCCATGCAAGAGTCGCTCGGCCAGAGGTACCAGGCAGGACGCTTCAGCTGACGATGCTCGGCCCCCTCCTGCTCGACTGGCGCCGCCGCTTGCTCCTGCGGGGTGCCCCGCCGGGTCCCCTTCATGATTACCTCGCGACACCCTTTCCGAGGCCAGGCACCGACTGGCGGGCGGTGGACTACCTCGCCATCGACCTGGAAACCACTGGGCTCGATCGGCGCAGAGACGCCATTCTGAGTGTCGGCCATGTGACCCTGCGGGGCGGGCGCATCGAGCTGGCCAGCGCGAGCCACCGGGTGGTGCGCATCGCCGGCGACGTGCCCGCCGCGAGCGCGGTGATCCATCAGATCACCGACGACCAGGCCGCCCTGGGCGAGGACCTGGCGGTGGTGTTGGCGGATCTGCTGGCCGTCCTGGCGGGCAAGGTCCTCATCGCCCACCATGCCAGGGTGGAGACGGGCTTTGTCGGGATGGCCTGTCGGCGCGCCTACGGCGTTGGTCTAGCAGTGCCCGTGGTGGACACGCAGGTCCTGTCCCAACGTCAGTTTGAGCGGCGGCAGATCACCTACAGGGGATCGGATCTGCGCCTGCACGCCCTCGGCGAGCGCTACAACCTGCCGCGCTACGCCGCCCACAACGCCCTGTATGATGCCTTGGCCGCCGCGGAGCTCTTCCTTGCCCAAGCAACCACCTTGAGCGACGGGCGAAGGCTCTGCCTGAGGGACCTACTCGCCTGAGGCGTGCGCGAGGAGCGGCGGCCGACCAAGGGCCGGCCCGCGAGACGCGTTAAGAGGCCCGCTGTACCGACGCGGCGTTCCGAGTCCTGGGCTCGGTGGCGCAGGTCGGGGCGACCGACTAGTATTGGGCGCTGTCTCGTGCGGCGCCCCGGGTACCTGGGGTGGGCGCCGAGCCCGATGGCGCCGAGACCACCACCAACGAGGAATCCAATCGATGTCCGACCACAAGATTTACCCGGTTCCGCCTGCCATTGCCGCCAAGGCGCACATCAACCAGGACCAATACGCCGCTCTCTATGCGCGGTCCGTGGAAGACCCCGAGGGGTTCTGGGCGGAGCAGGCCGAACGCTTCGTGACCTGGTACAAGCGCTGGGACCAGGTGCTCGACTACAGCTTTGCCGCCGAGGACATGCACATCACCTGGTTCAAGGGCGGCAAGCTCAACGTCTCCTACAACTGCCTGGACCGGCATCTGGCGACCCGTGGCGACCAGGTGGCCATCATCTGGGAGTCCGACAACCCGGAGCAGGACCGCAAGATCACCTATCGTGAGCTGCACCGCGAGGTCTGCAAGCTCGCCAACGTGCTCAAGTCGCGCGGGGTCAAGAAGGGCGACCGGGTGTGCATCTATCTGCCGATGATCCCCGAGGCGGCGGTCGCCATGCTGGCCTGCACCCGAATCGGGGCCGTCCACTCCATCGTGTTCGGTGGTTTCTCGCCGGACTCCCTGCGCGACCGCATCCTGGACTCCGACTGCCGAGTGCTGATCACCTCCGACGAGAGCGTGCGCGGCGGGCGTCACGTGCCCCTGAAGAAGAATGCCGACAAGGCCCTGGAGGAGTGCCCGAACGTCAGTACCGTCCTGGTCGTCCGCCGCACCGGCGGCAACGTGGCCTGGAACCCGGAGCGGGATGTCTGGTACGACGACCTCATGGCAACCGCCGCCGAGGTCTGCGAGCCCGAGCAGATGGACGCTGAGGATCCGCTCTTCATCCTCTACACCTCCGGCTCCACCGGCAAGCCCAAGGGGGCGCTGCACACCACCGGCGGCTACCTGGTCTACGCGGCCATGACCCACAAGTACGTCTTCGACTACCAGGAGGGCGAGGTCTACTGGTGCACCGCGGACGTGGGCTGGGTCACCGGCCACACCTACATCGTCTACGGGCCGCTCGCCAACGGCGCCATCTCGGTCATGTTCGAGGGCATCCCCAATTACCCCGACATGTCGCGTTTTTGGCAGGTGATCGACAAGCACGGCGTCTCGATCTTCTACACCGCGCCCACCGCCATCCGCTCCCTCATGCGTGCCGGCGAGGAGCCGGTCAAGGCGACCTCGCGCAAGTCGCTCCGCATCCTCGGCTCAGTGGGCGAGCCCATCAATCCCGAGGCCTGGGAGTGGTACTACCGGGTGGTCGGTGACGAGCGCTGTCCCATCGTGGATACCTGGTGGCAGACCGAGACCGGCGGCCACCTCATCACCCCGCTGCCGGGCGCTACGCCTTTGAAGCCTGGCTCAGCGACCAAGCCCTTCTTTGGCGTCGTGCCGGCCCTGGTGGACCCGGGCAATGGCGCCCTGATCGAGGGGGAGGGGGAAGGTGCCCTGGTCCTCACCCGTCCCTGGCCGGCCCAGATGCGCACCGTCTTTGGCGACCACCAGCGCTACATCGACACCTACTTCAAGCAGTATCCGGGCTCCTACTTCACCGGGGACGGGGCGCGGCGCGACGCGGATGGCTACTACTGGATCACCGGGCGTATCGACGACGTGCTCAATGTCTCCGGCCACCGGCTCGGGACGGCCGAGATCGAGTCGGCACTGGTGCTGCACCCGCACGTCGCCGAGGCCGCGGTGGTTGGCTATCCGCACGACATCAAGGGGCAGGGCATCTATGCCTATGTGACCCTCATGGCCGGCGTGGAGCCCACCGATGCCCTGAAGAAGGAGTTGGTCGCGATGGTGCGCGGCGAGATCGGACCCATCGCCATCGTCGACATCATCCAGTGGGCCCCGAGCCTGCCGAAGACCCGCTCGGGGAAGATCATGCGGCGCATCCTACGCAAGATCGCGGCCAACGAGATCGATTCCTTGGGCGATACCTCGACCCTGGCCGATCCGACGGTGGTCAACGAACTGATCGAGAACCGCGCCAATCGCTGATGCCGGTGTGATGGGGCGCGCCCCTTCCGGGCGGGGGCGCACCGCAGGCTGGGGCTTGGCTAGCACGGTGCCGACGGGTGAGAGGGTTCTGTTAATTGGGTCAAGATCTGCGAGTGGGCGTCTTTGTCGATGCGGAGAACGTGCGGTACAACGGCGGCTACCAGATGCGCTATGACGTGCTGCGCAGGTTTGCCGGCCGCCAGGGCGGAACCCTGCAGCGGCTGAATACCTATCAGGCCTACGATGTGGAGCGTGCCAAGGAGGACGCGGAGTACGCCAAGAAGTCCAGGGCCTACCAACAGATGGTCCGCGACTTTGGCTGGAAGATCGTGGTCAAGCCGGTGCGCCGCTACACCGACGAGGCCGGCAATGTGACCACCAAGGCCAATGCGGATCTGGACATGGCGGTGGAGGCCATGCTGCAGGCCGACAAGCTGGACCAGGTCCTGCTGGTCACGGGCGACGGCGATTTCATCCAAGTGGTGACCGCCTTGCAGAACAAGGGGTGCCGTGTGGAGCTGATCGGCTTTCGCAACGTGTCGCGGCAGCTCCAGCAGGAGGTCGATGCCTTCTATTCCGGCTTCCTGATCCCAGACCTGTTGCCCGTGTCCTATGAGCCGCGCAACGACTGGGGGGCGCCCGGGTCCTGCGTGCGCGGCGTCTGCACCAAGTGGCTGCCGGACAAGGGCTATGGTTTCCTGCGGTTCATTCGGAGGATCTCGCCTGACCTCTGGATTACGGACCCGCGGGAGGATGGGTCACCCTACGCGAGCGTCTTTTGCCACGGGAGCGAGGTCGCCGACGAGGTCACCGAGGAGCTGCTCATGAATCGCGAGACCATTCTGGAGTTTTATGTCCAGGAGAGCGAGCAGAAGGACAACGGCCTGGTGGCCAAGAACGTGCGCCTTGCCTTCAATGTCAATCGCTGATGTGCAATAGTGGCGGCATGGGCGCTCGAGTGAAGGTTCTCTAGTGGCGACAACCCAAAGCCCGTTGAAGCTGTCCGGCCTGGCGGGGCGTCTGGTGCGGGATCGGCTGCTCTCCGAGACCCAAGCCCAGACGGCCGCCGTCGAGTCCGCCATGCGTCGGCAGCCGCTCGTCCAGTACCTGGTCGAGCAGAAGATCCTGGACAGCCGCCGCATCGCCATTGCCGCGTCCCACGAGTTCGGCGTCCCGCTGCTGGACCTCGACGCCATCGACCTCACCGAGCTGCCCCACAACCTGGTCGATGAGAAGCTGATCCGCAAGCATCGCGCCCTGCCGATCTTCCGCCGGGGCAACAGGCTGTTCCTGGCGCTCTCAGATCCGACGAACGATCAGGCCCTGGACGAGGTTCGCTTCAATACCGGCCTTGCCACAGAGATTGTGCTCGTCGAGGAGAGTAAGCTCGCGGCGGCCATGGAGCAGGCCATCGAGTCCCAGGACACGACCATGACGGGGCTCATGGATACGTCCCTGGACAACCTCGACATTGCCAGCGACGACGAGGATAAGGTCGATGAGAAGGATCTGAATATCGACGATGCCCCCATCGTTCGCTATGTCAACAAGATCCTGGTGGACGCCATCTCCGGGGGTGCCTCGGACATTCACATCGAGCCCTATGAGAAGTCCTTCCGCATCCGCTTCCGCCAGGATGGGATGCTGCGCGAGGTGGCCTTTCCCCCCGTCAACATCGCCGCGCGCCTGGTGGCCCGGCTCAAGGTCATGTCGCGCATGAACATCGCCGAGCGGCGCGTGCCCCAGGACGGGCGCATCAAGCTCAAGCTCAGCCGCTCGCGGGACATCGACTTCCGGGTCAATACCCTGCCCACGCTGTACGGCGAGAAGGTGGTGCTCCGTATCCTGGACTCGTCCTCGGCCCAGGTCGGCATCGAGAATCTGGGCTTCGAGGAAGAGCAGCGCGAGGCCTTCATGCGGGCGATCAGCAAGCCCTATGGAATGATCCTAGTGACCGGCCCCACGGGCTCGGGCAAGACCGTCTCCCTTTACTCGGCCCTGAACATCCTCAACAAGGCGGACGTCAACATCTCCACCGTCGAGGACCCGGTGGAGATTCAGGTCCCCGGCATCAATCAGGTCAATATGAATCCCAAGACGGGGTTGACCTTCGCCGCGGCGCTGCGCTCCTTCCTACGTCAAGACCCGGACATCATCATGGTCGGCGAGATCCGCGACCTGGAGACGGCCGAGATCGCCGTGAAGGCCGCCCAGACTGGACACCTGGTCCTCTCGACCCTGCATACGAACGACGCGCCCCAGACCCTGACCCGGCTCGCCAACATGGGGGTGGCGCCCTTCAACATCGCCTCGTCCGTCTTACTCATCATGGCCCAGCGCCTCACCCGCAGGCTGTGCGTGCATTGCCGGGAGCCCGAGGACCTGCCGCGCGAGGCCCTGATCGAGGAGGGGTTCACCCCGGAGGAGATCGAGGAAGGCCTCACTGTCTATCGGGCGGTCGGGTGCGAGCGTTGCACCGGCGGCTACAAGGGCCGCATCGGCATCTTCCAGGTGATGCCCGTCTCAGAGGCCATCGGGCGCCTGATCATGGAGGGCGGAAACGCCATGCAGTTGGCGGACCAGGCGCGCCGGGAGGGGGTGGCGGATCTGCGGGCCTCGGGGCTGCGCAAGGTCAAGGCGGGGATCATCTCCCTCGAGGAAGTCAACCGAGTGACGAAGGATTAACCATGGCCATTGCCGCGACGCAGAAACCAAAGGCCCTACCCAAGCCGGCCCCCAAGGCCGAGAAGTCTCACGTCTATGCCTGGGAAGGCATGGATCGGCGCGGCGCCCGCATCAAGGGTGAGACCCGCGCACCGAACCTGACCGTGGTGCGGGCCGAGCTGCGCCGCCAGGGCGTCAATCCGACGAAGGTCCGCAAGAAGGCGGAACCCCTCTTTGCGACCAAGAGGAAGATCAAGAGCGCGGACATCGCCGTGTTCAGCCGGCAGCTCGCGACCATGATGGCGGCGGGCGTGCCGCTGGTCCAAGCCTTCGACATCGTCGGGCGAGGCCACGACAACCCGTCCATGCAGGACCTGATCCTGTCCATGAAGGCCGACATCGAGAGCGGCACGGCCATGGCGGAGGCCCTGTCCAAGCACCCACTCTACTTCGACGACCTGTTCTGCAGCCTGGTGGCCGCGGGCGAGCAGGCCGGCGTGCTCGATGTCCTGCTGGACAAGATCGCGACCTACAAGGAGAAGACCGAATCCATCAAGGGCAAGGTTAAGAAGGCCCTCTTCTACCCCACGGCCGTCATTGCCGTGGCGGTGATCGTGACCGTGGTGATCATGCTGTTCGTCATCCCGCAGTTCAAGGCGCTGTTCACCAGTTTCGGGGCGGACCTGCCGGCCTTTACCCTGCTCGTGATCGCGATCTCCGATTTCATGCGCGATTACTGGTGGGCCATGGCCTTCGCCCTGGCGGCCTTCGCCTACTTCATCAAGAACCTGTTCCAACGCTCGGCCAAATTCAGGCGCGTCGTCGATCAGGTCGTGCTCAAGATCCCGGTCATCGGGAACATCCTGAACAAGGCCGCCCTGGCCCGCTTCGCGCGCACTCTCTCAACCATGTTTGCCGCCGGCGTGCCCCTGGTGGAGGCCCTGCAGTCGGTGGCCGGAGCCACCGGCAACGCGGTCTACTCCGATGCCGTGAACCGCATGCGTGAGCAGGTGGCCACGGGGCAGGCCCTGCAGCTTGCCATGCGCCAGCAGGACCTGTTCCCGCACATGGTGATTCAGATGACGGCCATCGGCGAGGAGTCTGGTGCCCTGGACGAGATGCTGGCCAAGGTGGCCGACTTCTACGAGGAGGAGGTTGACAACGCGGTCGACAGCCTGAGCAGCCTCCTGGAGCCGCTGATCATGGTGGTCATCGGCGGTCTGGTGGGCAGTCTCGTCGTCGCGATGTACCTGCCCATCTTCAAGCTCGCCGCCGTGGTCTAGCGAGCGCTGGTCCAGCGCCCCAGGCCTTCAAACCGGCTCCCGTGTCCTGGCTCGATCTGCTCCTGCATGAGCCGGTGCTGTATTACACCGGCACCCTGCTGCTCGGCCTAGTGGTCGGCAGCTTCCTCAATGTGGTCATCCATCGCCTGCCCAAGATGATGGCCGAGGCCTGGCGGCGCGAGTGCGCGGAGGCCGAGGGTGCCGCAGCCGCGGAGGCGGACGCTCCCCAGCTCAGCCTCTCCTCGCCCGGGTCCCGCTGCCCTCACTGCGGCCACGCCATCAGGCCGCTGGAGAACATCCCGCTCCTCAGCTATGTGGTGCTGCGCGGTCGCTGCTCCGCCTGTGGGGCGAGGATCGGCCTGCGCTATCCCCTGACCGAGGCGGCGACCGCCCTCCTGTCCGTCGCCGTCGTCTGGCGCTTCGGGCCAGGCTGGGAGGCTGCTGCGGCCCTGGTCCTGACCTGGGGGCTGGTGGCCCTGGCGGGGATCGATCTGGATACCCAGCTACTCCCAGACGCCATCACCCAGCCCCTCCTGTGGCTTGGGCTGCTGTTGAGCCTGGCCGGCCTGTTCACCGACCCCAACTCCGCCATCCTGGGTGCTGCGGCCGGGTACCTCAGCCTTTGGGCCGTTTTCCATTTGTTTCGCCTAGCCACGGGCAAGGAGGGCATGGGCTATGGGGACTTCAAGCTCCTCGCCCTGCTCGGCGCCTGGCTCGGCTGGCAGTACCTGCCCCAGATCATCCTCGGGTCTGCGGTGGTGGGCGCCTTGGTCGGCCTGGTCCTGATCCTGAGCGGGCGGCAGGGCCGCGACATTCCGATCCCCTTTGGGCCTTACCTGGCGGCGGCGGGGTGGATTGCCTTGATCGGGGGCGAGGCGATCAATCGCGCCTATACCGGCTGGGTAGGGCTCGGCTGAGGTCGAGGGCTTGGGGGTGCTTCGCGTTGCCCTCACCGGCGGCATCGGCAGCGGCAAGTCCACGGTCGCTGCCCTGTTCGCCGCCCTGGGCGTCGAGGTCATCGATGCGGATGCCGTCTCTCATGCCTTGACGGCCCCCGGAGAGCCGGTGGTTGCCGAGATCGCGCGGGTCTTCGGGGGCGGGCTTGTGGACGCCGCGGGTGCATTGGACAGGGCGGCCTTGCGCCGGATCGTCTTTGCGGACTCGCGCCAGCGGCAACGGCTTGAGGGACTCCTTCACCCTCGCATCCGCGAGCGCATGCTGGCGGAGCTCGCCACCGCCGCGGGGCCCTACGCCTTGCTCGTGATCCCGCTCCTGCTCGAGACCGGCCAGACCGATCTGGCAGACCGCATCCTGGTGGTGGATCTGCCCGAGCCGGAACAGCTGCGGCGGGTGCGGCTGCGCAGTGGTCTGTCGGATGCCGAGATCCAGCGCATCCTCGCGGCTCAGGTGCCGCGTGCGGTTCGCCTGGCGCGGGCGGACGATGTCATCGACAACGCCGGTCCCCCGGAGGCCCTGGGACCGCAGGTCGAGGCCCTGCACCGGCGCTATCTCTCCCTCAGCGGATGATCAATGCTGGCCGGCCGGGGTGCGCCGGCGCAGGAGGGCGCGAGCTTCGTACCCGATGCCGTGGCCTATTGGACCTTGTGCTCGCGGCCCTCGGCCCCTCGAAGTGCCTCGTAGGGATAACGGACGTGGCCGAACCGGATGGCGAGGACCGCGATGGCGATGATGAGGATCCCGATCGAGGTCGCGATGATGTCCCAGGCCCCGAGGTGCTTCATGTCCAGGATCAGGTGGCGGGCCAGGGCCACCATGGCGATGTAAAGCGGCATGCGGATTGGCAGCGCCCCCGACTCCAGATAGACGCCAACCATCGCTAGGACTTCGAGATAGATGAAGAGCAGCAGCAGGTCGACCAGGGCCACCTCGCGGGCGACCACCATCTTCGTGACCTCCTGCCCGGCTGCGACCACGGTCGCCACGGAGATGACGAGGAGGCCGACGATCTCGAGGGCGCCGAGGGTGGTCCGGCTAAAGGCTACAACCCGTGCGTTGGGTTCCTGTGTCGACATGCCGGGATCATAACGAAACCCCTCGACCCAAGGAAAGGGCGGCCCGCGCCCCGTCGGGGGGCTGGATCTGGACCGCCGGGCAGTTCCTGGGCCTGCAGCGACGGACCGGACCACGGTCAACGGCCCTGTGGCGGTCTGACGCCCTTGCCCTGTTGCCAGCTCCGACGGGCCGCTGTGGCCCGGGGCCCCGCCTCCCGTATCATGTCCCCCGGAGGTGGGTCCGAGTTGGACCCGAGTTGGACCCGGGCCGAGCCGCGGTTGCCCGTCCGCGGGAGACGGCGTATGGAGCGACCTTGGGCAAGCGCGCCGCCGGCCAGTCGACCTGCGTCGCCCCCGATGACAGCCCCTTGGAGGCCTGAGGCAAAGCAGATGCCACCGCCCCCCGGCCCGCAATCCGACGAAACCGCCTGCCTCAGCCTGCATTGGTCCGCGGCTCTGCTGTCGGGACTCGTCGATGGCGGCGTCGGTCACCTGATCCTGTCGCCGGGGTCGCGCTCGACCCCAGTGGTCCTGGCGGCGCAGCGGCTGCCCGCCGTCCAGCTTGATGTGATCCTCGACGAGCGCAGTGCTGCCTTCTTTGCCCTCGGCCTGGCACGGGCCTCAGGCCGCCCTGTGGCCCTGCTGTGCACCTCGGGGAGCGCCCCGGGCCATTGGCTTCCGGCGGTGATCGAGGCGAGCCAGTGGGGTGACCCGCTCATCCTCCTCACCGCGGACCGACCGCCCGAGCTGCGCGGCTGGGGGGCCAACCAGGCCATCGACCAGACCCGCCTGTTCGGTACCTTCCCGCGGGCGTTTCACGACCCTGGACCACCCCAGGCCGGTGCGCTGGCACTCAAGACCATGCGTGCCCTGGGGCGCCGTGCGGCGGCGGTGGCCAGCGGCCCGGACCCTGGGCCGGTCCACATCAACCTTCCCTTTCCGGAGCCCCTGGTTCCGCGTCGCGGCTGTGGCGGTGGCACCGAGGGCCCGCCTGCCCCGCTTGCACCCGCGCCAAAGACCAGGCAGACCCTAGACCTGGCTGCGGACACCCTGCGGCCCCTGCTGCGGGGGCGCGGCCTGATCTGCTGCGGCCCAGGGGACCTCGGCGGCTGCGCCCAGGACCTGTGGAGCTGCGCCGGCCGGCTGGGCCTGCCCGTCCTCTGCGATCCCCTCTCAGGCCTGCGCTTCGGCGGTCGGGGAGCGGGGTGCATCGCGCGCTACGATGCGTTTCTGCGTAACCGCGCTGCGGCGGCCGCCCTGCGTCCCGACTGGGTGCTACGCATGGGCGCAGTCCCTGTGTCCAAGACACTGACCCAGTGGCTCGGAGGGGTCCCGATGTTGCTGGTCGAGCGGACCTCCCGTTGGGCGGACCCCACGCACGACACCGTCTTGAGGTTCGACTGCGACCAGGGCGCATTCTGCCGCTGGCTGTCACAGGCCGGACTGGTTAAAACGGACCCGGGCTGGCTCGCGGCCTGGGAGACGGCAGAGCTCCAGGCCACCGCGCTGGCCGCGCAGCACCTCAGTACCATGCCCTGGTGCGAAGGCCATCTCATCCGCGAGCTGATGGCTACCCTGCCCGCGGGCGATGGTCTGTTGTGCGCCAACTCGCTGCCCATCCGGCAGTTGGATACCTGGTCTGGGACTCGGCCCGCCGCGCTTAGGGTCTTCGGCAACCGCGGGGCGAGCGGCATCGATGGGCAGGTCTCCACCCTGGCCGGCATCGAGGCGGCTGGGGTGCCGTGCCTGGGGTTACTGGGTGACCTGAGCCTCGCCCATGACCTGGGCGGGCTGCTCCTGGCAGGCCGGCTGCGCCGGCCCCTGATCGTCCTGAGCAATGGCGGAGGTCGCATCTTCGACTATTTGCCCCAGCACGGGCTACCGGATTTCGAGCGCCTCTGGCGCACCCCGGTCGATGTGGATCTGGCGGAGCTGGCCAAGCCCTTCCGGCTGGCCCACGCCCGCGTCGACGGCGGCCCGGGATTCTCCCGCGCCCTGGCAGAGGCCCTCGGGACGCCGGGGCCCCGCCTGATCGAGGTGAAGATCGACGCCGAGGTCAGCCGGTCGGTGCATCTCGGGTATTGGCAGCGGGTTGCAGATGCCGATCTGTTGCCGGCGATGTAGCGGTGTGGGCCCACGCGCCGCAATGCCGGCGATGGGGTCGCACGCATCGCGGCCTTGACCAGCGAGCCGCCAGGGGGGCGTCCCTGATCCCCTGGCGGTGGTCGGGCGGGACCTTTGGTATCATCGCGGCCCGCGCCTCAGATCGCGAGACAAGCCGGTCCGTTACCGTGAACAGGCGCCGCAGGCGCTCCTTTCCCCCCTCTGCCTCTGGGAGAGCCGGGCTGGGCTGGATCCCAACTAACCCACCAATGAGTAGGAGCCGTCATGCATCATCAGCTCGTTAAGGGGATCGCCATCGCCGCGACCGCCAGCATCCTGTTCACCGGTTGTGCCTCGGACGGCACCATGACCGAGACCGGCAAGGGGGCTGCCATTGGCACCGTCTCTGGTGCCGCGCTGGGGGCCGCCATCGGCTCGTTCAGCGGGAATGCCGGCCGCGGTGCGCTGATCGGTGCCGTCGGCGGCGCCCTCGCGGGCGGCATGGTGGGCGCCTACATGGAGAATCAGCGCAAGGACTTCGAGAGGGCCCTGGCCCCGGAGATCTCGGCCGGTGTCATCCGCGTCCAGAAGCTTCCGAATGACCAGTTGCTGGTTGGCATGACCGGCGAGACGGCCTTCGCCGTCGACTCCGCCGAGATCAACCCGGGCTTCTACAGCACCCTGGACAAGATCTCCGGCATCGTAAAGAAGTACGGCAAGACCCAGCTCAACGTGGCCGGCCATACCGACAGCACCGGTTCGGCCGAGCACAATCAAGTCCTCTCGGAGCGCCGAGCTGGTTCGGTCCAGGGCTACCTGGTGAGTAACGGTGTGCTGCCCCAGCGTGTCTCCGCGGCGGGCTACGGGAAGTCCCAGCCCATCGCCAGCAACGCCAGCGAGGCGGGCCGCCGCCTGAACCGCCGGGTGGACATCACCATCATCCCCATCACCGAGGGTTGAGGCGCCCGGCCCTGCTCCGATCACATTGCTCTGATCACATCGCTCCGGTCACCCCGCTGCCATCACCCCGCTCCCATCCAGGCCGTCGCACGCCATGTCCACGACCCAAGACGCGAACCCGCCCGCTGGCGCCATCCGCTGGGAGACGCCCGAGGACCTCGCGTACAGCGACATCCTCTACCAGCAGGCTGAGGGTATCGCCAAGCTCACCATCAACCGCCCGGAGGTGCGCAACGCCTTCCGGCCGGAGACGGTGCGCGAGCTGATCGATGCCTTCCAACGTGCCCATCTCGACCCCGAGGTCGGGGTCATCATCCTCACCGGCGCCGGGGATCTGGCCTTCTGCTCCGGCGGGGACCAGCGCGTCCGGGGCGCGGAAGGCTACCGGGACGGGGCCGGGGTGCAGCACCTGAACGTGCTCGATCTGCAGCGGCAGATCCGCACCCTGCCCAAGCCTGTGATCGCCATGGTGGCGGGCTATGCCATCGGCGGGGGTCAGGTCCTGCACCTGGTCTGCGATCTGACCATCGCGGCGGACAATGCCCGCTTCGGTCAGACCGGCCCCCGGGTCGGCAGCTTCGATGCCGGGTTGGGGGCCGGGCTCCTGGCGCGCACCATCGGGCTGAAACGGGCCAAGGAGATCTGGTTTCTGTGCCGCCAGTACGACGCCGCCCAGGCCCTGGACATGGGTCTGGTCAATGCGGTCGTTCCCCTGCGCGAGCTGGAGGCGACCACGGTAGCCTGGTGCCGGGAGATCCTGCGCTCATCTCCCACGGCCCTGCGCTGCCTCAAGGCCGCCTTCAATGCGGACACCGACGGCCTGGCAGGGATCCAGGAGCTTGCTGGAAACGCCACGGCCTTGTTCTACATGACCGACGAGGCCCAGGAGGGCCGCGACGCCTTCCTCGATCGCCGCCAGCCCCAGTTCCACAAGTTCCCTAGGCGGCCCTGAAGGATGTCAGCGCCGGCGCGGAGCATCACCCGCTGGATGGCTGCCACACGGCCCAAGACCCTGTTGCTCGGTGCCTCGCCCGTGGTTGCCGGGGTGGCGCTGGCAGCGGCGGAGACGGGCCAGCTGGCGCCCTTCACTGCCGCGCTCACCCTGCTGGCGAGCCTGGCCATCCAGGCCGGAACCAATCTGCATAACGACGCCGCCGACTTCGAGCGCGGGACCGATACGATCGCCCGCCTCGGGCCGCCGCGAGCCACGGCGCAGGGCTGGTTCACCCCTGCCCAGGTCAAGATAGCGGCCTATCTGGCCTTTGGGCTTGCCTTCGTCATCGGGCTCCTGCTCGCCCTGCGCGGCGGCTGGCCCATCGTCGCCCTGGGCTTGGCGTCCCTGGCTGCGGGGCTCGCCTATACCGGAGGGCCGAGGCCCATCGCCTATGGTCCGCTCGGCGAGGTGTTTGTGCTCCTGTTCTTCGGCGTCGCCGCGGTCTGGGGCAGCCATTACCTGCAGACGCTGAGTCATACGCCCGGCGCCGGCTTGCTTGGGCTCGGTCTCGGCTTGCCCGCCGCCGCCGTGCTCCTGGTCAACAACTATCGGGATCTCGAGACCGATCGGGCGGCAGGGCGCCATACCCTTGCCCAGGTCATCGGGCCCTTCTGGACCCGGCTGCTCTACGCGGTCCTGCTGCTTGGGCCCTTTCCCATCCTCCTGGCGGCAGGGCTGCCAGGCCGCCCCTGGCTCTCCTTGGCGGCCCTGCCCCTGGCGGTGGCCTTGATCCGCTGGCTCTGGCACAGACCGGGCGGTGCCTGGCTCAACGGGCTGCTGGCGGCGACCAGTGGCTACCAGGCGTTCTTGGTCCTCCTGCTGGCCTTCGGACTGGTCCTTCCGGTCTGATCCCCCCCGGCCTGGTTCGACTGGCCGCGCGCCTGGTGTGATCACCCGCATTGCCCTAACCCCGTACCGGTTGCCCTTGCGCCGCCCCTGGCGTAGCGCGAGGGGCGAGGACGGGGCGCGCGACGGCTGGCTGGTCGGCTGCGAGGACGGCGGCTTGACCGGTTACGGCGACTGCGCTCCCATGCCGCGGGCTGGGACGGAGGATCGGGCCACGGCCTGGCGTTGGCTCCTTGGCTGGCGGGTGCGTGCGCTGGGACAGCCCCTGGAGGCGGCCGTCGCTGCCCTGGACGCTTTGGGCGAACGGGCGCCTTCGGCCCGCCATGCCGCCGAATGCGCCCTGGCCGATATCGCGGCACAGGGGATGGGTTTGCCCCTGGCGTCCTGGCTGAGTCCCGAGCTGAAGATGCCCGACTCGCTCGCAGTCCCCGTCAATGCCGCCCTCGGTGCTCTAGGCGAGGTGACGCCCGCGCACCTGAGCGCCAGTGCGGCGGAGGGCTGTCGCGTCGTCAAGGTCAAGATGGGGCTGGGCGGGCTGGAGGCGGAGCTCAATCGGCTCCGGAGCCTGGCCGCGCATCTCCCGGACGGGGGGCGGTTCCGGCTCGACGCCAACGGTGCCTGGACCAGGTCCCAGGCCTCGCGCGCCGTCGCGGTCCTGAACGCCCTGCCCGTGGAGGCATTGGAGGAGCCTTTGAAGGAGCCGGATCTTGCCGGACTCGGCGAGCTCCAACGCCAGGCCGAGTTCCCACTGGCGTTGGACGAGTCCCTGAGCCCTTGGCTCCATCGGCTGGGCTTAGCTCGCCCCGGATTGGATCGCCTGGGGCCTGGCCGCCTGCCCGTGCGCCGGCTGGTCCTGAAGCCCGCCGTGCTTGGTGGGCTGCGGCGGACCCTGACCCTCGCGCGGGCCGCGGCTGCCGCCGGACAGGAGGTTGTGGTGACCAGCCTGATCGAGTCTGCTGCCGGCCTGTGGCCGACGCTGCACCTGGCCGCAGCCATCGCCAGCGCCGTCCCCCAGGGTCTCGCCACCTCGGCCTGGTTGGTGCGCGACCTCGGCGAGCCCCCGCGGGTGAAGGCCGGGTGCATGGCCGTCCCCAGCACCCCGGGCAGCGGCTTCCGTCCGCGCTGACGGAGCCTCGTTCCCGCTGCGGCCGGGTATCACGACCATCCACCCACGGCGATCAGACCCATGTCCATGCATCCCACGTCTGACCAGGCACCAACTCACCGCTTCCAGGTCCGGCTGCACGACATCGATGCGGCGGGCGTCCTGTTCTACGGGCATCTGTTCCGCCACGCCCACGACGCCTACGAGGGCTTCATGAGCCGGCTGGGTTTTCCACTGGCGGGCCTCATTCGCGCCGGTTGCCGCCTGCCCCTCGTTCATGCCGAGGCGGATTATCTGGTGCCCATGTGCCACGGCGAGGAGATCAGCGTCGAGGTCAGCTTGACGGCGCTGGGCAGGGCCAGGTTTCACCTGGACTATCGATTTCTGGATGCTGCCGGAAGGTTGGCTGCGCGTGCCCGCACCGTCCACGTTCACCTGGCGGAGACCGGTGATCGGGCTGCACCCCTGCCGGAGGAGCTGTGGGCCGCACTGGCACCATTGGCCAGCGCTGGTGCGGCCTCCAGGGGAGGACCGGGCGGCCCGGTCTGACCCCCTGTGGCAGCGAGCCGTCAGTGCCCGGCGGGCTGCAGGGAATAGCCCCGCAGCTTGCGGGCGAAGGACTGTAGGGCCTGGATGCCGGTGGCTTCGGCCTGTTGGCACCAGTCCTGGAGCGACCTCAGGAGCGCCTCTTGGCTGGGTGCGGTGCGCTCCCAGATCTCACGCAGGTGCTCCCGAAACTGGTAGACGGTGGCTAGCTGCTGGCTCTGGGCCAGCAGCTGCTCCAGACGTGCCCGGGCGGCCGCGTCGATACGACCCCCTTCGAGCACCAGCAGGCGCTGCACACGCCGGGCCATGCGGCGGCAATGAGCCTTCCCGCGGCAGAGCTCGGCGCGGGTGACGGGCTCCATGACCTCTTTCGCGTAACGGGCAAAGACATGCATCCGAGCGACGATGACCGCCTTCAGGGTATCCATGTCGATCACCGACTTGCCGGGGACGATCTGGGGCTCGGGCGCCACCTTCTTGACCCGCGCCAGCCGCAGGAGGGCCAGGGTGCGGATGTAAAACCATCCGATGTCGAATTCCCACCATTTGGACGACAGCTTGGCGGAGCTGGGAAAGGCGTGGTGATTGTTGTGCAGCTCCTCGCCGCCGATCAGGATGCCCCAGGGGACGATGTTGGTCGAGGCGTCTGGGGACTCGTAGTTGCGGTAGCCAAAATAGTGTCCGACACCATTGATGACCCCGGCGGCCCAGAAGGGGATCCACAGGAGCTGGACCGCCCAGATGGTGAGGCCGTAGACACCAAACAGGAGCAGGTCCAAGACGAGCATCACCCCCATGCCCTGCCAGGTATAGCGGCTGTAGAGGTTGCGCTCCAGCCAATCGTCAGGGGTGCCGCGGCCGTAATGGGCGAGCATCGCCGGATCCCGGGCCGCGGACCCGTAGAGCTCGGCCCCCTCGGTCACGACCGTGGCGAGCCCCAGGACCTGGGGGCTGTGGGGGTCGTCAGAGGTCTCGCACTTGGCGTGGTGCTTGCGGTGGACCGCGACCCACTCCTTGGTCACCATGCCGGTGGTCAGCCAGAGCCAGAAACGGAAGAAGTGGCTCACCCAGGGGTGCAGGATCAGGGCCCGGTGGGCCTGACTCCGGTGCAGGAAGACGGTGACCGCGACGATCGTGATGTGGGTCAGCAGCAAGGTCGCGGCGAACGCCTGCCAAAGGTCGACGTCCAGGATGCCGTAGAGGCTCATCAGGGGTCCTCGGTGGGTCAATATTGATCTTCGTCTCGGATCCGCCACATCGCCGTCTCGACGGGGGAGGGGCGGTCGGCCTGTTATCGATGCGGTGTCCCCGGGGCAGGGACTGTCGGAGACGATCGAGCCCGGTGGTGGGTCCAGGACGGGCCCTAGAACTCGACTCGGAAGCCTCGGCAGTGTACCGGAAGAGCTGGGAACAAACCAGAGGCAGCCTCGCCTAATAGTAAACCCAGATTGTCCATTAGCCACTTTGCGCTCCCTGGATGACCGGGGGAGCGGAGGCGTTGGCCCAGAGACCGGCGAACCAAGCGCGTTTTCGGCGAGGCACGGAGAGCATCAGGCGGTTCTGGCTGGCATCGTGGTGCCAAGAGCCGCCGATGGCCAGCACCAGGCCATGGAGGGTGGACAGCGTATGCTGAACGCGGGTACGCAGCACGGCCTGGCGAAACAGGCTCATCAGGTTGTAGGCG
>Ga0272446_1001248_pt1 | contig 37495 bp, 31 predicted proteins | sample YNPCB0061_FD_194587 | JGI IMG/M metagenome (GOLD analysis project Ga0272446, IMG submission 194587) | Hot spring microbial mat communities from Yellowstone National Park, WY, United States - YNP-CB-006-1 | ecosystem: Environmental > Aquatic > Thermal springs > Hot (42-90C) > Sediment | place...
GAATTCCAAGGAAATTCTCACAAAAATTTCTTATTCTCTACTATCTTTATTTTCAATAGGATTAATCGGGATTATCGCAGTAGTAGTAGATAGCCTATTCAGATAACTAACCGATCACAGTACCTTCCAAACTGTCTGTTGATAGTGTTTTTCTTTCCAATATCTTATCCAGACTGGTCAAATAAACAGTCACGCGTGTATCCATTGCAATTCTGGAGGCAACAGGATCAAAAGGATAATTCGCTCCTGGAACAAAATCTCTATTGCCGATAATATACATATATTGTTCCCAATCCATTCTCTCGATTTTTGCGGCATTAGGAAATTTATTTGGATCTTTATCATAGACATAATCGACATTTGTAATTCTTAATACCTGATTTGATCCAAATTCCAAAGCAAGAGATACTGCATTGTAATCTGAAGAGTGTCCTGTCTCCCAAGCACCACCTATAAAATATTTGTAATCTTCTTTTCTTGATTTAGCATCATTTAATATCTCCTTAGAAGTAATAACTTCTGGATATGTCATGTCGTTTGGTAAATTTAATTTTAGAAATTCACCAAAAACATTATCGACTTTATATCCCATGATTCCTAAAGATTCTGCATCACTTACTCCATTATCTTTTAATGAATTTTGCAATACACGACAAAAAGGTCCTCCTCCATTTGTAATTAATACCTTATCTTCTGATTGCTTTACAAGATTAAGAAATTCAAAAATCTGAGGATTAATCGCAGAAAGATCTTTTTGAATAACTGAACCACCAAGTTTGATTATGATCATATGTGAATTAATAATTAATAATTAATTGTCAAAAGTAAAGAGCCATTTAAGCCAGACTACTTACAACCTTCTACTTAATTTGCTATATTTAAACGTGAAAAGTCGCAAACTTAATACAGGAGGCAATCAGTTAACCAGAGAATTTGAGGTATTAGGTTCAATTTTTGTCTTATTTGCCGTGCTAATTTTCAGCGTTTATTTTGGAATTAACTTTGCAAGTTTTAATCTGGATACCAGAAACCAGGCTGCTGGAAGAACAGTTTTTTTAGAAAATGGTCAAGACTTACAAGCTGCGATAGACAGTGCAGGACCTTCTGATGCGATATTCTTAAAACCCGGATCTTATACCCCGTCCTCTGGTCAAGGATATGTAATAAGGAATAAGACAATAAGAATATTAGGTGCTGGGAGAGACTTTACAACTATCAATGCTGGATCAGGTAATTTTGTATTTAATATTTCTAATTCAAAAGTAAGTTTTGAAAGTTTAACCATTACTGGATCAAGAGGAGATGGCATAAAAGTGGATAATGGGTCTTTATCTGACCTCAGTGTACGGGACTCATCAATCACTAATAACTCTGGAGCGGGAATAGCTACTGAAGCAAAAGCGACTATTCAAACTTCCGTCCTTGATCAAAATGGTGATGGTATTACTTCATCTAATAATTTAACAATTGAAAACTCCTATATTAAAAATTCAGCAAGAACTGGTATTTCCATTCTAACTAGCACAAGTTCTGATACCAAAATCACAAATACCCTACTTACAACAAATGCGACCTCGGGTATATCCATAGGAGGCGGAAGAACTGTAGCGATTAAGAATGCAACTCTCTTTGATAATGTCACTGGAATTGTTGAAACCGGAACAAATACCACAACCACAATAACAAATACAATTGTTCAGAAATCAAATAATGAAGGCATTAATCTCAAGGGAGCAAATTCAACAGTCAGATACTCTAACTCCTATCAAAACGGAACCAACTATTCTCCTACAGCTTTGGCTTCTGCAGAAGGTAACTTATCTGTAGACTCAGGATTTGTTTCAAGTACTCAATTCCAATTATCCGCAAGTAGTCAAGTAAAGAACAAAGGTATTCCAACGGAAAAGAACACTGACGGTTCAAGGATTGATATGGGTGCTTTTGGTGGTTCTCCAATTCTACTTGCTGCAAATGGAGTTCCAGTTATCAGATCGACCCCGCCACAATTTGTGAAACCAGGTCAAAACTATTCTTATGAATTGGTAGCTAATGATCCAGATGGAGATGCACTTAGTTACGTCGTTTTAAATAATAATATACCTAGCTGGTTGAAACAAGATAAAAATAAATTCACAGGAACTCCTTCAAGATCAGATATTGGTTATTTCGGGATCATGGTTGTTGTAAGTGACAGAAAAGGCGGAAATGTAGTTCAACCAATTTCAATTAATGTATTACCTGAAGGTAGAGCAATTCCTACAGAAACACCGACTCAGCCAACCTCAACTCCTATTCCAAATGTAGCTCCGCAAGTAACAATACTATCTCCTACTGCGTCATCAGTCTTTTCAAAGGATTTTAAGGTTATAAGCTGGTCTATAAATCAAGGAGTTAATATTGATTCATATACTATTAAGTATTCTAATGACGGACAAAATTTCACAACAATTACCAAATTGCCCGGAACATCGACTTCATATACCTGGACCGAAGTGGAAAAACTTACAAATGGCAAATATTTCATAAGAGTAGAAGCGACTGATAAAGGCAACCCTCCTGTAACAGTAGGTTCTACGTCTCAACAATTTGAAGTTAAGAATCCTGAAGTACAAACTACTGATACAATTACTATCACAAAAATTAATCCAGCAGATAATGATGTCGTTCAATCTAGAAGACAAGTAATTGTTGTAGAATTTCAACCAGAGAATGATCTTGATAAGACCCAAACCAAATTATTGATTAACGGTAAAGAAGTAGCTTACGACACAACTAGAAAAACTATTTTCCATCAACCAAATGCAGATTATCAAGGCAATACGGTACAAGTTGAAGCAAGATTGGTTACTGCAAAAGGCGGAAAGGCATCAAGACAATGGTCATTTAATATCCAAGCGACTACCACACCAAATGACACAACCCCGACAACAGATACTAGAGAAAGCGTTTGCTTTCCAGGCAGTACAACTCTTTGTGTCCCAAATAGTATTGGGCTGGCATTTCTAGCATGCTTAATACTCGTCTTATTACTTTTAATACTTTATTTTGTAGTTAAATTCATTAAGACTCTTCGTGATCAGAGAGAGGGGAATCTTGAAGCAGAATTTACGGAGTATTATGAGGATAAAAAAGATGTTACCCCACAACCAACGAATATAGATATCACTCAGACACCTGCATATCAGGAAAATCAACCGTCGCAAGATATGAGTCAATATTATTCAACCGACCAGCAAACCACTCAGGAGCAATTACAATTTACAGGCGGGGAACAATTACAGTATCAGGGAGTAGAATCAGATAAAGCGAATGAATATACGCAAACAGGAAATCAATCAGATTATAATAAAAACAATCAACCTACTTCAGTTCAATATACCGATGATAATGCCCCAGTTGCAACATACCCTCAGCAGTATCAAAATGACCTGCAGTTTGCTCAAGGAGCTACCAGCCCTGAAACAAATCAACAAGCGATGACATCAGATCAAACATTTCAGACGGGAAACGCGAATGACCAGTATATTCAGGATTTGAAATCTAAATACGGTATTACAGATGATGCTATAAACCAATATAATCAAAATCAGGCTGGAACTCCTACAATCATCGACCAGGGTCAAAACGAACAAAACCCCAATCAAAAACAGACATAGTCTTTTTTGAAAATACTTAGTTTATTATTTAATTTGGTTTATGGGTTTTTTAAAGCATTTTATTCCGCATCAATTCAACGACTTCCATCCTCATTCTACAAGATATTATGCTTTATTTGTTTATGCCTTAGCTTTTTTGGTATTAAACTTCTTAATATTTCCAAGTATTGGTATTAGTTCGGGAAATGCTCTGGCCTCAAATATAGATACTGATGAGTTAATAAGACTTACCAATAAAGAACGTAATGCGAGAGGGCTAGGAGATCTTGTTAAAAATGCAAATTTAACTGTTGCTGCAAATTCCAAAGGCAGCGATATGCTTGCAAAACAGTATTGGAGCCATACTGGTCCAAATGGAGAAACTCCTTGGCAATTTATCCGAGCATCAGGCTACAACTATATTTATGCTGGAGAAAATCTAGCAAAGGACTTCTCTACCTCACTTGAAGCCCACTTGGCATGGATGAATAGCCCTACACACAGGGCTAATATTCTAAATGTAAATTATCGCGAAATAGGGATAGCTGTAGTGTCAGGTCAATTCAACGGAAAACAGTCAACAATAATTGTTGTAGAGTTTGGATCAAGAGAATATGGAAAACCAAATGTTCTACAAAACAGTTCAATACCGACTTTAGCACCTACAATATCAATCACACCTACACGCACCATTGAAGAATATAAGCCTCTTATCCGAGAACCTAAAAATAACAGCATATTCAAGGATCAAAGTATTAAAATTTCTGGAGTTTCCGAAAAGGGAAATACAATTAAGGTCTATTCTAATGATAGAGAAATAGGTGAATTGCCCAAAGATCAAGATAATTTCACTATAAATCTTGATTTATATGAATCGAATAATCAACTTTACATAAAAGCTAAAGATACAACAAACGGAAGAGAAAGTTTAAACTCAAACATTGTCAATGTGAATATTGACAATACTCCCCCAGATGCAGACAAGGTAAGGATTGACATTTTTGAACAAAATGGACAAAAGATATTAGTCGCAAAACCCTCAGAAATACTAGCCACAATTGATATTCAAATCGGACCAAAACTCTCAAGCTTACAAAAAAAAGATGAGGAATTTTATATCACTTTTGAAGAAACTGATTATAAAACAGCTGATTTATTTTTTTACGACGGAGTTGGAAATGTTTCAAATAAAAGAATCTATTTAGATTCATATCACAATCAAGGCAGTGTACCCTCATACATTAGACCTACAACTCCTACCTCAATAGGGTGGTCAAATATTATTCCGGGAATGAATTTAGGAAATAGAGAAAAAATTAATTTGGTAATGACTAGCGCGTTTTTATTGCTGATTGGAATTGATACAGTTTATATGCTTAAAAGAGGTCATATCAGAGAATGGAGTTCTAAACACGGATTTACAATTGCACTTATCATTGTACTTTTTATTGGAATATTAACTATTTGATTCAATCCATTTTAATATTTCTTCTTGGTGTTCTCTCAATACTCTTTTAAGATTATTTACAATTGGATAAAATTATAAATCCTGTAGTTCTTTATGAGAAAAATTCCCCTATAGGAGAAGCAAGTGAATTGAATAAACTTGGTCTTAAGGGTTGAAGTAGACACGCATAAATTTTTCTATGGTGCCGAGAGAGGGACTTGAACCCTCACGACTGTTAAGGTCAACGGATTTTAAGTCCGCAGCGTCTACCATTCCGCCATCCCGGCTTATTATCTAAATTCTTAGCTTTCCTGAGTGAGGCGTTTATGCCTAGCCCAAGGAACAAAGCTTCTGTAAATGTTTTTGTTACTTCAAATGCATTGTCTTTGCAAGGGAACTATTTACAGCAAACCCTTGAGCAAAAGTACAGAAAGTGTCAATGCCGCAAAGCAATTCTACAGTCTAAACTCAGATTTGTACATTAAAACTTATTTTCTAGCTGTCTTTTTTAGCATTATAAAGGAAATCGTTGTGCTAACAACACCAATGATTAAAATTAAAAAATATCCTGGAAATATCCACAAAACCCCATCTGCAATTCCAGACATTCCTGGAGATGTTTTTTCGTTTGAGAATTTGTTAAATAATACTAGTGCTACGATTGTAATTGTTGGTGCTAACAGAGTCAAAACAGTATAAGCAAGCAACCTTATATTCAATCCATTCTTCATAATGTATTATATCAAGTTAAGAGTTTCTTTGCGAGTTAGTGGATAATTAATGACAGTAGTAAATGTAGAAATAATTTATGCTAAAAAGTATATTTAAAACTATTAAGCTAATACCTGTTTTCCTCTTACTTATAACTTTTTTTAATTCTATTGTTATTGCTCATCCACAACCTCTTGTAGTACAGGAGTTTTTGATGAATTATGTAAAAGATTCGGTAGAAATGACTTATCGACTTAGAGTTGATCCATTATACATAGACAAAGTTTATCCTGATTTAGATACCGATAATAGCAATAGCCTTAGCGAAGATGAGATTAAAAAATATGTAAGTGAGGTTTTGACTAAAAATTTGACTGCTAGAATGAATAATAGAGATCTTGTATTTGAATACCAGAGCTCAACTTTAAAAAATAAAACAGAACTTAGAAGTCTAAATGATTTTATAGAAGTAAAATTAGTAGCCAAAGACCCTAAGATTCTTGAAGTAAATTCAGCTTATTTAAAATACAATAAGAAATATTTTCCTGATGATCCTTATGGAGATTATTTTAACTATGAAGATAATATTTTATTTGATTCAAGCATTGAAAGAATAAATATTGAGCAGACAAATCCATCAGGCCTTGATGAATATTCTACTGATTTTAAATTCAAAGAATACAGTGGAGAAAATATTTCTAAGCAGGAAGTACAAAGTCAAACAAGAACTACACAGAATATTTTTGACAGAATGCGGGAATATTCAACAGAACTTACACAAAATGTGAGATCATATGACTATTCAAATTCTTTTACTTTCATAATAGCAGTTATTGTTCTTCTAATAGCTGGGGCTATACATGCTCTAACCCCAGGACATGGCAAGAGCATGGTAGCAGCTTTTTTGATTGGCAAAAAAGATAGCAAATTTATGGATGTTCTTGTCTTGGGCGCGTCTATTACTTTTTCTCATACTGCTGTTATTTTTGCAATTGGATTTATACTTTTAGCAATTAACCAGACCTCAAGTGCAACCCAAGTAGTTTCTATTATAGAGAGAATTAGCGCATGGCTTTTTCTGGGTCTGGGATTAATCCTTTTTTATAATGGATATAAAGCTTATAGGTACTATACTCTCTACAAAAATAAACATTCCCACTCTCATGACCATCATAGGCATACAAATTTGAAAATAAGAAATAGGTGGGATTTATTTTATGCTGGAATTTCTGGAGGAATAGTGCCATGTATTGACGCTCTTTCAATACTGTTTTTATTTACAAGTATTGGAAGAGTAGATATTGGAATATTTTTGGTTTTTATATTTAGCCTTGGACTTGCTGGAGCTATTATTTTACTAGGACTTTCTCTACTCTATGGTAAAAATAAACTCAAACTTGAGGATAAAATAGGAGAAAAAGCTGAATTTATATTGCCTTTTGTTACTGGATCAATCATCTTTTTATTTGGAATTTTCTATATTTTCTCCAAGTAAATATTTGTAATTCAACAATCGTCCATTATAATAACTTGATGAAGTTTGCTAATCTTTCAATATCTGACATTTTATCCAAATTCAAAGCCCGTGAGTTTAACTCAAAAGAATTAGTTGAATATTATTTTTCTAGAATCGAGAAATTAAATCCCGAATATAATGTTTTCCTATTTATAAGAAACAAGCAAGAGCTTTTGGAAGAAGCCGGTAAAGCAGATCAGGAGAGAATGCAGGGATCTCAGAAAAAGCTTCTTGGTATACCTTTTGCACTAAAGGATTGTTTTATGGCAATCGGAACCCCAACTACGGCAGGAGATAAGTTTCTAGATGGAGCAATGAGTGAGTATAATGCCACGATAGTTGAAAAACTTTTGGAAGAGGGGGCTATTTTAATGGGAAAAACAAATATGGATTCATGGGGATTTGGTAGCAGTACAGAGAATTCCTCTTATGGTGTAACTCATAATCCATTTAATAAAGAATGCGTTGCTGGAGGATCTTCTGGCGGGTCTGGAGCAGCAGTGGCCCTTGATATGTGTACATTTGCAATAGGCGAAGATACTGGGGGATCGATAAGAAATCCCGCCAGCTATTGTGGTGTTTACGGCTTAAAACCTACTTATGGCCGTATTTCCAGATTTGGATGTATTGCATATGCGTCTTCCCTTGATTCTATTGGCCCCATAACCAGAAATGCAAAGGATTTAGAGTTACTTTTTCAAATCCTTGAAGGTGATGATGAAAAGGATATGACACATGTGGATTATGAAGAGCAGAGAGCCAACAAATCCTTAAAAAAACGTTTTGCTTACTCAATGGATTTTATTCCTGAAGGATTAAATGAAGATACAAAAAGAATTTATCTAGATACAATTGAAAAATTTAAATCTGAAGGGTATGAAGCTGTAGAATTTAAATTTTCAAGTTTTGATGTTGTGATCCCTACTTATTACATTACTGCTATGTCTGAGGCGAGTACAAATCTTTCAAGATATCAGGGCACTAGGTATGGAAAATTATATGAAGAATTAAAAAATAAAAAATTCGAAGATCTGGGAATCAAAACTTGGGAAGATTTGTTTACAAAGGCAAGATCAAATGGATTTTCAAATGAGGCAAAACGAAGGATATTGCTTGGAGCTTTTGTTTTGTCAGAAGGGTATTTTGATGCTTATTATAAAAAGGCTCAGAAAATTAGAAATTATGTTTATGAAGAAATTAAACAAGTACTTTCCGACACGGACTTTATTTTGAGTCCTGTAACCCCTTCAGCAGCCTTAAAAATAGGAAGCAAAATTACAAATCCTGTAGAAATGTACCTGGAAGATATATACACAGTAACCGCAAATCTTGCTGGTATTCCAGCCTTAGCTTTCCCGGCAGGTTTAGATAAAAATAAAATGCCAATAGGAATGCAGATAATGGGAAATAAAGGACATGACGAAAGACTAATCGATATAGTTTGTCGAATTTGACGTATCTGTTATAATTATCTCATGAACGATTCAGCTGTAGCAGGAATTTATTTTTCATTATTCTGGTTATTGATAGTATGTGTTGGAATTATACTGTCTGTGCTTGTTATTTGGTTGTATATAGCATGCTTTGTTGATTTAGCAGCAAAAAAAGAAGAAGACTTTAAAAATAAAACTCTATGGTTGGTTTTATTGATAATTAGTTTTTTTGTTCCTTTTGGCACTATCCTTCCTATAGTTTATTACTTTATGTATAAGCCAAGGTTTAAGTTCTGGGAAAAATAATATGGATTATAATGCCTTAGCTGAATTTTCTATTAATTATGGCTTCTTTATGGCGTGTTTTGTAATTGTCTTTGGACTTGGGCTTATTGGTTTATGTTATTGGTTTTGGTATTTGTGCATAAAAGACGCATTTCAAAGATCTCCAGAAGAGTTTCCTGATAGAACACTTTGGATTAGCATTCTTTTAGTGACGTTATTTATTCCTGGCTTTATTTGGCAGTTAATAGCTTCAATAGTCTATTTCTCAATTTATAAGCCAGATTTCTCTTCTCAGCGAGTTTTATAGTCATAGCCAAACACACTATAGGAATGATATAATGACCATATTATTTAATGGTCGCATATAGTCCTGAAAATTTCACCCCGAATGGTCATATAACCGATTCTATGGTTGCGACAGCATTACTTTGCCCGGAATTATTAGTAAATGGAGGTGAAGAATTTGATGTTTTGAGAAAAAGGAGAAAAGCTCCGCTAAGACCTTACGAAACCCAGCAAGTACTCGCAGACAGTTTTGGAATTATTGGACCAATTGTAAATTATAGATCACTAAGCATAACTGGTAAGACTGCCGATATTACTCTACACAGGGCATTGCATGAGTTAAAAGCAAATGTGCAAAGTAATCCGAATGAAAATAGCGGAAATTACAGAGTTATAGCTTTCCCTGAAATTATTGATCCAGAAGCAGGCTTTTTTGCAAAACCATTATTTATTGGATTCACTGAAAGAGATGGCTGGGTTCCTTTGGTCGCAGCTGCAATTGAAAGAGAAAAAGGGGGAACTTTATCCTTATTTTCTTCTCACATTCTTAACAGAATTGGGTTTTATTCTGGAGCAAGCATATTTGCGAATAAATTACCTGGTGCATCTGAATGGAGAGTAGATCACATAGATTATCGTGGCAGAGAACAGAGAAAATCGCCAAAACAAAGGAAGCTTGATGATGCAATCGCTCTTGTAGAAAGTATAAGGTCTGGGAATTATCATCCAGCCCCTGCTTTCATAGATTTATGTGTAAAATGTATTTTTAGGGATAGATGTTTTGATGGCATGAGCAATGACCTGACGTTTATTTATGGGTTAAATCGAATTGAACAGCAAAAATTGAATGATGCAGGCATTTTTGATATTGACGGATTATTAGCCGAAAAAGCGGAAGATATTTGTAAAAGATTCAAAAACGGAAGGATTTCTCGAGAAAGAATAGAAAATTTCCAGAGACTTGCAGGTTTTTTGAGAAGAGGTGTTGTCTACCAAAAAGCTGCAATCCCTACTCCAATAGCAGCACATCAGATTTACTGGGATGTGGAGACTTTTGATAAAGAGCATGGCCGAGGCAATATGATAAAGATTCTATACCATCAGAGTGCAATTTATGTAGATCCTGACGGAAATAAAACATATTTAAATTCTACCGCATTTGGAGAAGAATTAAGTCATGAAAGAGCAGCTTTTCTGCTTTTTTGGGAGGATTTAAGAGAAAGAACAGGTGGTTTTAAGGACACAGCAATATATCATTATGGAAGTCATGACAGATGGACAAGCCAGGCACTAGTACGAAGACATGGCATAGGCCCTGAAATATTTCCATCTGGAAGAGCGGAAGTACCATTTATTGATGCTTTGCCGATAGTTCAGAGGAGTTTAGCAAGTCCTTGGGGTCATTCATTAAAAACACTTGCTACAATTTTTTATGGAGAAACATGGACTACAGAAATCCAAGGGCAAATAACACCTCTTCGCCCTGGAACTGCAAAATACTTTTTTGATCAAGCAAATGCGAATACTGGTACTCCCCTTGATGTTTTATATATCAATGAACTGAACAAATATAGTTTTAAAGATGTTTGGAATCTTTACCGTTTTATGAATAATTTCCCTGGTGCCAGTAGATTGGAGAGAGCGCCAGGTTTATAAAATTACAGCAACTGTAAATGGTCTAGCAGACCGAAGTCTCTGGACAATACGTTTTAAAATTCCTTCACTTGTATTAGGCAATTCTCCATTCGTGATTAAATCCTTTATAGCAATTTGATTTATTTCATGCCCGCCAATAATTAGAGGAGCTTGGTTAACTGGGTTTTCTGTTCTGAAACTATATGTAATCTCACCAAAATTAGTTGTGCTCTGATAGATTGGACTTGCCAAACCGACTGGTAATCCTCCAATTAAATAAGGATAACTTATTAATGGAATGATTTCCTCCATACCAACTTGAAATACATTTGCAGCGCCAATTCCCTGAACAGAAATTATATCACGGTATTCACCCCTTGAAATAAGAACTTGTGCTATATGCATTCTCATATCACTTGGAGCTTGAGAGAGATAAATATCTCTTAAAACCGCCTCAAGATTTAATTGCCTTTCTTCTCCTCCAACTTCTCTTGAAGTAAATGTTGAAACTCTTTCTAAACATGTGCGAAGAACCAAATCATTTACTTTTACCCTACTTTTAATTTCTGCATAAGTTGCATATAGAACTTGATCTGAAGAGTCGAATACAATACCAGCTCGACTATCATAAAATCTCGAATTCATATGATAAGTATTCACAACCCCAGAATCGCAATGTGTAATAGCAAAGTCAAAAGTTTTCACGCTCTGAGCAGAAATCATCAAATATATAATACAGATTTTTATTAGATTGTCTGTACTGATTTTAGTGGGAACTGTTTACGTTGGCTTTAGCCAAACTTCTCAAAAAAAATATTTTCTTTTTTATATCCGTATTCCATCAAATCAGACGAAATGCCCTGAACAGCAGTATTACTTCCACAAATAAATACTTTAGCAAATTCATTTACCGGTTCTTTTTTTATACAGTCCTGACAATGTCCTACTATACCTTTCCAGTTATCTGATGGTTTAGAAATAATTGGCGTAAAGTGAAAGTTAGAATATTCTTTTTCTAATTTTTCAAATTCATCAAAATAATAAATCTGATCATCAAATCTTAGTCCAAAAAAAAGTTTAATTTCTCTTTTTGAATTTAAATCTTTTAGCAAGTGAAGTATCATCGAACGTATTGGGGCGATACCAGTACCTGTCGCGGCAAAGAGCAAGGGATTTTCATCATTTAATGCCCCAGCATTTTCCAAAGTAAAAAACCCTAATGGCCCAAGTGCATCAAATTCATCACCAGATTTTAAGTGATCGATAAATGTTGAGCCTTCCCCTCCTTCGAGAATTTCTACAAGAAATTCTATTTCTTTTTGGCCAGGATTTGAGGCTATTGAATAAGATCGATTGACTTTATCTTTAATTTTAAAAGAATAATATTGACCGGCAAGAAAGCTAGTATCTTGATCAGAAGTAACTGTTAAAACTCGAACATGCTTTGTAATTTCCGGATTTGAAACAACTTTAAATTTAACTTGAGTTACTGACATTTTTTTATTAAACCACATTCTACTTTCAAATACTACAACTTATTGATTAAACCCATTATCTCCGAAAAATGTTTTTCAATGTTTACTTTATCTCTGAATTTTTCTGAGTATTTAGCCAATCATTTAGCAGCTCATAATAGTGATTCTTTGGTTGGGTTTTCAAAATCATTATTATTTTTTTAAAAGCCTCTTGTACCAAGTATTTGCAATATGCGTTTGATTTTTCGTTTTCATCAAATCCTCCAGATAAGCAATGAGCCTCGATAAAGCATCTAACCATAGAATCCCTAACCATGATTGGAGTAATTGGTTTTGAATCATCTGTTCCGTAAATTACAGCAATTACCACTCCTCCAATTACGAATATAACCAACAGGATTACAATAATTTTATTTATCTACATTTATACTTAATAATATTAGTTAATTATTCTGTAAACCTTATAACTCTTTTATTTACATCACTTTCATCTTTTAGAATCTCAACCCAAATGATTTTTATGTTAACATCAAGTTTTTGGAGATATTGAGCAATTTTATCCGCCCATTCGATCGATATAATATTGAATTGTGAGCTAATCGAATCAAACATTTTCTCAAACTCCAAATCTTTCAATTCCTGAAAACCTTGCTGCAAATCTAATCGCCATGTATCAATATGATAAAGTTTATTTCCCTTTTCTAGAGAATACTCATTAGAAATAATGAAAGTAGGTGAATTAATCTCCTCTCTAATTCCCAAACTTGCCGCGATTCCTTTTGTAAAGTGTGTTTTACCTGCACCCATATCTCCCTGAAGAGCGAAAACTACAGGACGGAAATTTAAATTAGCAGAAAATCTTTCCATTAATTTTCTTGCATATTCAATAGTTTCTTCTTCGGAATTGGAAGTAAACTCTTCTGTTATTGCACCTTCAGGAATAATGGAACCTTTTCGTAAAATATGAATACTCTCATTAGACATATCAATTACCGTTGAAGGAGGATTTTTGGGTAATTCGCCACCGTCGATAATAAAGTCAATAAGTTCTAAAGCTTTTGGCGAAGCGCTTTCGAAAATATCATCAATTTTATATGGAGTTTTTTGATAGCTTTGATTGGCGGAAGTGGAAGTTAAAGGCAAGCCGAAAGTTTTAACAAGTTTAAAGATAGGTTCATAATCTGGAATTCTAAGACCAACTGTTCCATTTTCTGCTTCGATACCTTTGGCAAACTTACCTCTGGAAGTAACGATTATGGTGAACGGACCCGGCAAAAAATTTCTGAAGAAATTTTTTGCCGACTCATTGACTTCTGCAAATTCCTTCGCCATCTCGAACGAATCGACAGAGACAGAAATAGCTTTTCCTTGTCTTCTAGATTTATAATCCAATAGTTTATCTACTGCATTTTGATTAGTAGGATCACAAACCAGACCATAACAGGTATCAAACGGGAAAATACACAAAGCTCCATTTTTAATTTTTTTCACCAAATCCGAATAGTCAACTTTTTCAAGCGGAATAATCTTCATATATAATGATTTTACCAAAAATCTGTATGATCAGGCGACTTTTCTTCTTGTTGCACTGCGGTACTGTACTATTCTATTTTCCGGAATAAAATGGATTAAAGAGTTAGAACTTCAATCTATTGATGCAACTAAACCACCGCAAGAGATATTTGAGGAAATTATGTTAAGAGCTGGGAATGATTTATAATTAAGGACATAAATCCTTCGCTTCGATCAGGTTGGCGACTTCCTGCGAAGCAGGAAGTCGCCACTTTAGCTCAGCTGGTAGAGCGGCGGTATCGTAAACCGTAGGTCGTGGGTTCAAATCCCACAAGTGGCTCCACATACTAGAATTATAATTAACTTTAGTGCTAAAATGAGTCAATATGAAAGACAAACCATCATCATACGAGAGAACATTAGTCCTTTTGAAACCAGATGTTGTTCAAAGAGGATTAATGGGAGAAATAATTACAAGATTTGAGAGAAAAGGCCTCAAAATTGTTGCAATGAAATTTGTTCAAGCAACGGAAGAGCAAGCAGTCCAACACTATTTTTGGTCAGATGAGGAAAAAACTAAAACAGGGAACCGTACAATTGAAATATACAAAAACAAAGGAATTGAACTTGAAAAAACTGCTATTGAGCTTGCCGAAGATGTTCAAAAAAGATTAGTCAGGTTTATGCTTGCAGGCCCAGTTCTTGCAATGGTTATTGAAGGAGCTCACGCAATAGAACATGTTAGAAAATTGGTTGGACACGGAAGTCCACTACAGGCTGATGTCGGAACCATCAGGGCTGATTATACTATTGACTCATATTTGCTTGCTGATGAGGCAAATAGAGCTGCCAGAAATCTTGTACATGCATCCAGTTCCATCGACGAGGCAGAAAGAGAACTTAAAGTCTGGTTTGAAGAATCAGAGATTGTTGATTACGAACTAGCTATAGAAAAAATTCTCTATTCAATGGAATGGGAAGAGAAAAAATAAACTTTTTTTAAAGGATTCTCAAACAAGAATCCTTTTTTATTTTATGCTAATCTTATGCAGTGAAAGAAAAACCTAGAGATAATTCCATAGACTTCCTAAGGTTTTTAGCTATTCTTCTTATGATATTCGCTCACTCGAATATGCTTTTGAGAGTTGCTACAAATCAAGCAAACGATGTTATTCAAAACCTTGGCAATACCATTTGCTTTGATTTATTTCTTTTTTGTTCAGGAGCTGCTCTTTTCCATTCAAAAAAGGAAAAAAGTGTAAAAAGCCTTCTAAGAAGAATATGGTTACTTTACTTTGCATATTTTATTGTAGTGATTCTTTCTCTTTTAGAAATCAGAACTTTTACTCTCAATGAACTACTAAATTACCTTTTCTTAATAAAACTACCAGGCTACGCAGAATTTCTAATTGCTTTTATTCTGTATGATATTATTTATTTCTTTTTCAAATCTCCAATCAGTTGGATTTCAAATGCTTTTTGGAAAGTGTTATTGGCTGGTTTATTATCATTTGTTTTTGGAAGCCTACTTGCAAATTCTGGTCTTCATAATTCAATAACAGATTTAATCTACGGACAAAAAGATGTCACTACTTTTCCTGTTATGCAATACTTTATATTCTTTTTGTTGGGTTTATTTTATTCAAAATATAAGGGCAAAGGAAATATTGATATCAAAACGATTTCTCTGATTACCATTATAGCAGGATGGATCTATCTAATGTTTTTTTTCTTTAATGCTGATTTTTTAAATATGTTATATAGATGGCCTCCAAGTGGGCTCTTTATGGTTAATAATTTTTTTTTAATTGGGATTTTTGTAACAGCGGCGACTCTTTTAACGGGCTTTATAAACAGGTTTTACCTTTTTTTTAGAATTCCAAGTTCTTATTCACTTCATCTGTTTTACATCCATCTTATGGTATTATACGTACTAAGATGGATAGGAGTTGGTGCTTGGGTAGGCTTAAGCTATCTAGTAACAGTAATTCTAATAGCATCAACTTTTATATATTATTATGCCAAGGCTAAATTCAAAGAAAACAAATAGCGCGAAACATCACCGTCATAGGTTATTAAGACTGGATTGGCGTAATCTAGCAATATTTGTATGCATTATACTCATTTTTACCTTATCTCTTTATTTATACTATATTTACAATCGTTCTGAAGAAATTCCTTTTGGTATGCCCGTAGACAATACTCCTTTGCAGCAAGAGGCAAAGCCCGATCTAAGGTGGTGGAATTCACAGTGGAAGCAGGCGATTCAGATAAAAGTTGGCAATAGGTTAAACAAAGCAGTAAATAAGGGAGAGACAGTACAGTTAAAATTTAACCACAGATCCATTGTAGATACCGGGAAATCTTTTAGCAGCGGCTCTGATATTAGACTAGTTTTTTTAGATAATTTAAATGTTTTTAGAGTAATTGAATATAGACTTTATAATCCGAATTCAACGGATACAAAGATATATTTTGACATTGAGGATCAAATATCAGCTAAAACCGAGACTTTTAGATATTATTTATATTTTAATAATCCAGATTCTTTACAAAATACAACTCTCCAGACAGGCCCAGAGCCAAATTATAATCGACAATTAAGAGCAGAGCTGGAGGAAAACATACCCACACCATTTACTTATAGTTTTAATAGAAAATGGATGATAAAAGGCGATACAGAAATCCCAAATAATTATAAAATTTTGGCTGGCACAGTAGAGCTTTCACCTATTTTTAATACAACTGATAAAACTTTTTCGTGGGAGCTAATTGGTTCAAAACTAAAAGGTTCACCTTCATATTATGCTAATAATTTAGTTAATATTGATGTTGATACTACAAACCTTACTCCTGGAGTCTACAAGTTAAGAATGTTACTTGGAGATTATGATGAAACATATGAGTTCAAAGTAAGTTATCCTCTATACGCAACCTGGACAATGGATTGGGAAGGGTTAGATGTAAAAAATGAATATTTAGGTTTCCTAAACGATATTTCTAATACAAATGGGATGCCTATAACTCATTTTTTTAGCCCAAGAATTTATATTACAACAACAGTTAGTGAGGCAAGGAAAAAATTCCTCACTGATTGGGTAAAAGATAGAAAAGCTAAGTACGGTGACGAAATCAGCATGCACCTTCACATGCATTATGATTTTGTTATGGCTGCAGGTATAGCGGAACCAAGAAAAGATGTTAGCTGGAGTAATCAAGGAGATGGCTATGATGTAACTACTTCATCGTATCCTCCTGAAGAGTTTGAGAAAATTGTGTCTCTTGGAATACAAAAGTTTAGAGAAAATGGATTAGGTTCTCCCAAAGGATATAGAGCAGGCGGCTGGTTCATAAATTTAGATAATCTAAAAGTACTTGATAGATTGGGATTTGCATATGATTCATCAGGCAGAGAAGCATACAGTTTTGGAAATAATAGAGTTCCAGGATTATGGAGTTTGAGCCCAACCACAAAACCTTACAAAATATCTCAAGTTAATCAAAACTCTGGAACTCCTCCAACACTCGACCTTTGGGAATTCCCAAATAACGGCTCGGAATCAACTAATGTTCCTGCTGCAGAAATGACAAAAAGATTGGGGTTAAATTTTAAAGGCGATCCACTTTACGACAAGCAGGTGATTACTTTCCTTTCGCATCCACACTGGTTTTCAGGAGACAAACCTAAAATGGAAGCATTATTTACAGAGATGAATAAAATAACTGCAAAAAATGATGGTGGACCAGTAATATATACAACTTTAGAAAAGGCAGAGGATGTTTGGAGCAAGAAGAACTAATTAATAATAGTTTTTTTAATGATAGACTTTTTATTTTTAAAATTTACATTCGAACAATTATTCATAATTTCTATTGGTATTATTATTTTTGTCATAGTATTTAATTTAGTTTTCTGGCCAGTGAGAATTTTTTGGAAACGAAAAAACGGAAACAAAAAAAATACCGTTCAGTTTGCTTCTCAAACAAGCCTACTTAGATTTAAAATTGAGCATATCAAAAACCCTGTCGAAAGAAAGTTGATCAAAAAAATACTTTCAGTGAAATTTATTGTTATTTTTTTATCAGTTATTTTTCTTGGCATTGCTCTTTACGGGTTAAATCTAATGTTTAACTCCCAGCCTATTCTTACAAACTACAAACCTGGAGATAATGCTATTTGGGACAATCCCAGAGATCCGATTGAAATTGAATTTGATAGGCCTATAAATCCTGACAAAGTAAAATTTAGTATTGTCCCGGAAATCAATGGAGAGATAAAATTTGAAAAAAGTTTTAATAATTTACCTTTTACGAGGAAATTATACTTCTACCCTTCACAAAGCCTGGATCCAGGGAATAGAATTTACCTTTATGTAAATAATTTTTTTTCTCTCTTTGGTAATAATGAAAGATATGGATTGGAATCGTATATTTATTCGTTCAATCCTCCAGTTATAAAAGAAACATCTATTCAAGAAGGCGCTGTCGAAGTGCCTATTAACTCAAATTTTATTTACACACTCGATAAGGACTTAGGAGATTTTGCAGAATTCGAATTTGCCTTTGAGCCACCAGTAGAATTTGATAAGAAAGTAGAAGGAAATAAAATCATTATCCAGCCTAAAACGACTTTCCCTCAGTCAGCAAAATACAAAATTACCGCTTCCAGGATTATAAAAAAGATTGATTTAGCTAAAAATGAGGTTATTGATAAGACAGCTCCAGAAGTTGTGAGCCAGATAAATTTTACAACTGTTACTGCACCAAATATCAAATCATTTTCACCAACTGGATCATCGGTATTTGCTAATGCAGAAATAAAAATAGTTTTCAATCAGCAAATGCTTCCGGAAACGGTAATTCCAAGGCTAACGGTGACACCTGCATTTGACTATACACCTGTCTGGTCAGAAAATAATACAACTCTTGTTCTTCAAAGAGCAGGAAAACTTGATTTCTCAAAACAATATACAATTAAAATTGCTGCTGGAGCGAATGGAGTTGCAAATACTACTTTAGAAAATGATTTTTCGTATAACTTTACAACTATTGGTGCTGTAAAAGTCGCGAGTATTTCTCCATCAAATAATTCTTACGGTAATGGTTTGTTAACACCTATCAGAATAGCTTTTGACCAAGAAGTCGATAAAGCTTCTGCTCAGTCAAAATTTTCTGTAAATCCATCTTTTCCTGGTAATTTCAGTTGGGAAGGTAACACTATGATTTACAGACCGAGCGGTAATTTAAATTATTTCACAAGGTACACTTTCACAATTGCATCAGGAGTAAAGTCAATAAATGGCCAGGATTCACAAGGTTCATTTACTTACTCTTTTGTGACATTAACACAGACTGTTACATTAAATGTTCCGTTATACTCACAACAGTATAACTATTCTTGCAATATAACTGCAGCAACAATGATACTTGCATACAAAGGACAAAACTTCAGTCAATCTGGTGTCTTTAATGATCCTGCCTTTCCAAAGCAAAATGTCCCGAGATCCGGCAATACCTGGGGTGATCCGGATATTGGTTTTGTTGGTGACTTAAATGGACCTGATGGGTATGGAGTACACTGGGGACCAATATCAAATTACTTATCTGGTAAAGGTGTTTCAAATAGAGTTCAAAGAGGGATGAATGTAGTGCAGCTTGCGAAAGAATTGGAACAGGGCAGACCTTCGATTGTATGGGTATGGAACGGCATCAATGGCTCACCTATATCATGGCAAACACCAGGTGGCAGAACAATAAATGGTGTTGTCGGTATGCATTCATGGGTAGTTATTGGATATATAGGAACATCTGACAACCCAACATCAATTATAGTGAATGATCCTTGGGGAAGCAGAAGGACTCTTTCTGTGAGCGCTTTTAACTCAAGATGGGGTTATTATGGGAATACTGCAATTATTGTAAATTAAGACGAATGTCTTTAATTCATAAAATAATTTTAGTTCTGATTTGTATTACTGGTTTTCTAATGTGTTTTTGGGGACTTGGCGAAAGGTATTTAGAAAGATGGGACGAAGAAACAAATGTGGCGGTTGTAAACAGTATAAATAATAATTTTGAACTAAAAATAAATAATAAACCGTTTTTAGAAAAACCCCCGCTTTGGTATTACCTCACATTCTTAACCGCAAAAATATTAGGCGACAATAATTTTTCCTATAGATTTGTTTCTGCTTTTTCCGGATTTTTACTCATGCTGGCAATTATTTTTTATTGTATTAGAAATTTCAATCCCAATACTGCAATATTTAGCTCGATTGTATTCCTTACAACTTCACAATTATTTTATATAAATCCTGATGGAGCTTTTTCTACTCATAATATTCGTTCTGCTGATTTAGATTTATTGCAAATGCTATTTAATTTTGTTTCACTTTTTTTGATAGTTGAATATGAAAAAAGTAAAAGCCAAAAGCTCATTATTATAGGGGGTATTTTTTGCGGACTGGGAATTATGAGCAAAGGTTTTATCAGCCTTTTAATTCCTCTGACATGGATATTATGGCAATTTACCAAAATCTATAAAACAAAGTTAAGCATTTTACCAATTCTAAGGTTTTTTTTAGTGGTATTTCTTGTTGCTTCTCCCTGGCATATTTACATGGTATTGAATCATGGAAATGAATTTACTCAAACATATTTTTTCTACCACTATTTTCAAAGGGCGACTCAAACAATCGAACAACATTATGGCTACACCTTTCACCACATTGAAAATCTTCTCAATCCAAATTTCTTTTCATCAGGTATTATTCTATTTTTTGGCTTAGTTTATATTTTGTTTACGAAAAAAATCTTGAATGCTGAGTTTGGAATTATTACTTTATTTACCCTACTTTATCTAATTCTCATAACCTTTGTTGAAACAAAAATTGCCTGGTACTTACTTGGAATTTATCCAACAGCAGCGATAATCTGTGGATTATTTTACGATAATTTATTCAAAAAAATTTTACATCACCGCAAAATTCTCATCGATAAATGATTTAGCATTTTTATCGTTTATGACAACTTTTTTTGCTCTTCCTAAAACAATAATCTTTGCAACTTTTCTGCAAATTGAATAAAGATTTCTTTTTAATTGACGTATTCCAGCATCAAAACCCAAAGGCCGAACAATTGTTGCCCAGGCTTCATCTGTAAATTCTAACTGATCAGTTGTCAAACCCATTTCCTTCATTATCTCCGGCAAAACATAAAGCTTACCTATAACTTCTTTTTCTTCATCTGAATAGGAATAAAATCTAATGACTTCAAGCCTATCCAAAAGAGCAGCAGAAATATTTCCAAGATTATTTGCAGTACAAATAAAAAATACTTTTGATAAATCAACGGGAAAATCCACATAATGATCACGAAAAGCATAATTCTGCTCGGGATCGAGTATTTCAAGCAGAATAGCCATAAAGTCTTTCCTAAGAGCAATATTTCCAGATACTTTATCAATTTCATCAAGAATTATAAGTGGATTCATAGTTCCAGCTGATGAAAGTGCTTTGATAATCTGACCAGGTTCTGCATCAGCTTCCGTTTTAGGTTTGCCACGAAGCTCATATGTTGATCCGAGACCACCCATAGAAATCCTAACAGTCTTTCGACCCATCGCTTCACCAATAGCTTTGGCAAGTGATGTTTTACCTATACCCTGAAGACCCACAAAGCACATAACTGGAGCATTCACGATATTGGTTTTTTCCCGATCCATTTTCAGTCGCATCACAGAGACATACTCCAAAATTCGTTCTTTAACTTTTTCTATACCATAATGATGGTCATCAAGCACTTTTTTAACATTAGGAAGGGAAAGATTATCTACTGTATATTTATCCCATGGAACCTTTGCAACCCAGTCAATATATTTTGATAAGTTCTCAAAGTCGTTAGAAAAGCCCCCAAATTGAGCAGTTTTTATCAACCTAGATATTCGTCTTTCTATGTCATCCCTAAGATCATCAGGGCAGTTGGATGATCTTAGTTTTTGCTGTAGAAAAACTATATCATCGGAAATACTTTGTGTGAATTGGGGGCTCATCTTACACAAGTAGAATATAATCATATTTTCAAATAATCAAATCTGGATAGTTGGCTTAGTTTTATTGAAGATATTAGCATTTGATTATATGATTGTTAGATTATATTATAGTTTAATAATGCCTAAAAATCAGCAAAATCAATACCCCAATCAAATTAATGATTCACTAAATCAAATAGGCCAGAAAAAACCATCATTTAATCTGAGAGCATTAATTAACAATAAAAGATTTGCAGTATTTGGTGGAATTGTAGGTGTAGTAATAATTGGTCTGGTAATAATTTTAATTGTAAATCTATTTAGTCAGCCTGCACCAGTAGTTCCACAGCCCGTTACTATAACATTCTGGACAAGATCTACAGATACTGAAGTAATTCAAAAAATTATTGATGGTTTTGAAAAAGAAAATCCGCTCATCAAGGTAAAACACGAAGTACAATCAGAAACAGATTATAAAAATAGAACATTAACAAGACTTAGATTGCAATCTACCAATATCGGTAATATAGTGGAGGTTGATGAAAACTGGATTGATAGAATTAATGTAAGTTTGTCCCCCATTTCTGATTCAACCATACTTGGACGCTATTCTGTTGCTTCTGTAAGAAATAACAGCATTAACGGTGCAACATTTGCTGTTCCATATCAATTTGATGGTCTGGTATTTGCTTATAATCAAGACCATCTTGCAGAAATTAATTTTACAGAGGAAGATTTTAATAAACTTGATTGGACTTCACTTTCCAATCGTGCCTCAACTCTAACAAAAACCAAAAATATTTCTTTACCCGAACTACCTAATCGTCCTTTTGCACAAATTATAAGGTCTGGAACAGCAATCGGATCACCAATTACAGTATCAAATTCGGCACAAATACTTCAGCTTTTACTCATTCAAAATGATGCAAAAATCTATGATTCTGAAACCAGGAAGTTTATATTGAATGATAAATTTGTTGAGGTTATGAATTTTTATACTAATTTTGTAACCAGAAATATTTGGTCAAATGATCTGGGAAACGATATAAAAGCATTTTCTGAAGGAAAAGTTTCTATAATCCTTGTTCGAAGCGGAGATATAGATCAAATAAAGAAACTGAATCCGAACCTTCGTTTTGGAACAGCAATTCCAGCCAAAATTGGAGGAATAAGAAATATATCTCTATCAAAATCTTTGGTTTTACCAAATTATATGCCAAATTATTCACAAAGCATTAAATTTATCGAATATCTTACCAGAACTGAAAACTCTTTGATGCTTTTTAACTCAAAAAAAACAGTTAATACTTTTGTGCCAGCACAAATAACTTCACTAAATCAAATACCAAAAACTTCTCCTTTTGCTGTTTTTTCAGACATAAATACAACAGCAGATAGATTTTTATCAATAGAGTATGATGGAACAACAGAAGTTATAAATAATTATTTAATTAGAATTTTCGAACTTTATGGTAATAAATCGGGCTATCCTGATAGACCACCAATACAAATTTCTACAAATTCTTTACAGACAGAACTTGATACATTTTCAAATAGTATAAAGAGTTCAGAAAATAGATTTTAACTTCAATAAAAAATATGCCTGCATATAAGGACGAAATAGTAAAATTAAATAAGGAAATTCAAGAACTCAAAGATCAGCTATTGCTGCAACAATTGAAAAATGAAAACTATGCCAATAGCATGAAAAGAGCGCAAAGTATTGCTGATGCAAAACCTCTTCCAAAGGATATCAATCCCATACTAAAACAAATAAGAAATAAGAATTTAACTTTAAAAGAAAAAGCTCAAATTGCCTATCCAGAACTTTATCCCTCACCACCTGAAGACACATACTATCAATGGATTGCACCTTCAAGAGTTTCTATCAAAAGAGATAAACAATGGTATTGGACCATAGCTCTTGTTTTTGCTTTTATAATTTTTTTCGCTGTTCTTGCAAATCAATTTATGATGGTTGCAGTAGCATTGGCATTCTTTTTTGCGGTTTATGTAAGCAATTCAGTTCCAGCCCAAGAGATAGTTTATAAATTCACAAGACAGGGGGTAGAAATAGGTGAAGGTGATGCAATAGAAATATATGCCTGGGGACAACTGATCGAATATTCATATTATTTTAAAAATGATACTGAGGTACTTTATATAGAAACCATACTTGCCTCACCTCAAAGAATACAAATACTTTTTTCCGGTGAAGATAGAAAAAATGTAAATATGATTTTGGAAGCAAATTTACCCTACAAACCTCCTCCAAAAAAACAAACTTGGTTTACAAGATGGACAAGTGGCGTTTATATACCACTCCATGACTTTAAAGCATTACAGGAGAAAATAGATAAATATTATGATCAGAAGTATGCAGAAATCATAGCAGAACTCAAAAAAGAAGGTCGAATACCTGAAAATGTAACAGTCGAGGATTTGAGAACTGTAGAAAGCATATCTACTCTCAAACTTATGGATGAAGTGCAAAAACAACAAGAGGAAGAAGCCAAGAAAATACTTGGATTGAGTTAAATAAAATTGTTTTTTTTCATGAATTAGTCTTAAAATGATGCAATAACATCTAATCACCTAAAATGGATTTAATTAAGAAATTAAAAAAACTTCTTTGGTTTTTTGATGCATGGATAGCGCAAAAGCAAAATCCTATAAATGAAAATCTGACTTATATAGGTATTACAGGCACAGACGGAAAAACAACTACTTGTTCTTTCCTTTATGAAATAGCAAAAGCATCAGGTTACAATCCACTGCTAATAACAACAGTAGGCGCCAAGTTTGAAGGACAGGAGTTTAGATTAAATATCAAATCAATGACTTTTCTGTCTTATTCAATCAAGACAGCTTTTGAGAATGTTAAAAAAGGAAGATTAGTGGATGGATTAAAAGCACTAGCATTTCAAGACAAAGAAGGTTACGAGAATGTCCGGGAGGAACACCGCACTACTCCACTTGCTTCGGAAATCAGAAAAACAATACTCGAGTATGAAAAAAAAGGAGCAAATCTATTTATTTTAGAATCAACATCTCATGCAATAGACCAGTATAGACTTTTAGGAATCAAATTTGATTCTGTAGGTTTTACAAATATTACAAATGAACATCTCGATTACCATGGCACCTGGGAAAACTATGCTGCAACAAAAGCAAAGCTTATAGAGATGGTAAAGGAAGGTGGCACAGTTGCATTAAATGAAAGTGACGAAAGATCTTTTAATTTCTTAATAAAACGGTTTGAAGAAATAAAAAACTCGAAGAAACTAAAACTTATAAAGTATAAGATTGATGATATTAAAACAATTGAACCAAAGAAATTCTTAATTAAAGTTGAAGATAAAGAAAGTACAGAAATTAGCGCTCACTCATTACAGGATCTAGAAATGAATAAAAAATACCTTCTCTCACATATAGAAATCTATGGTAAGTTTAATGTATTTAATGCTTTAGCAGCTTTTTCCGTTTTTTATGGTTTCGATAATAAAGATCCGGAAAATATTGCTAAGTCGGTTGGTAACTTAAAAGACGTAGCAGGAAGAATGAATATAATAAATAAGAACCCCAGAATTATTATAGATTATGCTCATACTCCAAATGCCATGTTAAATGCTCTGATCTCCATCGATAAGGGCAAAGGAAAACTCTGGGTAATTTTTGGATGCACAGGAGAAAGAGACAAATACAAGCGGCCGGAAATGGGAAGAATAGCTTTTGAACATGCTGACAATGTAATGATCACGGCTGATGATGTAAGACGGGAAAGTCTTTACGAAATTAATAATCAGATAATAAGTGGATTTAAAGACAAAGATGAACATTTTACAATTTATACTTTTTATTCTGAACTAGAGTATAAAAGAGATGTAGATAAATTTATTGTGAGATTTGATGAACCAAGTCCTAATTCCAGAAGAAATGCTATAAAATTTGCAATAGAAAATGCCTCACCTGAAGATACAATAATCATGTTGGGCATAGGCCACCAGAATTCTATTTTAATCGGAGAAACAGATTATGAATGGAATGATGAAAAAGTGGCAAAAGAATATTTAAAATAATTATAATTTCCTAAACTCAAAACAGTTATATAATCTCTGGAAATTTTCTAAGCTCCCACCAACGGTGTTAAAAGATGAATATAATTTTCATTTTCTTCTTCGCGGAAAATAAGCATTCTGTGCTCAGTTCTTGGATGAACTACGACATCAAGATAAACATTCTCAGTAAGAATTCTTCCCAAAACATCAAGAACTTTTTTAGGAGAAAAATTGATTTCAATGCTTTCTTCTTCAGAAATTACATCAACAGGAAGTTCGGTTTCGTACTCTCCTACTTCACTAACTCTTGAACTCAAAAGCAAATGATCTGAGCCCATCGTTTTTTGGAAAGTAATCTTAAGTGCATCCTCAGTTTTTGCAAATACATTTGAAAGTTTTACCGATTCTATAAATTTAGCAACATTGACCTTGTATGTACAAAGAGTTTTTTGAGGCATAAATGCCTGATAATTTGGAAATTCTCCGTCGAGTAAACTTGAGGCAACCTCAACTCTACCCGACTTGAACAGAATCTGATTATTTTTTGGTATTGAATATCCCTCTACAAATTCATCTTCACTCTCAGCACAAAGTCTGGAAATATTTTCGAGAGCATTATAAGGTACAACTGAAGTAATTTTCTGTTTTGCTTCCTCACCTAAGTAGACTAAGTATTTAGAAAGACGAAATCTATCTGTTGCAACAACGTTTAATCTTGTTTCTGTATTTTCAAAAAGAACTCCAGTAAAAACAGGTTGGCTGATACCACTTCGATCAACTGCAAAAGTTGTTTTATCAATCGCCTTGATAAAGGTTTCTTTTGGGATTTTGAATAATAGAACTGATTCATCATCTACTTTTGGTAAAGAAGGAAATTCTTCATATGGAATAGTTGCGAATTTGGATTTTACTTTTTCCGCCTCTACTTTTAACTCATTATTTTCTAGTACCAAAGATACGTTTCCGTCAGGAAGCAAAGAAACAAACTCAATAAAAGTTTTTGCCAGAATTGTAGTACTTCCTTCTTCAATAATATCTACTCCTATATAAGTGCTGATTGATAGCTCGAGATCGGTGGCGCTTACAAGTAACACGCCTTTATCAGCTTTTAAAGCAATATTTTTTAGTATTTCCAATGTAGGTTTAGTACTCACAGCCTTGCTTACTGCAGCAAGAGCTCTTCCTAAATTAGACTTTGTGACATTTAGTTTCATAGAGCTGGAATAATAGTAACACATTTGTGATTACGTATTAAGTATTGCTAAAAGAGCATTTTATAATCATTAATCCACAATTCTTAAACCTATGTGGAAATGCCGACATTTCAAGAAAAGTTTTATGTAAAAAATGTGCAAAACTACTCCAAAAAGATATTGTAATTTATTACTTTAAAAACCTTATTCTATTCATTTCGAGTTTTTCTAGAATTCATTATATAGAGAAATAATAGTTGTTGAATTCTAATTACTTATTTCAATAATTATTATCAATTAAAAAGCTTTTCATCCACATAAGAATTAATTGATATTTAGGCATTTCTCAAAAAAAGATGAGTGAATAAACTAATTATCTTTTACATTATTTACACATCTATTTCTTGCATTACACTGAGAAAAATATACATTTCCCACTTTTCCACGTTCTATACTATATATTACTTCTTATTTAATATAGATTAATAATAATATAGAGAAACAATTTAAAAAGTAATTTTCAAAGAAATTCTAGATATTATTTTCATTGATTACTCACATTAATTAGAATATGCTGTAAGCAAGAAAATATGAGCGATAACTCAAAATTTAAACCTGCTTTGCAAATCATTAGAGCTTTTATTTATTCCGCTTGTATAAGCTTTATTTTCTTTTTGTTATTGAATATAGAACTTATAAATGACTCAAACCTTTTTGGTGAAGTTGCTTTTTTGGGTTTCTTAATTGCTCTTCTTGAAGCTTATTTCACTTCCAGATATTTAAACCTTGGAAGAAAACAGCATTTTAAATATCATTTCTCGGAGCATTTGCTTAATCATCTTTATTATCCCTTTCTCACTTTTTTTGCTTTAGCATTCTATTTTCTCCTGCAAACAAACTTCACTCTTTCATATGTCTTAATAGCCCTTTCTTTTCTTATGTATTGGGCTTATTTTTATTATTTACCTTTACATATACACTTTGATCATTTTGATGTTAATAAGAACCATAAAATTCATCCTAGAACAGATTTTACCTTGCATCTTTTTAAATTTTTTAGTTATTTTGTGGCAAATTTGACACTTTTTACCTATTACTTTTATTCAAAAATATCTTTTGATATTGTCGTATACATTAATTTCTCACTAAATTTCATATTTTTATTATTCCATATTTTCAGAAAGAATATGTTTAATGGTCTAAATATTTTTATGGCTTTTCTATTTGCTGTTATAACATCCTTCTTTACATTAACCTTCAAATCGTCATATATAAATTTATCAGCCTCAGTTGCAACCCTATTCTTTTACCTAACTTCTGCAATCTATTACCATAAAGTGGACGGGACTTTTAATTACAAGGTCTTGATAGAATATGGATCTATTGCCACGATAGTCAGTATTTTACTTTTTTCTATAAGATGAAAGTTTTTTTTAAAATTTTTTTGATTAGTATTAGTTTTTTGGTGATGTTCGTATTTTCTCTACAAAATGTTGTAAGAGCTGCTCCGGAGTTCCAGCATTTAATATCCGCAAATTATATTATTAGGGAAGATAATTCTGCAACAGTAGAATATCATTTTAAAACAACAAATAAATTAAATAATAATTATTTGAAAAGCTATTCATTTACTGTTCCTTTTGAGCCGCTTAATATTAAAACTGACAAGTCTGTATCTCCCACGAAACTAAAAAAACTAAATAAAATAAGCGATTTGAACACGTATGAAATGGAAATTGAGTTTTTAAATCCTACATATGGGAGTGAAAAAGCATTTGATTGGAGCTTTTCTTTTGATATCAAGGACATCGTTATTGACAGGGGGATGCAAAAAGCAATTATTATCCCTACTTTTGTAAAGGATGATAGTTTTATTACTTACAATATTTCCTTAAAATTACCTAAAAAGCTTGGAGAATTATCTAATATTTACGGCAATGCCGGAATTCAAGAAAATGAAAGTGATTATTTTTTAAGTTTTGTCTCAACTAGAAACCCGGCTCCAAATATCATTGTTTTATTGAATAATACCCAGGAATACTCTTTTGAAGTTAATGATATTAAGTCAGAAACTATAATTCCTCTACCTTTAATAAATGAGAAGCAAAAAGTTATTTATTCCGACTTTCCAGAAAAAGAAGTGAATATTAATCACCCAAAAGATATTAATAATTATATTACTTTGCAAGAAAATCAAAGTATTAAAGGCATAATCAAAACAACAAAAGGTTATGAGAAAGAAATTGGTGTAATTGAAAGCAAATTTCCAGACTATAAGTATTTAAATGAAATCACAGACAATATCAACTCTACTGGCCTAAGTCAGATGGAAATTGCAAGAAAAATATACGAAGACTATTTATTCCGCTTTACAATAGGCGATTATAGGATTAATAAGGATACTGCGTTGAGCGTAGAAGAAGATAAGTTTAATGTAAATCCTGTCGAATTAAATTATATTTATCGTTATCTTTTGAATCGTTTTAATATTCAATCAAGAGGGGTTTACGGATATGTATACCCTATACAGCCATTCAGAATAGAAAATCCTAAGACTGATATTCATGTATGGACCGAAATTTGGGATGGGGAGAAATGGATTTCAGTTGATCCAGTATGGTATCTCTCTTCTAGAGGCACAATTTATTTTGATAATAATGATTTTCACCATATCAGTTTTGGGAATTATTATGATATTGAAAAATTGAAGACATTTTTGAAAGCAGGAAGAAATATAACAGTCCGTCCACTTAAGTCGAGGGAGTATATCGAGAAGAACAGTAATTTAAATATTGAAGTAGTAGATAAAGTTTACATGAATCGTGAAGTGCGAGCGAAAGTTGTAAACAATTCCAATTATCCTATTTCTTTAAAAGATATAAAATTAAATTTGGACTCACCTAGAATAAAAGTAACTAACCAATTTGATCAACTAAATGTAGTGTTATATCCTAATACCACAGCAAATCTCACATTTCCACTTGATTATGATCTTGTGCTTTTAAGCACACATGAAGATGTGAGAATGGACGTGAGATTTTTTGAAAAAAATGAAAACAAAACTCAAACCGTTAACTCATCAATAATAATTCAAACAAATATTTCTAGTTATATTTCCATGATAATCTTTTGTGTTTTTATTATTTTTGGTCTTATAAGCGTTTTTTCAATAAGCATCTACAAAAAGAGATCAAAAATATAAGTTATCGTCTTACTATTTCTAAGCTTTGGAAATTACTTGGTAATTTTTCAGAAATTTCTAATATTTCCGTCCAGTATTTTTCTAGATACATATATAACTTATCTTTATCAAAGTTTAAAGATTCAATTAATTTAATAAATTCTTCATTCTGCTTCTGATTTTTGTCAATTGTAAAAAATAAATTTCCATTCTTGCTTAATATCATAATTACGTGTTGGAGATAATTAGCCATGAAGTCCTTTTCGTAAGACTCTCCGTTTTTCTTTGTAATTCTCGTATTTTTCAGGATTTGAGAAAACATTGGGTGTGTTTTTAATATGTTCGAAAATTTAGTAAGTCCAGCATTATAAAGTAATGATGTTAGACCAAATGTCATAATGTTTTTTTTTGCTAGAAATTGATAAATCGAAAATTTTGACGTCAATTTTCTTAACTCATCCCTAAAAGTGAAGTTTTCAAGATCCAATAATTCTCTACCTTTCTCGACATTTTGAATCATAAAATTCATCAAATCTGTAACTTTGACTATTTTATTCTTCCCATCATAAATTTCTTTTGAGACAAGTTCATTAACTGTCTTAAAATCATATTCAAAAGAAAGATCATTAAAGGAACCTAAAATCTTTAAATATAATTCTCTATCAAAAGGCATTCTCGTCAATTCATCATTATCAGTAAAAAATCCATAACTATATTTAGATTCTCCATTATCAATATAATCAAAAGCTTGAATCAAACCTCCAGTATTAAGAGATTTTACAAGAGTTACTAGTAGTTTTAATAAACTAACCGATACTCTAAAAAATTCTCTTTCAAGTACTTGCTTATTGCTCATAACTAGGTCGATAAGCTGTTGATTCTGAAATTTTTCCCATGTTATTTCTATACTGATATTCGCCAAATCATCAGGATTAACATTTTTTTCTTTTGAGGGTGAGTTTAATTCTGCAATCTTTTCAATAGCATATTTTTCATCTAATCTTTGTCTAAAAGTCAGTCTATTAAATGCTTTATAAAAGTCGTGCCCATACTGTGTAATGATATCCGTAGGTATAATTGAAAAAATTTCGTCGAGAAGTATAAAATCAAAACTCTGTTTAAATTTTAAATCATCAAAATTCACTATATCGTAAGTAAAATCTATTTCTTCTAAATCTTTTTGAAGAGAGGTATTTGCAAGCAATTTACTTTCAAAAGTTTTAAGGGCTGTTTCTGATAAGAACCCGAAAGAAAAAGTTGTTTTATAAAGTAATTGTGAATTTTGCTTTTTAAGAATCTTTTTTAATGAGCTCAAAAAATTAATCCAGAGAATTTGGTCAAAATTGTAAATAAGACTTAAGCATTTTAAACTAGGTTTATTATAAAACTTAGAATAAAATTTTATTGCAAGTATTTTTCCTAAAAGTGCCTTTTGAGAATCATCTTTTTTAGTAGATAAACTTAAAAGTAAATCGTTAAAAAAAAGAATATTGTTATTATTTATTTCGCCAAAAGACTGATAATCAGTAATAGCAAATTTATTTTTAGTTTTAAAAGTATCAATTAATATTTCAATTCCTACTCTCGTATAACTAAAAGAAGTAATTTTAACTGACTTAATCAAATCTATATAGAATTCATCAACATAAAAAAAGGAAGTGTTTATAGGTCTATCTCCTACCCAGTCAATTTGATTGTTTTGAAGGATGGCAAGTCTTTTTTGTAATGGTAATCTCCAAAAGGTTTCATTGTAGATAATTGCTGGGAAAAAAATATCCTGACCAATATTTATTAACTGTTCCAGTAAATTTATTAGTCTATGCTCTATAATGCTCAGCTCAAGCTCATCTGAAAATACAAAATTATCCACGATCAAGGATACATTAAAAACAATAAATTTGCGATGGAGTCGCTCTTAAGCTAAAAGGGTTTAGCAATTGTGTTCTCTACTTTTTTCAGGCTCTACTAAATGTAAATTAGGAACAACTACTCTTTCTATCCAGCTTGATATTTGATATCCAGGTCTAATCATTGGAATTGCCTTCACTATTTCACAGGACAGGGGACAACTTTCTCCTACATGAGTTTTGTTATGTTCCATTACTACTGGTACTATATATTCTTCCCATCCAGAAAATAAAACTGAATTATAATAATTAGTTGGATCTACAAAACTCGAATACCACTCAAGTCCAAGTTTTTGCATAAAAGGCGGTAAAGCACTTCTTGATAAAGATTCAGATATATCTTCAATGCTTGGATCCATTTTAGGTAAATAAGATCTTTGGTGCATAGCATCAATAATATCAACAAGAGTTGCAAATAAAACTAAACCAGCTACTTCGAGTAATGCATTCTTTGACATCAAGTTTTTTAACTCCTCTAATGAGCCTGCATTTTGTCGAATATTCATCATTGCCTTTGCAATAGATAAAACATATTCTCTATCATTAGGGAATCCGCTGTGATACACAAAGTCATCAATGTGGGGCATACCGTCGATTCTATTTAAAGTTGGAATACCTGATCCCATAAAATGATGTAAAGCTCCTATTGCAATTCTCAACTTTAAAACCTCATCAGCAGGCCAATCGAATCCTTCGTGTAATACTCGATTGCCTAGGGGAGAATATTTTAGATGGGAAAAAATTGAATAAATAAGAGCTTGTCTTTGTTCTGATGTAAAACTTGTTTCTGCAGGTGCTTTTTTTGCACCGTCTGAATCTTTATCTCCAGTTACTGCTTGACCACGTCCAACCTGGTTATGAAACATTACTGTTACTTTGCCTTCATCATGGCCTGCAAAAGCTAAAAAGGCAATTCTTTGTAAATTTGAAGGGAAGTGACAAAAGTGGATAAGGCGATCCATCGCTCCTGCACCTCTTGCCATATGAGAAGCTGCTGTAGGATCGACAGTTGCAATTTTAATTAATTCCAGTAATAGGATTTTTTCTCTACTCACGCATCCCGGCGGGAGCCTAGATGCACGATCTAGAGCGTCTTGCATAGGTGGAATAATTATCGGGCAATACCTGCAAGATACAGGGGATAAATCCCCCCGCGAATTTTCTTGGGTGCTATCGGTCATCGGCAGCAGTTAGTCTAAAAAAGACATATTAGTAAATTATTCAACCAAAGTCCAAGCTGCTATTTTTGATTTTTAATAATTCAATCCTATTTTTGACACGTAAATATCATTAATCAATTTATTATATTCGACAGAATTTCTGCTCCACTCTTCTGCTGAGGCAACAAAGAAATAAAGAATGATTGCTTCATCTTTTTTTAAGCACTGATCTACTCCTTTTACCTCATCAGCAGTACCCTTATCTACAGTATATGAAACCCTGCTCCAGGTCTCTCCATTTATTTCTACATTTACAGCATTTTGGCCTGTCCAATTGCTATCACTAAATATGCCTTTAACAATTTCATAACAACTCATCTGATAAGCTCTGGTATCTGAACTAAAATAAAGAACTCCAATACTTACATTTCCATCATCAGACCTCAGGATATAATCTTCATTTGTGAATTTTGAAGTTTTCCAGTCAGATTTATAAAGAAGAGAAAAAGTATAAGAGGGATCGCCCAAGGCATTAACATTTACTCTGTAACCATCTTTCTGATTTAATGAACGAGTTTTTTTAAGAACTTCCTCTGTAAATCTTTTTGATAAGGGTGGTTTGTCTGCTCCATTTGCATAACTTCGGTCATCTTCAATAGTTACATTAGTGGTTGGTGTTTCAGTTGGAGCGCTAGTCTCATTCGTTTCATTTCGTGAGTGGGTAGTATTGTTTGAAGTTGGTAGGAGTAATGCAATAATCGCCAAACCTGTGCAACAAAATAGAAGGGCAAAACCGCCAATTGCAATAAAAATAATTAATAATTTATTCCCTTTTTTGGTTTCTGTTGATTGATTCAACTTTTGAACTTGAACTTTGGCTTCTGTATTCTCTAATGGTTTTATACTTTGCTCTGCCATAAAAATTTATTCATTCCATAATAGAGAATTTGTAAATTAAAGGAAAATATTTTTGAAAAATTACCTGACGCTATTACTGGATAATTTGTGGGGAAAATATTCATTCAAACATATAATTACTCTAGATTTTTCAGGAACAATAATAAGTTTAATCCATTTAAATAAAGGGTATTCTCCCGAAATTCAAGGTAAAAATAATTAGTGGTCGACAACAAGCGTTCTATCTCGAACTAAATAAACTACCAGTGTTAGAAACCCTAGTAATTGAAGACATTAAACAAAAGATTGCTTTTATAAAGGATAAAACTCAATACTCAAAAGAGCCAGACGGATTGTTTGAAAAAGTGCTAGACATGAAGTCATTGAGTAATAATTTGATAAGCTAGAGATACCTTAAAATAGTTTATATGATTAATATATTGGTATACTTTAATAGTAAAAACATTATAAAAGTTTATGTCTGAACCTAGAAAACATCATTTAATACCTAGAGTATATCTTAAGGAGTTTACTTTTGACCCTAGCTAATCTCTTCCTGAACTGTGGGTATATGATAAACTAAATCCAAAACTATGAGTTGTAAGAAAAAATGTCAATCAAATTATGTATGAAAAAGATTTCTTGGAGAAAAAATAGAGACATTCTATGGCGAAACAATTAAAAGAGTTAGAGAGAATGTGAACTGTTTGCATGATTCTCAAAATGCTTCTAATTTATTAAATTTTATAAGTTTAATGCCAGTTCGGTCAAAGAAATTTAAAAATGCAATGCTAAAAACTCAGGAGTATTTCAAAAGCACTGATATAGATAAAATTAAGAAGGATTTACTCCAACAGTCAATGAAAAATATTAATGAAGTGATTCAGTCATCAAAAGAGATTATCCACATCTCAACTTTAGATGCAATTGCCCTCAAACATTAAATAAAATGTTTTTTGAACCCCATGAGCAGAACTTTTTCATTGCACAATTGAATCGTCATTTTGAATTTTGGTTCAATCATTTTAGTTCAAGAAATTGGAATTTATTTTTTCTTCCATCAAATATAGGTTTAATATGTGTTGATGTACCTTTAGGTCTTTATATGTTTGAAGAAGTAAATGACAAAACTTACGATGAACCAATTGCAGTTCCACTTTCAAAAGATATTCTTTTAACCTTTGGAGGTAAAGGCAATAAGATATTCAAAAAGTTACTTTCAGATAGTAAGATTATTCGAGATATTAATAAACAAACATTTGATAGTGCGGAAAGGTTTGTTGCTTCTCATAATAAGAAATTGCTTGAGGAATTTGTAAATAATTGATTAAGTTGGTTGAATATGTTCAAATTTCTATAAAGAAAAATGAGCTCAGACCCACTCCCTTCACAAAGATTACAAATAAAAACTGTAAACCTTAACTATGATTCTAATACTCAAAAAGTAGAATTATTGGCTTTAAATTATTATAAATCACAAGGCTATGAAGGAATTATTTCTCAAAATGAAATTTGGTGGGAAATTTTAGCTTTACTTTTTTGGGATGTGATTTTTGCCAAAGTTGACAGTGCTGTAAAAACTAGTGAGGGATATATCGATATTAATGATTCTCGTTTTAATCAGCTTTTTGATTGGACACTTAATACAAGTGGCATGCCAGCTGATTTCTTTACTGATGAGTTTGTTCGTAATAGGGGTGAACTAATTATAAACAGATATAAGCATCTTCTTAATTCTTCAATTGAAACAGAAATTACAAATTCATTTAGTAAAAATAGAAATAAGAATTGTAGATTAATTGAGAATTGGAATAGATTTACATTGGATGACTTACTCTTTGTTGTAAGATCATTAAATAAAGAAACATTAATTAAGATTTGTATTATTCTTATAAGTGATTTTGTTAATAATAGATCAGGTTTAACTGATTTATTTATTGTAAAAGATGGCATTCCAACTTTTGTTGAGATTAAAAGCCAAAAAGATAAACTCTCTGATGTACAAATTTATTGGCATAAAAGACTTATTATACTTTTAAACTGCAATGTAGAATTACTACTAGTTGATCAATCTGAAAGACAAAAAGCTTCAGTATTAAAGAAATATGCTGATATTAATCGTAAAGTTAAAATTTCCTTTGGAGATTCTTCTTCAGCCAAACGAGAAGAAGCAATAAATTTTTTTGGAAACTTCCCCACTTTTGAAAATAAAGATGATAATTATTCTGTAGTATTAGATTTTTATGATCTTGATAATGTAATAAAGGCACTTGATTACACTTCTAGATGGAAATCAACGCAAATTGAAGTTGATGGCGAGGTAGTGAAAGCATCTAGCATTAGAGATTCGATTTTTAGTCTTAAAAGAAATAATTCAATGTATAGTGTTGAGGATTTAAGATATGGTTTTAATAGAAATGATCTTATATCTTTCTTTCCCATAACTAATAATTACTGGAATGATTATGGATACATAGATACTAATACAGGTAATTGGTTTTTTGATAAGAAAAAACTTTTAAGTGAAGTTGATGATTTTGTTAAACAATATAAATATGATCCTTTTATCAATATCGATAAGGTTGTAAAAGATATTAATAAACTCCCTGATTTTATAAATCCTGCTGTAAATACAGAATGGGTTTATGTAGATAAAGATTCATATGACTGGGAATATAGAAATGGAAAATTTGTAAATTGGAATGATGAATCCATTTTTCCTGGCTTCTCTTCAATGATAAGTGTTAGAAAAAAAGACTCTACAAATAGAGGTTATACAAGTAAAATTACTATTCCAGTTAAAGTTACATACGAGAGTAAATCTACTACAAAAAAGAAAAGCGGATGTAATTCTAGTTGCATTATTTGGTCAATTAGAGTTATTTTATTCTTTTTGACTTATGGTATTAGTGCTGTATTAGAGATATTATTTTGGATAATGGTTTGGATATTTAAAAAGAATTGGATATTTAAAAAGAAAAAGTAAAATTCAAATGCGGTTTATAAGGTTTAAAGTGGTCCACCCTGTCAATACACAAAAACCGTTATCAATAAGCTGTAGTTTTTGTTAAATAAACTATCTGCTATCATATACTTCGCAAGGTGTCCTGTAATCAATACTGGAATGCAGTCTTTC
>Ga0272446_1001249_pt1 | contig 37475 bp, 30 predicted proteins | sample YNPCB0061_FD_194587 | JGI IMG/M metagenome (GOLD analysis project Ga0272446, IMG submission 194587) | Hot spring microbial mat communities from Yellowstone National Park, WY, United States - YNP-CB-006-1 | ecosystem: Environmental > Aquatic > Thermal springs > Hot (42-90C) > Sediment | place...
TGTAAATGTGGTATGATATACTTAATAATTATATCTTTGCCTAAGATTTCCATAAAAAGAGTATTTGCGATTTGGCACCTAAAAATACATCTTTGATTGGAAATCTTATACAATCCTAAACAACCTCTATTCAAAAATAGACAAAAATACCATTCCCATTGGATTAAATTTTGTTTTTCTTTATGAAAAGTACATAGATTAGTTTTGTATTTTTGTAGAAAAAGTAAATGCAAGCAACTTTTTACCTATTCCAATGTCTTTTTTACAATCGTATAACCATATAAATAAAATGATAAGATATAAATTTTTCCTATTCGCTTTTTTACTGCTTGCGGCTCCTTTCCGAAATGGAGTAGCGCAAGAGTATAAAATAGAATTTAATCTGCAAGGCAATAAAGGAGAAGTACAAAATATAAGATTTAGTCCAGACGGTAAATATTTGGCAGGTGGCGACCAGTTTGGTAGTATCCTGATTTGGAATGTAAAAACAGGGAAATTAGAAAAATCCATCAATGGTCATACAAGGAGAGTACTGGAAGTAACTTTTAATAAGAGCGGTTCAATGCTGGCAAGCACAAGCGAAGACGGAAGTGTAGCTGTTTGGGATACAAAGGTTTGGAAACTTTTGGCAACTTTTAAAAATAAACCCTTCGTAAACTACGACGGCAGAGAACTCATTTCCTCATCCTTTGTAGTTTTTTCCCCTGACAATAGGTATGTGTATTTTGGAGGAGATAATGGCTACATCATGAAAGGACAAATCGCTCCTGACGGTTCAGGGACTATTCGCCCTGCTGATGCAGTATTTTCTACCAATTATGAGGACGGAAGGTGGTACGGAACGATTACAGGTGGGTGCATTTCTGGCGATGAGAAATACTTAGTAATTACAGTTGGTCATTTGGTAGATTTTATCGACTTAAAAACAGATGTCTTAGCCAAATACTTCCGATACGATGAGGGATATTTGAACGATGTAGTGGTAGGACCTCAACCCAACACGGTAGCTACTTGGAGCGATGACGGGAAGGTCAATATATGGAACAGCACTACAGGGCAAATTACCAATAGTTTTCAAGTAACCGTTCCCGGCAATTACAGCGGAGCTTCCTTCAGCAAAGATGGCAAATACTTAGTCAGCTCTGCCTCAGGTACAGTAGCCAAACTTTGGGACGTAGCAAGTGGTAGGCAAATCAGCACGCTGACAGGGCATACCCGCATAGTAAGGATTTCTCGCTTTAGCCCTACAGAAAATGTCATTGCGACAGCAAGTTATGATGGTACAGTAAACCTATGGAGAGAGAAAAAGGAAGAGGAAACCCCACCAGTAGCGGTGATTACTCCGCCGCCTGCCAAAGAAGAACCCAAAAAAGAAGAACCTCCCGTAGTGATAACTCCACCGCCTGCCAAAGAAGAGCCTAAGAAAGACGTATTGAAAGATATCAAAATTGAAGAAGTGCATGAAGGAGACGTAATTCAATTAGAAAATATCCTATTTAAGCAAAGTCGTCCTGAGTTATTAGGAAGCTCCTATGACGAATTAAAAAAGCTATTGGAGTTCATGAAAAAATACCCCAAAGTAGAAATAGAACTTTCTGGACATACAGATAATGTAGGAGACCCTGCAAAAAATCAAAAACTTTCCGAGCAGAGAGTAATCGTTGTGAAAAATTATTTGATTAAAGAAGGAATCAAAGAAAGTCGTATCAAGACAGTAGCATACGGCGGCGATAGACCTATTGCAGACAATAGGACTGAAGCAGGAAGACAGAAAAACAGAAGAGTAGAAATGAAAATCTTGAAAAAATAGTATTTTAAGTTAGTTAAACTGAAGAAATTAAAAAGGTCATAATAATTTGAAATCTAAGTTATTATGACCTAAATATTTTGCAAATGGTGTGATATGTGCATTAGCCAAACCTTATAATAATTTAAAAAACGTACATAATGATAAAAAAATGTAATTATTTACGTACTTGCAAAATAAAAGAAAATGCTTATCCTATTAACTTAACATAGCTTTATTAGTATAGATATATCCCATAACACAGCAGGATTGCAAAAGTGCTTTTATCGATATTATACTCAATCGAAATTGGTTTTGATTGAAAATTAACGTTTGTAAGGTTTGAAACCTTATAAATGTTTGTAAATCATTTTGTTTCAAGTATAAAAGAGTTAGAAGTCATAAAAGAGTGAAATGCTCAATTCAAGGCTAAGAACACTCAACGGAAGAAAAATTCAAAATAAAAAAACATGACATATTGTTTGGCTATCAAAGTAAAATCGGGAATTGTAGGTTTGGCAGACACACGCCTTACCTCTGGCAATGAGTTCTCTATTGCACGCAAAGTTACCATACATCAAAGAGATAACCATTCTCTTTTTATTATGACCTCGGGTTTGCGTTCGGTCAGAGATAAAGCTATTATTTATTTTAATGAAACCATAGAAGACGGAACAGCCAGTTTTGACAAAATGTATAAAGCAGTCAATGCTATTGCCGCACAAGTCAGGGCAGTAGCAAGAGAAGACAAGGCGGCTTTGGCAGAATCAGGCTTACTTTTTAACCTCTACGCTATCATTGGGGGGCAGTTGGAGCATGACCCCGAGCCTAAGCTATATTTACTCTACCCCGAAGGAAACTGGGTAGAAGTCGGGCAAAGTTCTCCTTACTTTATTATAGGCAATTATGGGTACGGTAAACCCGTCTTAGTCAGAAGTTTAACCTATGAATCGAGTATTGAGTTTGCTTTGAAAACAGGGTTTTTATCTTTTGACGCTACCCGATTGAGTTGTAATGATGTAGGCTATCCTATTGATGTCATTATTTATGAAAATAACAGCTTTCATATCGTAGAGCATAGATTTGAAGAACATGACTTGCAAGCTATTTCCCAAGAGTGGAATAGAGGTGTGACAGAATCCATTAATCGTATGCCTGATGATTGGATGCGTCCTATCATCAATAAATTACATGAAAAACACCATCATTAACAGTATCTTACAAACTTTTTGGAATGAACAATACCAAACTGATTATTTTTTCAGCTCCCTCTGGTGCAGGCAAAACCACAATTGTTAGACATTTGTTGGAAAATAATCCTGAATTGGCTTTTTCTGTTTCTGCTACTACGCGTGAACGTCGTCCTTATGAAGTAAATGGCAAAGACTATTATTTCCTTTCTAAGGAAGAGTTTGAGGAGAAAATTAAAAATAATGAATTTGCCGAATATGAACAGGTTTACCAAGGTACTTACTATGGTACACTCAAATCGGAAATAGAACGCTTACGCAAAGCAGGGAAAAACCTTATTTTTGATGTGGACGTAGAGGGCGGACTCAAAATTAAAAAGCTTTACCAGCAAGATGCTTTAGCAGTATTTGTCAAAGTAAGTTCGGTAGAAATATTGAAGGAACGCCTAAATCATAGGAATACAGAATCAGAAGCTAAAAAGGCAGAACGCATTGCCAAAGCAGTGAAGGAATTGATGTATGAAAAACTCTTTGATGTAGTCATAGAAAATGACAACTTAGAATATGCCTTAGCCAAAGCACAAAAGTTATACAATGACTTTAAAAATTCAGGTTTGTAAAAAGCCCATACTACTAAACTTATGGGCTTTTATTCCAACATAGTACAAGCAAACTTTTACAAATTCCCTTTTTTCAGTTCTTCTACTGCATAGTTTGCCGCTCTTGCCGTCAAAGCCATGAAAGTCAGCGAAGGGTTTTGTATGCCTGTAGAAACCATACAAGCACCATCAGTTACGAATACATTTTTGCAAGCGTGCAACTGATTCCACTTATTAAGTAAAGACGTTTTAGGGTCTTTGCCCATGCGTACTCCCCCCATTTCGTGTATGTCTAATCCCGGTGCCTGCCCTGAATCGCGAGGAGTAATATTTTTGCAACCTGCCACTTCTAACATCTCTGCCCCTTGCGTCAAGAAATCTTGGAGCATTTTTTCGTCATTCTCATCATACCCTACGGAGGTAATTAACAAAGGCACACCCCACTGGTCTTTTTGGTCGGTACTAAGGCGAACATGATTGCTTTCCTTAGGGATAGTTTCGCCTTGCATCATCATATACACGCTCCAATCGCTGAACCCTGAAAGGCTATCCTTCCACTCTGCTCCGAAACCCTCTTTCCAATTCCCGCTACCCCAATTGTTGCCACGATTTGCCGAGAAAGCTACCATATAGCCACGCATAAAGTCCATTTCTTGCCTACGTAAGTTCCTAAACGAAGGCATAAAGCACATGGTAGGGCGACGACCATAGTCTATGCTATCTTTTAATCCTTCATAACTTGCTGTCAATGAACCCCTGTAATTATGAAATGCAATATATTTACCAAGTAAGCCATTATCATTGCCTAAACCATTAGGGAAGCGATTGGAAGTAGAATTAAGCAAAACTAAGTTCGTATTGAGGCAGGCGGCATTGACAAAGATAATGTTGGCATAGTATTCCGCTGATTCTTTGGTGTTGGCATCTATTACTCTTACGCCTACTGCTTTTTGTTTTTGTTCGTCATAAATAATAGAATGTACCACAGAATCAGGGCGAAGCGTCAGATTACCTGTTCTCTCTGCTGCGGGTAAAGTAGCAGAATTAGAACTAAAATACGCTCCATAAGGGCAGCCTCGATAGCAAAGATGGCGAGCCATGCACTGTCCACGCCCTAATTGGAGGTGATGGTCTTGCGGTTTAGTTAAATGAGCGCAGCGACCAATGACGACAGGTCGGTCTTTGTAATTTTTCATGATGCTTTTTTGCATCTCTTTTTCCAAGCAGTTCATCTCAAAAGGAGGCAAAAACTCTCCGTCGGGCAGGTTTTCCAAGCCATCTTTATTTCCAGAAATACCTGCGAATTTTTCTACATAACTGTACCATGGTGCCAAATCATTATAATTAATCGGCCAAGGAATAGCAAAGCCATCGCGTTCGGGAGCTTCAAAGTCAAATCTACTCCATCGCTGTACTTGTCTTGCCCAAAGCAAAGATTTTCCCCCTACCTGATAGCCTCTAATCCAGTCGAAAGGCTTTTCTTGAATGTAGGGGTGTTCTTTGTCCTTGACAAAAAAATGTTGGGTAGCAGTATCTAAGGCATAGCATCTGCTTACAATAGGATTTTCTGCTTTAAACTGTGCGGTAGTCTGTCCTCTATTGTCCAACTCCCAAGGGTGTTTCATGGCAGTAGGATAATCCTCCCGATGCTTGACCATTCTTCCTCGCTCTAATACCAAGGTTTTCAAGCCTTTTTCACAAAGTTCCTTTGCCGCCCAACCACCACTAATGCCCGAGCCAATTACAATGGCATCATAAGTCATTTTTTGTTTTGCTATTCCAAGTATTCCCATATTTACTACGTTTTTTATGTATTAAAATCAATGCAATTTAAAAAATTAATAGCTAAGTGTTTTGACAAAGATAAAATACATAAAATAATTCTCGGGCTATCAGTCTGCAAGTTTCATCATATATTTTTCCTTCCTCTGCCGTCCCGTCTGACCTCTTGGGGTCTTCGTAGCCGTTGTAAATACGCATTTCTGCCCCGAAAACTATGGGACAGGCTTCATCTGCTTGCGAACAGACCAAAATAGCCGCATAGTTTTTCTTTGGATTCTGCTCGTCGTCATACTTTTTTGAAAATAAGAAAAAGGGAGGCTCTCCCTCTGCAAAACGTACTTCATAGCGAGGATTGTTAGCCACGGTAACAGGAGCGGAGAGTTGGTGTACTTCCTCTATCCTTACCCCAACTCTTTTTAGAGCGGCTACTGTACGAGGATTGCAAGCAGTCGCCTCGGTGCCTCCCGAATAAGTTTGTATTTTCCTGAGGTCAAAGCCGTAGTAACCTGCGGCTATCTTTGCCCAAACTTGTCCAAACTGACTGCGGCGAGAATTGTGCGTGCAGATGAAAGTCAAGTTTACTGTTTCTCCCTTTTTGTACTTTTCACTGATGTAAGCCGCAATTTTTTTCAAATTTTCTTTCCTTTCCTCAGAAATTCGAGAAAATTCACCTTCTATTGTTTTACAATACGTTTGCAATTCTGGGAAAAGTTTGGTTTCCGCCTTCATGGTGTAAACAATTAAAATGATTGAGATAAATAAAGTTTTCATTTTGATAATTTGGTTAATTTTGCTGTTCCAAAAAAGTAAAGTATAGAATTGTGCTTTTGAGTCTTTCTAAACTAATCTCATATTTACTAATTCAAAGATAATCAGCCCTGCTCTATATCTGCTTTTTATATTTTTCTCTTCTTAAAATTTTTGCTCTTGTTTTAACGCTACATTCACTAACAAAATCAATACAGGAACTTCTATAAGGGGTCCTACCACACAAGCAAAAGCAACTCCCGAATTGATACCGAAGACAGCAATCGCAACAGCTATCCCTAACTCAAAGTTGTTCCCTGCGGCAGTAAACGCCAGAGAGGTAGATTTAGGATAGTCTGCTCCCGCTTTTTTAGCTAAGTAGAAGGCAGAAAAAAACATAATTACAAAGTAAAAAGTCAGTGGAATAGCTATTCTAATCACATCAAAAGGAATATCTACAATTAGTTTCCCCTTCAAACTAAACATTACCACAATCGTAAACAACAAGGCAATCAAAGTCATAGGACTTATTTTAGGAATAAACACTGCATTGTACCATTGCAGACCTTTGGCTTTTACCAAAAAGTAGCGCACTATCATTCCCGCAAAAAATGGAATTCCCAAATAAATCAACACACTTTCTGCTATCTGTCCAATACTTACCTGTACTACCACTCCCCTGAAACCAAAAAGTGGTGGCAAAACGGTTATAAAAATATAAGCGTAAACACTATAAAAAAGTACCTGAAAAATACTGTTAAACGCCACTAAACCTGCTACATATTCATTATCTCCTTTGGCTAAATCGTTCCAAACTATTACCATCGCAATACAGCGAGCAATACCTATCATAATTAGACCTGTTAGATAATCAGGTTTATCAGGAAGAAAAATAATAGCCAAAATAAACATTAGCACGGGACCTATTATCCAGTTTTGTAAAAGAGAAAGTCCTAAAATTTTTTTATTTTTAAAAACTTTGTGCAGTTCTTCATACTTTACTTTTGCCAAGGGAGGAAACATCATCAGAATCAAGCCAATCGCAATGGGAATATTGGTTGTTCCTGATTGAAATTGGTTAATGAACTGCTCTGCTCCAGGAAAAAAATAACCAATGCTTACCCCTACAAACATTGCCAAGAAAATCCAAAGCGTAAGATAGCGGTCAAGAAAGGACAGTTTTTTGCGTTTTTCTAAAAATGCGTTTGCCATGTAGAATTTTATTTTTTGTTTTTTTATCTGACTTTTTCTTATTTTTTATTTATTTACTATGCTTTAGTATCATTGCCAACTACCCTGCATGATAAGCGGTATGCAAGATAATTCCTCCCAAAGCTCAGCGGTGAATCAACTAATGCTTTACTCAAATCCTTTGCTTTAAGTCTTTTAGGTGATTGGAAAAGCGAGAAACAGGCTTCTGCCCAAAGTATTAAAAAAACTTGCTATACTATTTGATTTAACAACATTTACTACAGTCTATTTCGCCAACCGTTTGTCGGAAGAAAGCATCAAATAATCTTTGAAATTCAGTAAACTTTTCATTATTAAGACAGTAACAAACTTTTACTCCGTCTATCTCTCCTTTGATTAAGCCAAAATTTTTTAGTTCTTGTAAGTGCTGAGAAATCGTAACTCTATTTAATTGAGGAATTTCCTTAGAAATATCGCCAGAAATACAAGACTTTTTCTCTGCCAAAAGTTGGACAATTGCAATCCTTGCAGGGTGCGAAATGAGTTTGGCAAATTGCGAAATAACTTGCTGTTCAGTGCTGAAATTATCTACTTTTGCTTGCATAAGTTTATAAATATGTTGCAAACATACTACATTATTTTCAAAGTAATAAAATTCAAAGGTTAGTTTTTATAGTAGTTTTTTTACGCCAATCCAAAACCCCCACCACCGGGCGTTTCTATGATTATTCTATCTCCCTCTTCCATTTCTCGCTTATCTAATCCTTTTAAAGTTTCTAACGCTCCGTCTTTGCGAATGATATATTGCTTGCCTACTTGCCCATTTCTTCCACCCTCTAAACCGTAAGGAGCGACTTTCCTATGTTGAGTTAATACACTTAAAGACACTTTTTTTAAGAAAGTAAGTTCTCGGACTATGCCATTCCCTCCCCGCCATTTTCCTTTTCCTCCTGAATTTTCCCTGATTGCAAAACGGTCTAAACGCACAGGATAGCGTAGTTCCAATACTTCGGCATCAGTAATTCTGGTGTTGGTCATGTGTTGGTGAACGGCATCGCAACCATCAAAACCTTGTCCTGCGCCTGTGCCTCCTCCAATAGTTTCATAGTAGCCAAAATGTTCATTTCCAAAGAGTAAGTTATTCATTGTCCCTTGACTGCACGCTGCCAAACCTAAAGCCTTCAAGAGCGTATCGACCAAGCGTTGGCTGGTTTCTGTATTCCCACCCACTACCGCAGGGCATTGGAAAATATCCTCAGGGAAAGCAGGATTCAGCAAGGTATTTTCAGGAATTTTAAGTCGTACTTTCTTCATTATGCCTTCATTCAGAGGAATATCCGTATCCAAAAGCAAGCGCAGCACGTAAATCACTGCACTACTGACGATAGCAGGAGTAGCGTTTAAGTTGCCTTTATGCGTAGCAGAAGTACCCCTGAAATCAATCACAAGCACATAGTCACTGTCTTCATCTTGGCTAATTTCAAACCTTACGCAAAGTTTTGTTCCATCATCTAAATCTTCAGTAGCAGAAAGCAAAATATTTCGCGACACAAAACCACTGAAAAGTGCAATCACAGGGGTTTTCAAGGCAGTAAAATTGTCTAAACTCTTTTGCAAACTTTGAAAAGCATAGTCTTTTAAGGCTTGCAGATAAAATTGTACTTTTTCCTTGCCAAATTTATAACAAAGCGCGTGTAGAGCATCTACTCCCGCTTTTATAGAAGCCAAAGCTCCGTTTAAATCTGCTATGTTTTCATAAATAGTCCTGGTAGGGAAAGGAGCATTGAGTAAGATATTTTTTATTTTATCCCATTGAGGCTCAGAATTTTTGACTAAATAAGTAGGAGATATTACTACTCCCTCCTCTGCCAAACAAGTGGCATCAGGAGGCATGGAGCCAGGACGTTTTCCACCTATCTCCGCATGATGCGCTCTATTAGCAACGTATCCAACTAATTGATTTTCAAAAAATACAGGAGCGACTAAGGTAATATCAGGCAGGTGCGAACCTCCAAACTTAGGGTGATTAGTAATAATCACATCTCCCTCTTGCATAGAAATTGTACTTTTCAAAGTCCTTACACAGATGCCCAAACTCCCTAAATGCACAGGAACATGAGGAGCATTGACAATGAGTTCACCTTGGGCATCTAATACTGCACAGGAAAAATCCAAGCGTTCCTTAATATTAACCGAAAAGGAGGTGCGTTGCAGTAAAGCTCCCATTTCCTCCGCTACGTTTATAAATCGGTGAGTAAATAACTCTAAATCAATTGCTTGACAGTGGATATTTGTCTCTGTGTTTGTATTGCTTACTTTCTCATCAGGTATATTTCCAATGCACTGCAATACGGCGTTGTTTGCTTGGTCTATGGTCAGTTCCCAATGAGGCTCAATAAAAATAGTACTATTTTGAGAGAGTAAAATTGCCATGCCTTTGATAGTAGCCCCTGCTTGGAGTTTTTCCCAAATAAATACGGGGGTATCCTGAAAATCTCCCTGCCAATAAGTCTGTGTAATATATTCATTTTGAGGGAAATAGGTATCAAAAGCATTAGAAAGGTTTTGGCTTTTATGTTCTTGCCTTAAAGTAGCCCCAATCACTTTAATAGACTCTACTTCAATGGCTTGTGTATCTCCTACCCAATGCCCGTAGATTTTTTGATATTTTTCTTGAAAAATATTTTTAAGGGATTGATATGTAAGTTTCTCATAATTAGCTATATCAATCTCTATGGTGGTGTCTTGTCCTTTGAAACGCAGATACAAGTAGATATTTTTAATTCCGATTTGAGCATTATCAAAACCTTCTTTTCGGAGAAGTTCTAATGCTTTATCTGCTAATTGACGAATAGTGGTAATTAATTGATTTTCAAAATCTTGTAAAGTTTGAAGTATTTGTAAAGAAACAAAGCGTTCTATCTGTGCTGTGCCCATACCAAAAGCGCTAAGTAATCCTGCTTTGTAAGGAATAATAATTTTTTTGATATTGAGTAAGTTAGCTACTCCGCAGGCATGCTGTCCGCCTGCTCCCCCAAAAGCAAGTAGAGCATATTCCTTGGGATTGTAGCCCTTGCTGACAGAAATTTTACGGATTGCCTCTGCCATTTTCTCATTGGCTATCTGAACAAATCCTCCTAAGATTTCTGTTTGCTTCAATAAATTTCCTGTATCTTCATAAATTTTTTTTTGTACTTTTTCAAGAGCCACTTGTGCATATTTCTTCTCTATGGGAATACTAAAATTATCAGGGAGTAGTCGCCCTAAGAGTAAATTGACATCAGTAATTGCTAAGTCCTTTCCTATTCCGTAGCAAGCGGGACCGGGATTCGCTCCTGCGCTTTGGGGTCCGACAGTAAGTTTAAACCCGTCAAATTGGCAGAGAGAACCTCCTCCTGCTGCCACAGTTTCTATAGCTAAACTTGGGTTAAGTATTTGTATATCAGTGATTTTTGTTGCAAACTGGTAATCAAAACTACCATCGTAGCGAGCAACATCGGTGCTTGTCCCCCCCATATCAAAGGTAATAATTTGTTGAAATCCTGAAAGTTTGGCTGCTGCGACTGCTCCGATAATTCCGCCTGCAGGTCCGCTAAGCAGGCTATCTTTGGGTTGGAAAAAATCAGCCTCTACTAATCCTCCTGTACTTGTCATAATTTTGAGGGAGTTTTTATTGTCGAGGGGAACATTTGGTGAATGAGAGCAAATAGTATTTTTTATAGAAAAAAGATAATGATAGATTACAGGGGCAAGGTAGGCATTGACTACTGCTGTCTGCGCTCTTGGCAAAATCTTAATTGCATTGGCTAAGTCTGAGGAAAGTGAAATGAAATTAAACCCTGCCTGCTCGAGTCTTTCTTTGAGCAAATACTCATGAATAGGGTTGAGATAACTATGCAAAAAAGCAACAGCTATGCTTTCTACCTGCTGAGTCTGAAGAATTTTTATTACTCTATCTATTTCTTTATCGGTTAGTTGAATCAAAATCTTTCCTTGGCTGTCTAAGCGTTCTTCTACCTCAATTACATTTGCATACAAGGGCGCAGGTTTGACGATATTCAAAGCAAAAAGATGAGGTCGTTGCTGCGTGCCTATTTTGAGCAAGTCTTTGAAGCCTTTGGTTATCAATAAAGTAACCTTCGCTCCTTTTCTTTCCAACAGTGCATTTGTCCCTTTGGTAGAGCCAAGCCTCATCTGAATAGGAGGCAGAGGCTGGTAGAGAGCAGTTTGTGTGGCAATTCTTGCTGCTAAAATGGGAGCTTCCTCGTGGGCTGTAATCGCAAAATCTAAGGGAATGGCTTTTTTTTCAAGAGAAAAATTACCACTTAATATAAGCAGTTGGTTTTCAATATCTATTTTTTCAATCGTGCTTTTTTGCTTTGCATCTTGTAAGAAATGAAACTCATAGCCCTGAAAAATATCGGTGTCAGTCTGCCAGTTTGCTTGAATTTTAAAAGTATTTCCTGTTACTTGTGCTAAGATTTTCCCTCTTAGGCTTCCATTGCTTAATACTTTGATATACTGTTCTTTACTACCATTGGGAGGAACAGCAATACAATCCGTAAAAGTGCCTCCCGTATCAATCCATATTTGCCAAGCCGTCATATTTTAATAAGTAAAAAAGGAATAAATTAAATTTACTAATAGAAAAAAAATTAGCGTAGTAATGTAAAAAATATTTACCCAAAAGACCTTAAATAAGGTAAGTCCCCAAGATTGCTGATATACTGTCTTGAAAGCGAAATAGTTATGCACAAACCAAATAAGCACAGACCAAGAGGCAATGCTCTCTATGGTATCATCTGAAATTCCTTTGATATTAGTCAAGAGCAAGACCAACCCCAAGAGCAAATAGTTAAATGACTGAAAATGGAAGGTAAAAACCAAATGCTCAATATAAAGCCGCTTTGAAAAAATATAAAAAAGTTTGAGGTAAAAAGCGAGTAGCGGTAGCATGATAATCATCATCAGTGGGATATTTTCTACGACGTTTAAGATAAACATAGAGAGGTCGTTGCGTCCTATTTTCATAGACTGTTGGGCGGCTTTGATGGCTAATGGTGTTCTACTTTTGATGCCGATGGAGTCCAAAAAAGCCTCTGGCGAGAGGTCTTTCCTTCCTATATGCCTCACCAATTTTTGCCAACTAAACCTTTCATTAGCTCCTAACCCAATATCAACCATGTACTCTTTTTCTACTTCTCGGACTTCATATTGGATAGGAATTTTTCTTTTCCCAATTTCTGCTACCAAAAAATCTGCTAATGAATCGTCTTTGAGTTTTTGCGTATTTATGTCCCATTTTTTGGCAAATTGCTTAGGAGTCATCACAGTAGTATCTTTTTCACCATAGACCACTATTTTTTTTTCTTTATTGGGTTGGTTATTTTTTTCTTTTAACGCTAATTGTTTATCAATGAGGTTTAAATCAATGGTATTTATAAAAACAAGAAAGAACAAAAAATTGACTATCAAGTACAAACGAACAGGGTGGATATGTGCCACTCTTTTGCCTGCCAAAAATTCTTTGACTAAGTACCCTGGACGGAAAAGAAAAGGAAGTAGGCTTCGTCCTAAGAGCATATCAAAGTTAAGGTAATTCGATACCATATCTACAATAAGAAGCCTTAAAGAAACTTTATTATCTGTATTTTCTTGTCCACATTGAGGGCAGTAGTTATATTTTTTGTCCAATTTTAGCCCACAATTCAAGCAATTTTCCCCTTTTCGTAGTTTTTTCATTGATGCTCTTTAATCCGTTAGTGTTTTTTGATAGTAAATATATAGGAGATTTCTGTAAAAATCGCTTCTTTTAAACCTCAATCTGATTTGTTCCACTTTTCAACATATACTTTTTTTTAAAATAAATGCTTAACAATCAAATATTTGAAAAAAACTATACTCATGCTGTTACTGATTTTCAAGTTTACCAAACATAGCAAAGTTTTTTACATATTCCTTCTATACTGCCCACCAACTTCGTAAAGGGCTTGGCTCATCTGCCCAAGTGAACAGACTTTCGAGGCTTCCATGAGGCTTTCAAAGATATTTCCATTAGTGATGGCAGTACGTTGTAAGTTTTTCAAGGCAATTTTTGCCTCTTCTGCATGGAAAATATGGAAATTTTCTAAGTCTTTGATAGTGAGTTCTTTTTCTTCTATGGTACTGCGAATGACCTCTTTTGGAACAATAGTAGGGCTGCCATTAGGGTCAAGGAAAGTATTTACCCCAATGATAGGCAGTTTACCTTCATGTTTGAGGGTTTCGTAATAGAGGCTTTCCTCTTGGATTTTGCTGCGCTGGTACATTCGCTCCATTGCACCAAGCACGCCTCCGCGTTCGGATATATTTCTAAACTCTTGTAATACAGCTTGCTCTACTAAGTCTGTAAGTTCTTCTATGATAAAAGAGCCTTGCAAGGGATTTTCATTTTTTGCCAAACCTAACTCGTGGTTGATAATCAGTTGGATAGCCAAGGCACGTCTTACGCTTTCTTCTGTGGGGGTAGTAATCGCCTCGTCATAAGCGTTGGTATGCAAGGAGTTGCAATTGTCATAAATCGCATACAAGGCTTGCAAAGTCGTCCTTATATCATTGAAAGCGATTTCTTGTGCGTGCAAACTGCGTCCAGAAGTTTGAATATGGTATTTGAGTTTTTGGCTACGTTCGTTGCCTTTGTACTTATATTTGATAGCTTTTGCCCAAATACGGCGTGCTACCCTCCCCATGACCGAGTACTCGGGGTCCATGCCATTGGAGAAAAAGAAGGAAAGGTTCGGCGCAAAATCGTCTATGTGCATTCCCCTGCTTAGGTAATACTCTACAAAAGTAAATCCATTTGCCAAAGTAAATGCCAATTGGGAAATGGGGTTAGCCCCTGCTTCGGCGATATGATAGCCAGAAATAGAGACGGAATAAAAATTTTTAACTTTGTGATTAACAAAATATTCTTGAATATCACCCATCATTCGCAAGGCAAATTCAGTAGAAAAAATACAGGTATTTTGGGCTTGGTCTTCTTTTAAAATATCTGCTTGTACCGTTCCACGCACTGCTTGCAGGGTTTCTGCTTTTATTTTTTCATAAATGTCCCTATCAAGCACTTGGTCGCCAGTAACGCCCAAAAGTAGCAAACCTAAACCATCGTTTCCTTCGGGCAAATCTCCGTTGTATGTTGGCTTAAAGTAGGTGGTTGAGCAGTGCTTATTTACTGTTACTTGCTTAGTATGGATTAACTGTATTTTCCTTTCTACTTCTTCCAATAATCCACTTTTTCTAATGTAAATTTCGCATTGTTGGTCTATTGCGGCGTTCATGAAAAAAGCCAAAATCATAGGAGCGGGACCATTGATAGTCATAGAAACAGAAGTATTGGGTTGGCAGAGGTTAAAACCAGAGTACAATTTTTTTGCTTCATCAAGAGTAAAGATGCTTACCCCGGAGTTGCCCACTTTCCCATAAATATCAGGACGGCGGTCGGGATTTTCTCCATACAAGGTAACGGAATCAAAGGCTGTGGAAAGCCTCTTAGCGGGCATTCCCTTAGAAATATAGTGGAATCTTTTATTGGTTCTCTCGGCATTTCCCTCGCCTGCAAACATACGCGCAGGGTCTTCTCCTTCTCTTTTGAGTGGGAAAACTCCTGCCGAGTAAGGAAACTCACCTGCTACGTTTTCTGTAAGCAACCACTTTAAAATATCGCCCCAGTCTTGGTATTTGGGCAGGGCAACTTTTGGCACTTTTAAGTGAGAAAGTGTTTCGGTATAAAGGTCTTGCTCAATGATTTTATCGCGTACTTTGAATTGATATTTTTCAGCAGTAAAAAGTGCTTGGGTTTTTGTCCAATTTTGTAGTTTCTGACGACACTCATAATCGATTTGGGAAACTATTTTTTCGTATTCTTTTGCTAAGAGTTGGACTATTTCTGATTCGTTTTCATAGTTTTCTATTTTCTCTGGTAATATTGTATTTTGCAAACTTTTAGCCACTTTGCATGTCTGGATAGTTCCGTGTAATTGGTAGGCTTTTCGCGCTAAGTTTACTTGTTGTTCTACAAAACGATTATAGTTGTCGCTATTTTCTGCAATTTCTGCTAAATAGCGTACTCGGTCGGGCGGGATAATAGACAGCTGTCGGTTGTCAGTAGTTGGTGGTTTAAGATTAGTTATTAGTTGCTGGTTATCAATATTTTCGCTATAAGCACCTAAGTTTACGCCTGTTTTTTTATTAATCTCTATAATGATTCTTTCAAACAAAAGGTTCATCCCTACGTCGTTGAATTGGCTGGCGATAGTACCATAAATAGGCAAATCCTCATCTTTGCCCTCCCAATAGTTGCGGTTGCGGCGATACTGTTTTCTTACATCTCTAAGAGCATCGAGTGAACCTCTTTTATCAAACTTATTGATAACAATAAGGTCTGCAAAGTCAAGCATATCAATCTTTTCCAGTTGGGTAGCGGCTCCATATTCGCTGGTCATTACGTAAAGGGAAACGTCTGCATGTTCGGTAATTTCTGTGTCGGACTGCCCAATGCCTGAGGTTTCTACAATAATAAGGTCAAATCCTGCGGCTTTGCAAATGTCTATGGCATCTTTTACGTGCTTACTCAATGCCAAATTAGATTGGCGGGTAGCCAAAGAACGCATATAAACGCGCTGATTATTAATGCTATTCATGCGGATACGGTCGCCAAGTAGGGCGCCCCCAGTTTTGCGTTTGGAAGGGTCGACGGAGATGATGGCAACGGTTTTGTCTTGGGTATATAAAAGAAACCTACGCACTAACTCATCTACTACGGAAGACTTCCCTGCGCCCCCTGTGCCTGTGATGCCGAGAACAGGAGTTTTTCTTTGGTGGTTACTCGTTAATTCTTTGTTGCTAATCGATAACTGTTCCCTGATTTTTTCGTATTGGTCAGGGAAGTTTTCTGCCAAACTGATGAGTTTAGCGATGAGTTGATGGTTCTGAGGATTAAGTATTTTATTAGGCGTTGTCATGGTATTTTTGGAGTTATGAGTTAGTAAGCTATTTTAAAATGTTTTGGATACATGGCACTCCAATTTAGTGAAGGTTGCGTGTACTTACATGCAAAAATAGGAAATTTATCCTAATCTGACGAATGGATTTACTTAGCAAAAATTTAAGGATTTCTACTTATGAATTTTGAGCAAACGATGCTATTGGTTAAGGGCAATAAACCTTGTAAATTTGTAATATCAAAAATGATATTTAGAGGTAGTAAAAATGCCTTGAAAATATTTATTAAGGGGGTAAATTTGAAACAATTGCTGAAACAGTCCTTTTGCTTTGCGGAAGGACTGTTTTTTTTGATAACTAAGCAATCTATTGTTAAAAGCATTGACTCAACAGTTACATATAGTTTTTTCCTTTAACTTACTTGCTGTTTTCTAATACGTATTATCTACAATCCGATGGATTACCTCATCGAGTTCGCGAGCTGACTTGTCCATTTTATCAAGCACTTCTATATTGAACTCGTCAGCAGGGTTTTCTCTGTTAAACAAGGCAACTAAGCCTAAAATATTTGCCAAAGGACGGCGAATCTCGTGTGAATTAAGGCGAGCTATTTCTGCAAGTTGTTCATTTTTTCTTTCTAACTCATTGATATATCTTACTTTATCAGTAATATCTTGGGCAAAACCGAGTATTTTAGTGGCATTGCCGTAGCTGTCCCTTTCAAAGACCAATTCTTTGCTTTCAAACCAACGATATTCCCCGTTTCTGTGGCGAATACGATAAGAGAAAGAATTTAACTCATTGTCTTTCATAGACATAGAGTGTCGGATATTTGCCGCTACCTTAGGATAGTCTTCGGAGTGATAAAGACTGAGGGAAAAATCAGGTTGATTGATGAATTCCTGCCCACTATACCCTAACAAGTTGCGTACTTCTCTGCTTATATACTCCATGCCCAAAGTTTCTACGGACATGATGTAAATAATGACAGAAATATTGTTCAGGATTTTTTCTAAGAGTTCGTACTTATCTTGTAAGGTTAGTAGATTTTCGTTTTTTATCATAAATCTTATTTGTGGCTTAATTCATATCGCTTTTAGGTTTTTAATCTGATTCCATGCTCCAAAATTACTATTTTGCCTTGTTTATACAAGTTTCCTATCAATCTTTTAAAAGTTTTTTTACTCATTTGGAACTGTTTTTTAATTTCTTCTGGAGAGCTATCGTCTCCATAAGGAAGGAAGCCGTCGTTTTGCTGGAGATTTTTTAAGATAATTTCTGACTGGTCTTTGATGCCCTCAAAACCTTCTTTTCGTAGGCTAAGGTCTATTTTGCCATCTTCTTGGCGAATATTTTTAATGTAGCCTTTGATTTTTTCACCAATGGCTAATTCTTTAAAAACTTCATTTTTATATAACATTCCAGCGTAAAGATTGTTTACAATGCACATAATTCCAAGCGTAGTAAACTCATAGACCAATAGGTTTACCTGTTCCCCTATGCGCAGTTTGCTTGTGTCTTTTTCCAAGAATGAACCTAATTTTGCTACTCCGAGCAAGCGGTCGGTACGCAGGTCTAAGCAAACCCTAACTATGTGTTTCTCCCCTACTCTCATTAACCTATGTTGCTCTTTAATAGGTACAAACAGGTCTTTCTCTAAGCCCCAGTCCATAAAAGCTCCAATCTTTGTAACTTCCTTGACTTGTAAGCAAGCAAATTCTCCCTCTTGGGCATAGGGCTTCAAAGTAGTGGCAATGAGGCGGTCTTCGGAATCCGAATAAATAAAAACCTCTACCTTACTGCCAATAGTAGTGCCTTGCGGAATATATTTATTGGGTAATAAAATTTCTCCTTTATCTGAGTCCAGATATAATCCTTGTGGCGTTTTTTTTACTACTTTAAGTGTATTAAACCTGCCTATTTTGAGCATAGCTAATGTAAGATAGATGTAATATTTTATTTTGTTTAACTTAAATGATTTAAAATTAAACAGTTTTGTTTAATTTTTTATAAAAAATTTGAATAAAATTAGGATTTTAGTTTAACAAAACTTACTTTTGTTCTGTAACAAAATTAATGTTGCGTTTCAGTCCCATTAGTTTTGTTCGACGAACGGCTGATTTTTTGAAAATATTATGGAATATTTCTTCTGTAATATCTTTCCAGTCGTTCTTTTTCATTTTAGCTAAATCCTCGCTCGGCTCAAATTGGGGTTCTTGGTGTGGTTTAGCAAATCTGTTCCAAGGGCAAACATCTTGGCAAATATCACAGCCAAATATCCAATTCTCAAATTTTCCTTTGTATTCTGTAGGAATTTCGTCTTTTAATTCAATAGTAAAATAAGAAATGCACTTGCTTCCATCAACGATGTATGGATTTACGATAGCTTCCGTAGGGCAGGCATCTATGCAACGCGTGCAAGTGCCACAGTAATCTTTGGTGGGTGCATCAGGTGCTAATTCTACATCTAAAATCATTTCTGCAACAAAAAAAAAGCTACCCATTTCTCTATTGAGCAGGTTGGTATGCTTGCCTATCCACCCTAAGCCACTTTTTGCCGCCCAAACTTTGTCCATGACAGGAGCAGAATCTACAAAAACTCTTCCACTCACTTGACCAATTTGCTCTTGGATAGCTTGCAAGAAAGTTTTTAATTTATCTTTAATAACAAAGTGATAATCAGTTCCATAAGCATACTTAGAAATTTTTAAGGTCTCGTCGGTATGCAGTATCTTCTTAGAAGGATAGTAGTTGTAAAGCAAGGAAACTACTGATTTGGCATCAGGGACGAGCAGGCGAGGGTCGAGCCTTTTGTCAAAGTGTTTTTCCATATAGCTCATTTGCCCGTGCATTTTTTGATTGAGCCATTTTTCTAAGCGAGGTGCTTCCTCTTCCAAAAATTCAGCTTTGGAAATTCCACAAAAATCAAAACCTAAATCTTTAGCTTTCTGCTTAACAAAAGCTGTATAATCTTGTTTTTTCAGCATTTATTCATTTTACCCTCTTACTAATTTCCTTTTATCGTCCCATTTTTTAATACTTGGATATATCAACACTGCTATTAAAATAATCAAAGTTCCGGCGTAAAATTCTTTGCTCATGACCTGATGCTCGTTAAAAAAAAGTACTGCTAATAAAATTCCATACACAGGTTCTAAGTTCACCGTCAGATTGACAGCAAACGCCGTAATTCTTTTCATAAGTTCTACGGCTACCGAATAAGCATATACCGTACAAACCAAAGCTAAAATCAAGAGATAAAGCCAATCCATGCCGTTAGGAAGAGATTGGAAACCAACATTTTGATAAATAACGTAGTGGTATATAGGTATCAAAATCGCCGTTACTAAAAAAGCCCCTACCATTTCGTAGAAAGTAATAGTAAAATGATTGTACTTGAAAGTAAACTTAGCATTGATGATGCTAAAAATAGAGGCTAATAGGGCAGAGGCTACTGCCATAAGCAAGCCTCTGATATAGTGAAACTCAAAATGAAAGACAATATACAAACCCAAAATCACTACTAACCCCAAGATTACCTCGTACCACTTGATACTTTTTTTAGCCACTAAGGGTTCTATAATAGATGTCCATAAAGAACTTGTCGCCATGCCTGCTAAGCAAACAGATACATTGGCTACGCGTGCAGCTTCAAAAAACAATATCCAATGTACTGAAATTAGCCCTCCAGTCAGCATGATTTTAACTCTACCTGCCTTGTCTATCTTTATTTTTTCCTTGCGGATATATAGCAAAAATAGCAAACCAAGCGAAGCAAGCAAGGTTCTGTAAAGCACCAATTCGGTAGAAGGTACGTGAATCAGCCTACCTAAGATAGCCGTAAATCCCCAAAGCAAAACTAAAAAATGCAACTGCAAATAATCTCTGAACATAGTATATAGCTTGTGTTTAGCAGGCAAGTTTCACCTCAGACTATTCCAAGTACACCCAAATCTTTATTTTTGTTTCGTCGGGGGAGTATAGGCTTCAGATAGTGTCCAAGAAAATCCTTCCCCTGTATGTACTACATATACCCACTGCTCTTCCCCTGATTTCAAAGTATATTTCCCCCTGTAAGTTCCAGTGTTTTCTGGGGCAATGCTAAAATCAAGCAATTCTTTGCCTTTTTCTAACCCTTTGATAATTTGGTATTTGGTAATAGTTTGCAATACATTAAGGTCGTTTTCAGGATACCATCCCTTCTCGGGGTGTGCCACAAAAGCGATTTTTTCTCCTGTTTTGAGCAAGGCTTTTCCTTTGAAAGTTCCCTGCTCATCTGCTTTTTGCATACTTAGGTCGGTAACTCTCATGCCTATATTTTTGCTCATATCTCTTGCTAAAAAAGAACCAAAAGTTTCCCTGCTTGTATATCCGTCTGGGGAGGAGTAGTCTTTTTTGAACAAAACCTCTATGCGAGAGCTATCTTCCATGATGCCTATAGCCACTAAAATATCTTTATCAAGAGAATCGGGGGTTATGGTCAGAGAAATACAAGGTACTCCATCTGCCATTTTCATCAGTGCTTGCTTTATTTTTCTATCTCTTTCTTTTAAATCTTCTCCGCAAGCAGTCAAAATAAAAATACTAATGACACTAAAAAGATAAAACTGTTTCATAATGAATATTTTAATCTACAAATAAGCTCTTTGATTTTTTCCTTCTATAAAGTTAATAAAAGCCCGATTGACTACTCTATTTCCTCCTGCGGTAGGATAATCGCCAGTAAAATACCAATCCCCTGAGTGGTTCGGACAGGCTTTGTGCAGGTTTTCTACTGTTTGAAATACAACTTTGATTTCAGCTTTGACGTGCTTAGGTTTGACGATTTCTGCAATCTTATCAGAAATCTGCTCCTCGGTAAAAGGAGCGTAAATCTCTTTGACGTGATTTTTAACCTTATGTTTTTCTAACTTTAAGGAATCCAAACACTTATGATATACTTCTTCTAACAAATATTGGTTTTTTGTTTCTTTGAGCAAAGCAAGGGCGGCGCGAAAAGCTACAAAGTCTTGCATACGGGACATATCTATCCCATAACAGTCAGGAAAACGGATTTGAGGAGCAGAGGAAACAATAACGATGCGTTTTGGCTCTAATTTTTCCAACATATTGATAATGCTTTTTTCCAATGTTGTCCCTCTAACTATGGAATCATCTATGACCACTATGGTATCTATTCTCTTTCTAATTACCTCATAAGTAGTATCATAGACGTGAGCTACTAAGTCCTCGCGATGCCTATCGTCAGTGATGAAAGTGCGCATTTTAGCATCTTTGATGACTAACTTTTCTACTCTTGGTCTAAAAGACAGTACTTTCTCAATTTCTTCGTGAGAGAGTTTGCCTGAGATAATGGCTTTTTTTCTTTGGTCTATCAAAAAGCGTTCTACGCCTTTGGTCAGACCTAAGAAAGCAGTTTCTGCGGTGTTGGGAATGTAAGAAAAAACTGTATTTTCCAAGTCGTAGTCTATGGCTTTGAGGATATTATCGGTCAGAAGCCGTCCTAATTCTTTTCTTTCACGATAAATATCGGGGTCTGTACCTCGCGAAAAATAGATACGTTCAAAACTACAAGATTTTTTCTCCAATACTTCTGTAAACTGAAACTCCCCAAAGTCTCCATTGCGCTGGATAATAAGGGCGTGGGCGGGACTAATTTCCTTGATTTCGCTGTATTGGACATCAAAAGCAGTTTTAATAGCAGGTTTTTCCGAGGCGACAACGATTACCTCTTCGTCAGCATAGTAATAAGCAGGGCGAATTCCTGCGGGGTCTCTTGCTATAAAAGCCGCACCGTAGCCCGTCAAACCAGCCATTACATAACCGCCATCAAAATCTTTACAAGAGCGTTGTAACACTCTTTGTATATCAATATTTTCAGCCAGCAGGTCAGTAATTTCTTGATTAGTGTATCCCTGCTCATTAAAAATGTCAAACAAGCGCTGGTTTTCCATGTCCAAGAAATGCCCTATTTTTTCTAAGACGGTAACGGTGTCTGCCATTGCCTTAGGATGTTGTCCTAAATTAACCAATTTTTCAAATTGCTCATCTACGTTGGTCATATTAAAATTTCCAGCCACGACTAAGTTTCTACTGCGCCAGTTGTTTTTTCTAATAAATGGATGACAGTTTTCTATGGAGTTTTCTCCATGTGTTCCATAACGCAGGTGTCCCAGCAACAACTCGCCAGAGAAAGGGACATTGTGATGAAGCCAATGCGCATTGAAGTATTCTTTGGGGAAATTACTTTTTGCCTTATTAAATTTTTTATAAATTTTTTTAAAAATATCTGCAATAGGTTGGGACTTTACTGAGCGTTCTCTGAAAATATAAGGATAACCGGGTTTGGAATTAAGTACAATATTAGCTACTCCTGCTCCGTCTTGTCCACGATTGTGCTGTTTCTCCATTAACAAGTACAACTTATCTAAGGCATAAGTAGGTGTACCGTATTTCTCTATGTAATAAGAGAGTGGCTTACGAAGTCTGATAAGTGCTACGCCGCACTCATGGTTTACTGTATCGGTCATAAAAAATAGCAGTACGGAAAATTGATACTGCAAAGTTGTAAAAATTAATTGAGATTTTCTAATTTTTTGAGTTTTGAAATAGAAGGAGGCAAAATTAATCAAACATCCATGTCAGTTATTTCAAGCAAAATTTTATGCTTCTGTAAAAACTAAAATAGAACACAGACTCATCAGATAAATCCTTTGTATCTATGAAGTCTGTGTTCTTAAAACTTACCCTAAAAGATTTTACTTGTTTTAATCTATTCCAAAAGCATAGTATTGTACTTCTCCGTCGTCAGGGTGTATGCCTTCTATCATAATTCCCCCTTTTGCTCCTTCTAAGGCTTTCACCACATCTTCGGGGCTTTTTACTATCTTATTCCCTATGCGTGTGATGATGAACCCTTCTCTTATATCTGTATGCTTGCTAATTTTTCCACGACCTACTGACTTCACCTTGGCGCCACCTTCTATTCCCAAGCGTTTCATCTCTTTTTCTGAAACTTTCTCTAACTCTATGCCTAATAGGTCAAACTTGCTTTGAGGAGCAGATTTAGCAACCTCGGTGCGTCCATCTTTTGCTTTCAAAGTTACTTTGATTTCTTTTTCTTTTCCATCTCTAATAAGCAATAGTGTTACTACATCACCTGGACGATGCCTTCCTACAAACTCTTGGAGTTCAGGCACAGATTTAACAGGTGTTCCATCTACTTTGATAATCACGTCTTGTGGCTTTACTCCTGCCGCTGCTGCCGAGCCGTTTGGCATTAGGCTATCTACATAGACTCCCTCGGTAATGTTTAAATCCAACTCCTTAGCCAATTTTGCATCTAAGTTCCTGATGATGATGCCTAAATAACCTCTTTGTACTGAACCAAATTTCTTAATATCTTCGGTTACTTTTTTCACTAAGTTAGAAGGTACGGCAAAAGAATAACCTGCAAACGAGCCTGTTTGTGAGGCGATGGCTGTATTGATACCGATGAGTTCTCCGTTCATATTCACCAAAGCCCCTCCACTATTACCGGGGTTTACAGCTGCATCGGTCTGAATAAAAGACTCGATAGCGGAGTTATCTTGGCTTCGCAAAATATTGATATTACGTGCCTTTGCACTTACTATTCCTGCGGTTACGGTAGAAGTCAAATTAAAAGGATTACCTACTGCCACTACCCACTCCCCTACTCTTACTGCATCAGAGTTACCAAAAGGAAGCGTAGGCAGGTCTTTCTCATTAATTTTAATCAATGCCAAATCAGTAGAAGGGTCTGTACCTACAATAGTCCCTTTATAAGAACGCTTATCAAACAGGGTTACTTCCACTTGGTCGGCATTATCAATAACGTGGTTATTAGTAACGATGTAACCGTCACTGCTGATAATTACTCCTGAACCCGCTCCTTGCTGAGGGATTCTTCTGTTTTCAAATGGACTTTCTCCAAAAAAATCAAATAAGTCTTCCAAAGATTGAGGCGGGCGACGACGCTCAGAGGTACGAGTAGTCCCAAAAGTAGATTTAATATGTACTACCGCAGGGTTGGCTTTTTCTGCTACTACTGTAAAGTCAGCTAATCCACCTTCTCCAAAACGGGTTAGGGCAGAGGGACTACTGGTTACTTGTTGGAAAATGATTTCTTTTTTGTCAAATCCCGCTAATTTGTATAGCCCAATGCTTGCTACACCACCTACCAAGGCAATGAGCAAAGTAATCACTATTTTTTTCATAAGCTATTGTTTATCAAATTTTTATTTTTGGGTTAGATTTTTACTTTATTGAACTCTCTCAAAAAAAACACATACCGAGAAAGCATTTAACAATATCCGTACAAAAACATAATAATTATTTGAGATGCCTTATTATTAAGAATAATTAACGACAGAATGCCAATAATAAAGATTGCTTTTATAAAAAATACTGACAAATTGTCAGCAATTTTATAGAGATTATTTGTGCTGATGAAGTTACCTGCGAATCTAACTGATAAAAACCTATCTATCAGATTTGGGAATATTTTTGCTCATATAATTTTCATATTGAGGGGGCTTTATTTTGCCTCATGGGTTTCTACCTTGGTGATAAAATATTTGGTATCTCCCCGCCAAAAAAATTGGAAAAACTTCTCTTCGTAGGATAGTTTCACATGTGAACCATCTAACATCGCTTTCTCAATGGCTTGAATCACGTCTTTGCGACTTCCATCTACTGAAAAATCCCATGTGCTACTTACCATGCCTCTATTGCTATTAATACCGCCAACATCTACTGAGCCTTCATAAGTCTTGAAAATATAGCCTTTTCGCGTAAATTTAGTAATTTTTCCTGCTCGGAAACCTGTGCTATACTCTACATTGTAAGCAAAGGTGAAAAAGCCCGCAGTCCCTAAAACAATGACTGCTAAGCTAATCCATAGTATTTTTTTAAAAAGTTTCATTTGGGTATTAGTTTTATTCGGAAAATAAAATCAACGCCTCTAAGTTACAATAAATATTTTTGATTTTATCCTTAGGATATACTTTTTATTCACCTACGACTTGCTTCATTAGATTAGGAAGTATAATATTTATGATTGTACCTTCACCGTATTTACTTTGGATTTGTATAGTACCATTCATGCGTTCTACGGATTGTTTGACAATATAAAGTCCTAATCCCGAGCCATCTGAGCGTTCGGTCGCTCTTACAAACATACCAAAAACTTTGTTAAGATATTCTTCTTTGATACCTATACCGTTGTCTGCAAAAGTAATATTGGCATGCTCTGGTGTAACTTGAATATCTATGCTTAAATAACTCTGGTCAATGTATGGGTTTCGGTACTTAATCGCATTAGAAATAATATTGCGGAAGATGCTATTAACACGTAAAGAATCGCTATAAAACTTGTTTTCGTGGTCTTCTATATGAATATCTACTGCAATTTTATCAAAATTTTCTAAGTATCTAAAATCATTCAAACAATCGTCGATGAGGATATAAAAGAAAATTTCTTCTGGATTGGATTCTTCTCGGCTAATGCGTGCAAAGTTGAGCATGGACTTAACGAAAGAATCTAAACGCAACACACTTTTTTCTATATGTTTGACCGATTCATGCAAGCGTAGTGGGTCAGTTTCCACTTTCATTAGATTGACTAAGCCCAAAATAGAAGTAAAAGGAGAGCGAATATCGTGAGAAATCTTATAAACAAACTGGTCGAGTTCAAAGTTTCTATCAGAGAGTTCTTTCACTAACTTTGTCATCTCATCTTTTTGTGCGATTAAGACTTCATTGGCTTTATCTAATTGTTGATTTTTAATAGATAGTGCATCAAAAGCCATTCTTAAATTTTCCTGCTGACTTATTAGTTCCTCATTTACCTCATCTAACTCTTGATGCTTGATGGATAGTTCATGTAATGCCATTTTGAGGTCTTCTTGCTGGCTGATGAGTTCTTCGTTTGCCGCCATCAATCGCTGCTCATGCTCGGCAAGAATTTGATTTTGCTCTTTAAGTTTTTTATTGTAGTGGATATAGTGTCTAAGCAATTTTTGAATATCCCTCTCTGCATCTTTTTGAGGAGTGATATTCTCTACATAGCCTATTAGCTTTGTTACTTCGCCTTGCTCGTTTTTATCGAAAATGCTGATATTATCTCTTACCCAAATCCACTGCTCTTCGGCATTTCTTACCCTATACTCTCCTATTACTACCTCGTCTTGAGAGATATTTTTTGCTTTCTGCCAAGTGCTGTACAACATCTCGAGGTCTTGAGGATGCACATGAAGGGTTTGCTGCACTGCTTCTTGGGCAGAATTTCCCAAAATTTGTGATGGTTCATATCCAAGTAGTTTTCTAATATGGTTATTTACGTAGATATACCGCCCTTGACTTAAATCATATACATATACTAAATGCGGAATAGTAGCAAGCAGTTTTTGGATAAAATCTACCTCTTTTCCACTTTCAATCAGATTATAAATAGCATTATTTTCTTGACGGTTGTTTCCCATGGATGTTTGGTGAGTAATACTATGCGAATCCTAATTTTTTGCGTACTTTGTCCAATACGGTTTGAGCAATCGCTCTTGCTTTTTCTTCTCCTTCGTTCAATTTTTTGTCCAATTCAGGAAGATTATTCATATAATAGCTAAAAATTTCTCTTTCTTTGGCAAACTTAGCCTTCATAAGGTCTAAAAGTTCATTTTTAGCATGTCCATACCCATAATTTCCTGTTAAGTAATTAACTCTCATTTGGGCTACCTGCTCGTCGCTTGCCAATAAAGAGTAAATTTTAAAAACATTGCAAGTATCTGGATTCTTTGGTTCTTCCAAAGGAGTACTGTCTGTCACAATACTCATTACCTGCTTTTTAAGTTCCTTGTCTGAAAGGAAAATATCAATCGTATTATTGTAGGATTTACTCATTTTTTGTCCATCAGTGCCGGGAATGACCATGACCTCTTCGCTAATTTTTGCTTCTGGTACTACAAAAACTTCTCCATACATTGCATTGAATTTTTCGGCAATATCTCTGGTAATCTCTAAGTGTTGCTTTTGGTCTTTGCCCACGGGAACGAAATTAGCATCATAGAGCAAAATATCTGCCGCTTGTAGTACAGGATAAGTAAAAAGCCCTGCGTTGACATCTGCTAATTTCTCGGATTTATCTTTGAATGAGGTAGCATTGGCTAACATCGGATAAGGGGTAAAGCAGTTTAAGTACCATGCCAATTCGGTGTGCGCAGGTACACGAGACTGCCTCCAAAAGGTATTTTTTTGTGTATCAAAGCCAAATGCAAGCCACGCCGCCGCTACTGCATAAGTATATTCCTTGCGTTTTTCTCCGTCCTTGATAGTTGTAAGTGAGTGTAAATCAGCAATAAAGAAAAAAGATTCGTTTTGCTCTGACTTTGAAAGCTCTATTGCAGGAATGATTGCTCCCAATAGATTGCCTAAATGCGGTCTGCCCGAACTTTGGATACCTGTAAGTATTCTTGCCATGTGTAAAAGTGATAAATCGCTAATATTAAACTTCCTACAAAGTTGCTATGTTAGATTGAGATTTAAAAAATTTTGAATAAAAAAACTAAAATCTCCAATTTATTTACAAGGTTTTAAATAACTTCGTTTTTAAAATAATTTAAACATATCCTAACAGTGTAGTATCGATTTCCTTAGCTGAACCTATTTTTCCATGTTAGTTAAAGACAAAGATTTTATTTTATTTATTCCGCAGGCAAAAATTCAGCAGCGCATTTCTGAACTAAGCAAGCAGATAGCACAGGACTATCAAGACCTTAATCCTTTGTTTATCACTATTTTAAACGGAGCTTTTATTTTTGCTGCAGACCTCATTCGCCAGATAGACATTGTGTCTGAGATTACATTCGTCAAATTTACCTCTTATGAATCTATGCAAAGCACGGGAAAAGTCGACCAGATTTTGGGATTTGACGATGACGTATTTCAGCGTCATGTAGTACTAATAGAAGATATTGTAGATACAGGACTTACCATTTCGGAGATTATGCATGAGTTGAGAAGGTTTCGTCCTGCCTCTTTGGAGGTAGTTACCCTACTAATGAAACCTACTGCGCTAAAAAAAGAAGTACAAATCAAATATGTAGGCTTTGAAATTGAGAATAAATTTGTGGTGGGCTACGGCTTAGACTATGACGGCTATGGAAGAAACCTGCAAGATATTTACGTAGTGAATGAGATTTGATTTGTTACTTGCTATTGTTGGTGTATAAGGTCAAGGTAGATTTTACGCAACCGATTCTTAAATGCTTCTTTCCCGTATTTATTTACCACGCTGTTTCTAACTTTTTCAGGGTCAAAAACTATTTCATTATTTTTGATTTTAAGGATAGCTTCTGCCATTGCCTGATAATCTTGTAGGGGTACGATAATGCCGTTCTCTTGATTGACCATATCTTCTACCCCTCCGTTGGCAGTAGAAACTACAGGTTTCCCACACATCAACGCTTCACAAATAGCGACACCAAAAGACTCTACGATGCTGGACGAAACAAATACATCACAGTTTTGATAAAAACTGACTATGTCCTGTCTTGGAACTATATAATGAAACTTACAAAATTGGGCTATGCCTAAGTCTTGGCAAATCTGCTCGTAGTCCTCAAATTGTACGGTATCCTCTCTACTTTTTGACAAAATAATTTTCGCCTCAATGTCTTTATATCCCTTTTGTACTAACTTGCTAACTGCATACAAAAATGTTTTTAAATCTTTTTCAAAAGAAGGGCGTGCCGTATTGAGTATTACAAACTTACTATTTTTACTTGTTTGTTTTTTTATAAAAAATTGAGATTCATCTACCAAATTGCCTACTACCTCAATAGTGCGGAAAATCTTATGCATGAATAAAAGATGTTTTTGATGATTGCTCACCACCAAAACCGCATTAGCATTTAATAAGGTAGCAATGATTCTATTAGCTAAATAAAAAGAATATTCATGCAATAGGAATGTACTTGTATGCTCTGTAATGATAAATGGTATATTAAAATTTTTACTTAAAAAACTCCCTATGATTCCTGCTGTGTTCGTAACATGTGCATGAATCAAGTCTGGCTTCCAATTTTCCTTTTCTATGAAGTAAGCGAGTGCTGTTTTAAAACACTCCTCCATCAAGTAGAGATTGTGATGTGCTTCTAATGATGGACAGTACAAGTAAGTAGTTTCGTAGGCTTGTGGAGGAGCAATAGGATAGAGGCTGATTTGACTTGAAAGATTTTTTTTTAAAAGTTTTGTTTTTATTTTTTGTAGTAAAAAATCAAAGCGAGAAATGTGTACTGGTTTTCCCACCAACACTCTTACATCAAAGTCCTCTGCCATCAAAGCAGATTGTTCTTGTACAAAGATGCCATGCACAGGATTCTTAAGCGTAGGATACCAAGGAGAAAGCACTAAAATCTTCGGTTTTTTCATAAAGCCATACAGTAGTCTATGTTCTCTACAGCCTCAGTGTGTAGTTTTTCTTTGAGCAAAGAAAAGTAATTACTTGCATACTTTTCGCTTACCTCTTCCAAAATTTCTACTACTTGGCTGTATGTAGGGGCTTCGACTAATCTGGTACGAAAAGGTTTAAAGTCGGGTAAATTTTTAAAATAGCTGGTGTAGTGTCTTCGCATCTCAAAAATTCCCAGTTTTTCTCCCTTCCATTGCACAGAAAAATCTAAGTGCCTCTTGCACGTTGCTATTCTTTCTTGCAAAGTAGGTGGGGGTAGTTTTTCCCCTGTTTGAAAAAAATGCTTGATTTCTCTAAAAATCCAAGGATAGCCAATGGCGGCGCGTCCTATCATCATACCGTCCACTCCATATTTATTTTTGTATTCAAGGGCTTTTTCTGGCGAGTCTATGTCGCCGTTCCCAAAAATTGGAATATAAATATCATCTCTTTCTTTAATCTCTGCAATCCAACGCCAATCAGCTACACCTTTGTACATCTGCGCCCTTGTACGAGCATGAATAGTAATGGCTTGTACGCCTACATCTTGCAGTCTTTTTACAGCTTCGTGGATATTAATAGTGCTATCGTCCCAGCCCAAACGGGTTTTTACTGTTACAGGTCTTTTACAGATTTTTACTATTTCTTCTGTGATTTTTTGCATTTTGGGAAGGTCTTTGAGCAAACCTGCCCCTGCTCCCTTGCAAGCCACATTCTTGACAGGACAGCCGTAGTTAATATCGACTATTTCAGGATTAGTCGCATCGGCAATTGCCGCCGCCTCTCTCATTACCTCAACCTTATCTCCAAAGATTTGTATGCCAATAGGTCGCTCATATTCAAAAATATCTAACTTTTGAATACTTTTTGCTGCATCTCTAATCAGTCCCTCTGCCGAGATAAACTCCGTGTACATTAAGTCCACTCCGTTTTCCTTACAAACCGCCCTAAACGGAGGGTCGCTTACGTCTTCCATTGGGGCAAGCAATAAGGGAAAATCTGGCAAATCTACATCTCCTATTTTCATATATTTTTAACTTATTTTTCATATAAATATCATGCTCATATTAACATCATTCTATTACTTTGCAAATTTACAATATCAAAGCCAAATTTTGGCAAATATTTATTTTCTATGTATTCTTTTATTCAACAAGAGAACTATACACTTGCTTTCCAAGTATTTGGTAAAGGAGAAAAAAAACTCTTAGCCTTTCACGGATACGGGCAGGAAAGTAGTATCTTTAAAGAAGTCATCAAAAGTTTCCCAGAGCATACCATTTATAGTATTGATTTGTTTTTCCATGGGAAAAGTGAGTGGCGAGGAGATTTGAGTAAATTGAACTTTCCCGTATGGAAACAGATTTTAGAAGATTTTTTGTCTGTAAATCAGATAGATGTTTTTGATTTGATAGGATTTTCTATGGGGGGTAGGATAGCACTGGTGAGTGCTTTTCTCTTTTCTGAAAAAATCAATATGCTTTACTTACTTGCTCCTGACGGAATCCAAATCAATGCTTGGTACAGAGTAGCTACAAAGTACCCTCCCTTACAAACGATTTTCAAATATTTTACTCATTCAGAAACTGATATTTACAGAAGAGCAGTCAAGCGCTTAGGTAAATATGGATTAATTCACAAATCAATCTTGAAATTAGCAGACACTGAGATGCGAACTCCTCAAAAACGAAGGAAAGTATATCAGACTTGGATGCTGTATCGCTTCTTGGAAATAGAAGTCAAGGAGTTAGCTCAAGTCTTGAATAAAGCAAGGATAAAAGTTTTTTTCTTCATTGGGAAGTACGATAGGCTTATCGATTTGCAGACTATCAAGCCTTTGCAGCATAGATTATTACATTATGAGGTAAAGGTTTTAGAATGCGGGCATTATCAGTTAGTACATCATTTTAACAATCAAGTTATCGCATAAAACGAAAAAACCTACAACTTTGAGATTGTAGGTTTTTCTTCAAATAAGACCAAATTTCAAATAACCTTTATATCGATTAATATCTGTTGTTCTTCTTTGAATCGTAACTGTTGTTGCGCTTGTAACCTCCTCTATCTGATGAGCCGTAGCGATTGTCGTTACCGTAACCGCCTCTGCTTCCGCTGTTTTCAGTTTTAGGAAGTGCCTTTTTTACTTGAATTTCTCTTCCACCGAGTTCAACCCCGTTTAATTGCTCGATAGCGTTAGCGGCTTCATCATCATTATCCATTTCGATAAAACCAAAGCCCTTAGACTTTCCTGTAAATTTATCTGTGATAATTTTTACAGATGAAACTTCGCCGAACTCGGCAAAAGCATCTTGCAACTCTCCTTCAGTTAGTTTGAAGGAAATGTTAGAAACATAAATATTCATTGAATAACAAATTAAAGTTTAACGATTCAAAGGTATAGAATTAATTTGGTATTTTTAGCATAAAAACAAAAATATGATAAAATATATTTTTTATTGTGCTAAAAGTAGCCGAATAACCTTACTAAATCCCTGCGAACTGACTGCCTCTATTTTTTCTATGTTATCATAGTTGAGATTTTCCCAAAAGTCTTTATGCCTTTGCACTAAAAAGGCTCTATCTACTACTTTTAACATCGGCAAATCATTTAGCCCGTCGCCTATTCCTACAGAGATAAATTGCTTGTATTTTTTTGCAAAAAGTTCATTGAGAATTTTTACAGCTTTCCCCTTGTCGGTATCTACAGACATGACTGAGTAAAATTTGCTTCCCTTAGTAACAGTTAAACCGTTCTTTAGCAATTCTTCTTTAATTTTCAATACTTCTTTTTCGCTTAGGCTGTTTAATAAGGTCTTAGTGTATGACTTGGCTAAGGCATTATTGATTTTTTCCTTATCCAACCCCAGCAGTCTTTCCAACTCGTCCATAGGCATATCGTTAAAGCCCCTTAGCCTCATTCCTAAATTTCTGTTGATGTCCCTGATAGCTTTGCGAATGAGCGAAACAGGCTTACCCAACTCTATGACTTCATAGTTTTCTACTTGGCTATCAAAGTGATAAGGAAAAGGAAAATAGTTCTGAGGAATGAAGATAGCACTTCCATTTTCCACGATGAAGGGAGCAGACACTCCTAATTCGTGTTGGTAGTAAATCTGCTCAGCAAAGGTCTTAGTAGAGCAAAAAATCAAAGGAATATGATTAGCATTAAGCATACTTACTGCCTCTTTGGCAAGGTCAAAGGAATAAGTATTAATGTCTAAAAGCGTACCATCTAAATCCGTATAAACAATGTATTGGCTCATCGGCAATGCAGTTTAGTGAATGGAGAAATTACAATATTTTTTTAAGTCTATTTCTTTAAAAAACTTCTCTATATCAATCAAATTCAAGGCTTTGTACTTTGTAGGCTGTATAGGTTCTTTATCTTTGTCTATGATTTTAAGTTTTCTAAGTTCTCTTAGCACCTCTTTTTTCAGCTCAGTAGGACTCATAGCAGAGTGAAAAATCACACTTAGCGAACTTTCTATCATTTCTTTGATATGGTCTCCGTCTTTTACCTCGTGCAAATGTGGGTTGCGGGACTCAACTTGGTAGATTTCTACGGATTTTTGCATGACCTCTGGGTACTTACTTTCCAGTACTCCACCAAACTGTTCTATCAAATTGATGAAGTGATAGGTTTCGATAGAAAATCCTGCGGAATACTCTAAGCGTATTGCCAAGTCAGTGGTCATAGCATGCTCGCCTGCATTGCCCGTTTTAATAACATCTGTTTCAAAACCGGTATAAAGGCTAATGAGCCTATTGATATAATAGTTGCTAATTCGGGTAACTCTCCCCCACTTAGCAAAAAATAAATGTGAGTCTATGACCTTGGGCTTGCTATGCCAAAGGATACGCATCATGGCGTATTCGGAACTTGCTAAAGCAAGGGTAGAAGAATAGATTTTGATGTATTCGTAAACAGCACCGGGGAAAAAGTTGTCAGCATCGATAAAGCCGATATACTTTTTTCCAAAGTGCTTTGCTAATAATATCCCTACAATCATACCTTCTGCTTTTCCACTTTTGATACTGCCTTCTTCATTTAAAATACTTTCATAGTTGGTCTTCTGAAAGGCACAGGCTAAATGTATATCTTTTTGATGAGCAATCACATAGCGTTTTTTAGCAAAGCGACAGTAATTGTCCACAGCATTATGCTCCATACGAAAGCGGTCAGTTGGCTGGCGGATGCTATTAGAAACAATAATAGGTAAGCAAGCATGAGGAATCCCACAAAGCACGCCTTCTAAGAGTTTGAGCCTCTCGTTTTTAATAGGAATAACAATAGCCATTTGGCTCTCAATCTCGTAGATTTTCTCGACAGGTACTTTCTGTACTACGTGGAAGGGACTGGAAAATTCAGTGTCTTGGCTACTACCAGCGTCCAACTCGTAAATTTTCTGCACTCCATAAAAAAGATTTGAGCCAAAGCGTTCTGCTTCTCTGGGTAATTCTATACGCATGTAAGTGAGCTATTTTTAAGGTGTGTGCTTTGCTTAAATTTAAACAAAACTATTCATTTTTCCTAAAGAAAGATTCAACAAAAAATTAAATCTTAACAATTTTAATTTTAAATCTTTATTTTTGGGAGAGAGAAATTGACTCAAAGTTTATGGTGTAGCAATTTGAAATTTATCAGATATGAGAATGGTGAGGGTAGGTATCGTTTTTTTATTTCTTATATTTTTTGCTTCTCTTATTTTTGCTCAAAACGTAATTATAGATACAAAAGCAGAAATAGTAAATGTAGGGAAGGGCATGCTTTTACTCGAGGATAAAAGCAAGCAATTAAGCATAGATGACTTACTCTTACCTCAGTTCCAACAGCAATTTGTTCCTGCCCAATCAGATATTCCTGCGCTTGCTACTACCACCTCAGCCATTTGGGTAAAAATTGCTATTCAAAGTCTGATAGAAGAAAAATGCTATCTAAAACTGACTAATCCTTCCATAGATAGCATTGAGTTTTATGCCTTTGATATTCATAACAAGTTAGTTAAGCAAAAGCGATTTTCTACTGCTAACTATCATGTAGTCAAGGAAGTTGAATCTGCTTCTTTTATTTTTGAACTGCCTACCTATACGCAGTACGTTTATCTTCGCCTTTTAGATGACGAAACCCTAATTTTAGATATTAAAGTAGGTGCTTTACAAGCGCTATTTGCCTATAACGACCAAAGAGTCTGGTGGAATGCTCTCTACTTTGGGGTTGTACTGGTCATGATAATTTATAACTTTTTCCTATTCATCAGTCTTAGAGATATTTCCTACCTTTACTATGTGGGATTTAGCCTTTCCTTTGTGATTGCTTACAGTCATACACAAGGCTTTACAGCTTATCTTTTTGGCTATGAAGTAGATAGCTGGGTGCGTACTTATTCTATGCTACCTTCAGTGGTTTCTATCGGACTTGGGAATACTTTTGCTCTATATTTTTTGCAGTTGCGAAAGCATTACCCTTGGGCGGAGAAGGTAGTTTGGGGAGTGGTCGCATGGTCGGGAATCAATACTATACTTTTTCTCTTGGGCTACAGACATCTGAGTTTTATTTCCTTGCAGTTAAGCGCGCTCTTACCCGTTTATTTTTATTTGGTAATCGCTTTTTTGATTTATCGCAAGGGCTACAAATATGCACTTTTTTACTTTGTAGCTTTTGTAGGGCTTGAAATAGGACTAACTGCACATATTTTAGTAGGCAAAGGAGTTATTCCTTATTTTTCTGCCTTGGCAGATTATTTTTTGCATTTAGGCTCAGCATGGGAGCTAATTTTACTTTCTTTCGCTTTGGCTTATAGAATCAATTTGTTGAAGGCAGAAAAAGAAAAAGTACATAACGAAAACCTGAGGCTGGTGCAGGAGCAAAATCAAATGTTAGAAAGCAAAATTAACGAGCGAACCTCTAAACTCAATAGCGTGATAGAGGAATTGAACCAAATCAATGAACAGCTAAATCAAACAGTAATTATTACTAAAATTCAGAAAGAAGAAATTAGCAATCAAGCCGAAGAACTTAAAATTGCTAATGAAAAAATGCAGGAATTAGATAAGTTTAAGGAAGGGCTGACAAGCATGATAGTACATGACTTAAAGAATCCTCTCAATACAATTCTGGGCTTAGGAGAAAGAGAAGAAGTAGTACAAGCGGGAAAACAAATGCTTAATATGGTATTAAATATCTTAGATGTGCAGAAATTTGAAAAGGCGCAGTTCGGGCTAAACTTGGCAGATTATCGCCTACAAAATATTGTTAGACAAGCACTTTCAGAGGTAAAGCTATTGATAGAACGCAAATCTTTGAAAGTAGAAAACATGGTTTCTCCCTCGCTTTACGTAAAAGTTGATTTTGAAATTATAAACAGGGTATTAGTCAATATTTTAACCAATGCTATCAAGTTTTCGCCTAATAATAGTACTATTACACTTTCTTCTACTTTAAAAGATATTTCTATTCCTACTAATTTTGTTCTGCTTGCTGTTACTGACCAAGGTGAAGGCATTTCACCTGATAAAATTCCTTATATTTTTGATAAATTTAGTCAAGTAAAAGAGCGTAAGTCAGGCGAAGTTCGCTCCACAGGGTTAGGACTTACCTTTTGCAAGATGGCAGTAGAGGCACATGGAGGTATAATCAATGTCATTTCACAACCCAAGCAAGGAGCAACTTTTTGGCTTACTCTGCCTCAGGGGGCTTCAATAGTAGAAATCGCAGAAAGGGAACTTACAATAGAAAATACTGCACTATCCCTTTCTTATGCTTCTCTATTGTATCTTATGCCGTATATATCTGAACTCCAAAAGTTTACTGTTTATGAGTACAGTGATATAAAGCATATTTTAGACCAAATAGTGTCTGACAATAACGAGATTATACTTTGGAAAAAACAGTTAGAAAACGCGCTTAGAGCCTGCAACGAAGAGAAGTACTATGAGTTGCTAATGACCTGTCAAGTGTAAAAAAACTTCTTTGCCCAGAATCACAATAAGGCTACAAAATACCAATGCCCAAAAGGTAGCACTTACAAGCATGGTTAAAAGGATTTTATGCTTTTTTTCTCCAAAAGAAACAGCTATCATCGTTCCTCCTATGGGTGTGAAAATCAAAGGAGTAAGGGCTGCTACTCCCCAAATTCCGTATTTTCGCCAAATGCGTACCATACGTCTTTTCTTAGGAGAAAATAAAACGCGGTTTTGATGAAATTTCCGTATCCACCACTGCCTTATGGCTCTACCCGCATAGGTAAAAAGGACAACCGAAGTCATCATACCACCTATTGTAAGAAATACAGAGGGTAAAAAAGAAATATTAAAAAGCGCCGACAAGACAGGTCCGAAGATAAACTTGACCATTGTCCAAGCAAATACAGTGAGGTATTTGATGATTTCTGTACCCATGACCTTCTTAATATAACAGTGAAGAAAAAATATACTGAAAAAGTAGTTAAGTAACGGCAAATTTTTTTGCCAAACCTCTGGACAAAGGCAACAAAGCTAAGACCACTAAGGCAAACCAAATGTTAGAGAAAATAACGGTCAGCGTAGCGTTGAGTAAGATAAGGGAGATAACTCCGCTTTTAACTGCTTGCCGAATATTTGTAGCATTGGGTTGGTCTATTGCTTTCATTAGAGGTGGAAAAATAAAATAAGCAAAAAGAAAAAAGAAAGGAATTACGGTATAAGGATGTCTTGAAAAATATAACAATCCTCCTAATGCACCTATTACTACGAGGTAC
>Ga0272446_1001250_pt1 | contig 37442 bp, 43 predicted proteins | sample YNPCB0061_FD_194587 | JGI IMG/M metagenome (GOLD analysis project Ga0272446, IMG submission 194587) | Hot spring microbial mat communities from Yellowstone National Park, WY, United States - YNP-CB-006-1 | ecosystem: Environmental > Aquatic > Thermal springs > Hot (42-90C) > Sediment | place...
AAGGGGCGCGAGCGCAAGCGCGCCTATTGCGAGCGCGCGCTCGCCGCGGCCGATGCCTGGGCAGGCCGCCCGCACACGCTGCCGGTCCCGCGCGAGGCGGCGTAAGCCATCTTCCCCGGGCAACCGCCCAGGCGCACACTGTCCGAAATGCATGGCCGGGAGGAAGGGCGGGCGCGCGCCGGGGTGGCGCTGCTCGCGATCGAATCGTATCGCCGCCTCTGGATGGTCGGCGGGCTCGCCAACGCCATGCGCTGGCTCGAGCTGATCGCCACCGGCCTGTTCGTGCTCGACGCCACCGGCTTCGCGCTCGCCGTCGCCCTCGTCTCGGCCGCCCGCGCGATGCCGCTGCTCCTCTTCGGGCCCGCTGCCGGGGCGGTGGCGGAGGCGGTCGACCGACGCCTGCTGCTGATCGGCGGCCTCGTGCTGACCACCGCAGCGGCGGGCGCCGTCACCGTGCTCGGCGCGGGCGGGGCGCTCGCGCCCTGGCACCTCGCCGCGCTCGGCTTCGCCTCGGGCATCACGGCGGCGGGGGAGCTCTCGGTGCGGCGGCGGATGGTGGCCGAAAGCGCCGGCGGGGCGACCATGTCGCAGGCGATCGCCTTCGACAGCATCACCAATGCCGGCACGCGCATGGTCGGGCCGGTCGCCGGCGGCGCCGCCTATGCGCTGGGCGGGATCGTCGGCGCCTTCGGGCTCTCCGCCGCGCTCAACGCCGCAGCGCTCGCGCTCGCGCTGCGCGTGCGGCACGCGCAGGAGCCGCGGCCCTTCCGCCTCGGCGACACCTCCCGGGGCGTGCTCGACGGTGTCGCGATCGCGCGCGCGATCCCGGTCGTCCGCACCGTCCTCTTCGTCGCGGTGGCGATGAACGCCTTCGGCTTCTCCTTCGTCGCGCTGATGGCGCCGATCGGCCGCGAGGGCTTCGGCGCCTCGGACATCGGCGTTGGCGTGCTGGTCGCGGCGGAGCCGGCAGGGGCGATCGTCGGCGCGATGCTGCTCGCGCGCCGTGCGAGAGTGGCAGGGCTCGGGCTGTTCCTCGCCGGGGCGCTCCTCTTCCTCGCGGCGCTGGCGCTGATGCCGCACATGCCGGCCTACGGGCTTGCGCTCGCGCTGCTCTTGCTCTCCGGCCTCGGAACGGCCGCCTTCGGCACGCTCCAGTCGAGCCTGGTGCTCGAGGCGGCGCCGGCCGAGGCGCGGTCGCGCCTGCTCGGGCTCGTGACCATGGGCATCGGCACCGGCCCGGTCGGCATGATGCTCGCGGGCGCGGTCGCCGCCGCCGTGGGCGCGCCGATGGCGGTCACGCTGCTGGCGGGCGCGGGGCTCGCGGTGGTCGCGCTGTCGGCCCTCAGATCCGCGCGGTGAGCGCGGCGCGGAACACCGCCCATTGCGCGGTGAGCCGCGGCCCCTCGACGCGCCGGTCGGCGAGGTCGTTGCCCGCCCGCGCAAGCCGCCGCAGGGTGCGGGCGGCAAGGGCGGCGGGCAGCAGCACGGGAAGTGCCGCGCGCGGAACGTCAACCGACCGCAACGACGCGAGGTGCCCCGCCGCCATCTCGGCCACCTGGCCCACCACCCGCCGCGCCGGGGCGGAGAGCGGCGCGCGGGCGAAATCGGCCACGCGGGCCCCAGCATCCTGCATCAGCGCGCGCGGCAGCAGCGAGCGGTTGCGCGCCGCAAGCGCCGGCGCGTTGCGCAAGCACCCAGCGAGCGCCGCCGCCGTGCCGGCATGCAGCGCCGCCCTGCGGCTCGCGCCATCCGTCACCCCGAGCGCGTCGAGCGCGATGCGCATCAGCCCCCCCGCCGAGGCGCCCGCATAGGCCTCGAGCGCGGGCGGGTCGGGCACGCCCGCCTCGTCGAGCTCGAGCTCGCGCGCGGTGATCACCGAATCGAACAGCGCCGGGTCGAGCCCGCGCGCGGCGATCAGCCGCGCGAGCGGCTCGGCCACCGGGTGCCGCCTGGTCCGCCCATGCGCGCCCTCCTCCGCCACCTCGCGCCACCACTGGAGGCGGAGCATGCCGAGACCGGGTTCGGTCACCGCCGACGCGACGCGCGCGAGCTCGGCGTTGAACGCGTAGAGCACCGCGAGCGTCTCGCGCGCGGGCGCGGGCGAGGCCAGGACGCAGAGGAAACGATCGGGGTCGGCCTCGCGCAGCGAGGCAATGAGGGAGGGCGCGTCGCTCACGCCCCGACACATGGGCAGCGCCGGGTGCCCGCTCCAGGGGCATGGTTTCCGGGGGCATGGTCTCCGGGGGCGCGGTTGACGTCCATCCCGCCCCCGCCTAGGTCAAGGCCACTCGCCGACGGGACAACGAACACCGGAGAGAGCCCCATGGCCTTCACCCTTCCCTCCCTGCCCTATTCGCACGATGCGCTCGCCGCCTCCGGCATGTGCCAGGAGACGCTGGAGCTCCACCACGGCAAGCACCACCAGGCCTATGTCACGGCGCTGAACGGCTTCGTCGAGAAGAACGCCGCGCTCCAGGGCAAGACGCTCGATGAGATCGTGCTGATGTCCTACGGCAAGCCCGACATGGCGGGCGTGTTCAACAATGCCGGCCAGCACTGGAACCACAATCTCTTCTGGCCCTGCATGAAGCCAAATGGCGGCGGCGCGATGCCCGGCCGGCTCGAGGCCAAGATCGCGGCCGACTTCGGCTCGGTCGACGCCTTCAAGGAGGCGTTCAAGCAGGCCGGCATCACCCAGTTCGGCTCGGGCTGGGCCTGGCTGGTCGTCGGCCGCGACGGCAAGCTCGCCACCGTCAAGACTCCGAACGGCTCCAACCCCGTCGCCGAGGGCACCGGCACGCCGATCCTCGGCGTCGACGTGTGGGAGCACAGCTACTATCTCGACTTCCGCAACCGCCGCCCCGACTACCTGACGAACTTCCTCGAGAAGCTCGTGAACTGGGAGTACGTCGACAGCCTGCTCGCGAAGGCCTGAGCGGCAGGGCGGCGGCCGGTCGGGCCGCCGGCCTCGTTGGGCCGGCGGCGTCGCTGCCGGGCGGATGCGAAGGGGGCGGGTCCTTGCGGGACCGCCCCTCGTTCATCTTCGCGTGGTTGCGCCGCCCTAGCCCTGCTTCTGCGGCGCGGTGTCCTCGGCAGGCTTCTCCGCGGCGGGCTTCTCCTCGGCCGCCTCCGCAGCCTCTGCCCTCGCCCCCTTGCCCTTGCCCTTGCCCTCGCCCTTCTGGCGCGGCTCGTTGTCCTGCTTCGCGTCGGCCTTGGGCGCTTCCTCCCCTGGCTCGCGCAGCACCGTCTGGATCGTGCCCTTGACGATCTTGACCCGCACGTCCCTGGCGATCTCTGCGATCACCTCCTCGCTGTCGGCGGTCACGCGGATCACGGTCGCGACGATGCCGCCGCCGGTGACGATCCGGTCGCCGCGCTTGAGGTCGGCGAGCATCGCCCGGTGCTCCTTCGCCTTCTTCTGCTGCGGCCTGATCAGGATGAAGTAGAACACCACGAAGATCAGGACGAGCGGCAGGAGGCTCATCAGCCCGCCCGTCGGGTCTCCGCCGGCCTGGGCATAGGCGGGGGAAATCAGCATCATCACGCTCCGGTTCGTCGTCTCTTGTCTCGGGAGGGAGGCGGGCCGCAGCCGCCCGGGCTCCCCGGTCACGGGGCTTCCTACGCGGCCCGGGCACGCGAGGAAAGGGGGACGGCATGGTCCATCGGGGATTCGATCTCACGGGTTGGGATCTCTCCGGCCGGCGCGCCCTCGTCACCGGTGCGACCCGCGGCATCGGCGCGGCGATCGCCCGCGCGCTCGGCGAGGCGGGAGCCGCCGTGCTGGTCAACGGCCGCTCTGCCGAAGGCGTGGCCGCCGCCGTCTCGGCGCTCTCGGGAGCGGGCATCGCCGCCGAACCGCTTGCCTTCGACGTGACCGACGATGCCGCCCGCGCCGAGGCCTTGGGGAAGGCGGGGCGTATCGACATCCTCGTCTGCAACGCCGGCATCCAGCACCGCGCGCCGGCGGTCGAGTTCCCCGACGCGGCGTGGGACGCGATCCTCGCGAGCCACCTCACGAGCGTGTTCCGGCTGATCAAGGCCGTCGCGCCGCAGATGCTCGAGCGCCGCGCGGGCAGGATCATCACCATCGGCTCGCTGCTGTCCGAGCTCGGCCGCGCCAACGTCGCTGCCTACGGCGCCGCCAAGGGCGGGGTGCGCATGCTCACCCGCTGCCTCGCCACCGAGTTCGGCCCCTCCGGCGTGACGGTGAACGCGATCGGCCCCGGCTACGTGCGCACCGACATGAACGCGCCCTTGCTCGCAGACGAGGCCTTCGACGCCTGGGTCTGCGCGCGCACGCCGATGCGCCGCTGGGCCGAGCCCGGGGAGATCGCGGGCGCGGCGGTGTTCCTCGCCTCCGACGCGGCCTCCTTCGTCACCGGCCAGATCCTCTATGTCGATGGCGGGGTGACGGCCTCGCTCTAGCGGGCTACACGCACCCCGCCATGAACGACGCCCAACAGGACCTGCCCCGCCTGCTCGCCCGCATCGCCGATGCGCTCGAGCGCCTCGCCCCGCCGCCGCCCACCGCGCCCGACATCACGGCAGCCGACGCCTTCGTCTGGCACGCCGATCCGAGGCACTCCGACCGGGGAACGCTCTCGCCCGTTCCCGTCGTCAACGCCGTCCCGCTCTCGCTGCTGCAGGGCGTCGAGCGGCAGCGCGACCAGCTGCTCGAGAACACACGCCGCTTCGCGCGCGGGCTTCCCGCCAACAACGCGCTGCTCTGGGGCGCGCGGGGGATGGGCAAGTCCTCGCTCGTCAAGGCCGTGCACGCGGCGGTGAACGCCGAGACGCGCGAGGGCGGCGGGCTTGCGCTGATCGAGATCCACCGCGAGGACATCCGCACCCTGCCCGCGCTGCTCGCGCTGCTGCGCGGGCTTCCCCGCCGCGCGCTGCTCTTCTGCGACGACCTCTCCTTCGACCCGGGCGAGACCGACTACAAGAGCCTCAAGGCCGTGCTCGAGGGCGGCGTCGAGGGGCGCCCGGAGACGGTGCTGTTCTACGCCACCTCGAACCGGCGACACCTCCTGCCGCGCGACATGATCGACAACGAGCGCTCCTCGGCGATCAATCCAAGCGAGGCGGTCGAGGAGAAGGTGTCGCTGTCGGATCGTTTTGGCCTCTGGCTCGGCTTCCACCACTGCGACCAGGCGACCTACTTCGCGATGGTCGAGGGCTACGCCGCCGCCTTCGGGCTCGACATCGGCGCCGAGGAGCTCCGCCGCCAGGCGGCGGAATGGTCCGTCACCCGCGGCTCGCGCTCGGGGCGCGTCGCGTGGCAGTTCGTGCAGGACCTCGCCGGCCGCCTCGGCGTCGCGCTGTAGGCGGCGCTCAGCGCCAGAGGCCGCCGCGCGCGAGCACCTCGCTTGGCTTCAGCCCGACGTCCGAGATCACGTGCTCGCGCGCCTTGGCCTGGCCGGTCGAGACCGTCGTCGCGGTCGTCCTCGCCGTCGGCTTGTTGCTGTTGATCTGGGATTTCACGTTCCGGCAGCACATCCAGTAGATGTTCATGCCGAGCGCCGATTTCGCCTTGCTGCCGACCAGCGCCGAAAGCCGCCGCGTCAGGCCGGTCGCGAGCGTGATCGCCGGGCCGTTGGCCTTCGGCCTGCCGACGATGTAGATGCCCGTGGCGGGAACCTGGCAGGCTGCTGCGGCGTTCGCGTCGCCGGTGATCTCGTAGTCGGGGACCGTCTCGTACTGCCCGAAGCTCTGCACGACCTCGGCATTGGCCTGGGCAACCAGAGGGTTGTCGCGCAGCAGCCAGTCCAGCAGCACGCCGGCTCCGGCCATGTTGAGGAGCTGCCCATCCTTCTCGAAGAAGTGGATCGTGCAGTTGGGCGGGACGACATAGGTCCCCTGGGCGGTTCCCTCGCCGCGGCCGCCATGGCCGAAGAAGACGAAGTCCGCCATCGGTTCCGCTCCCGGTTGCTGCGCCGCTGCCCCACCGGCATGGCCGACGCGCCGTTTCAGAGGCGAGACGATGCGCCTGTCGCCCAGCGATTGCAAGCGGAGATCGGCACGCACCCGGCTCAGCCGCCGCGGCTTGCCACCGCGCGCTCGAGATGCGCCGCCGGATCCACCGGCCTGCCGTCGCGGCGGACCTGGAAGTGGAGCTGCGGCGTCGAGACCGCGCCGGAGGAGCCGACGCGGGCGATCTCCTCCCCCGTGCGCACCGTCTGGCCCTGGCGCACCAGCACGCGGTCGGCGTGGCCGTAGGCGGTCACCCACCCGCCCTCGTGGCGGATCAGCACGAGATTGCCGAAGCCCCGGACCTCGTTGCCGGCATAGATCACCGTGCCGTCGGCGGCGGCGCGCACCGGCGTGCCGCGCGGCGCGGCGATGTTCATCCCGTCGTTCACGAGCCCGCCGCCCTTCGCGCCGAAGGCCGAGACCACCTGGCCGCGCACCGGCCAGGCGAAGCGGCCGGGCGGCATGCGCCGCGGCGGCGGCGCGGGCGCTGCTCGGAGGGCCGGTTCAGCCGCGCGCCCGGCGGCAGCCGGTGTGGCAGCCGGTGTGGCAGGCGGCGGGGGCGGCGGTGACGGCAGCGCTGCCTGCTGCGCCGGCGCAGCCGGAGCGGCCGACGGTGCTGGCCCGGGCGGCGGCAGGGCCTCCGCGGTCACCGCGCGCGTGGGCGACGCCGGCAGCGTGGCCTGCTCGACCACCGACACGGGCGGCGGCAGGGGGGACGTCGAGGCGACCTGGGTCCCCGCCTGCATCGGCGGCGCGACCGGCGGGGCGATCGGAACCGGCGGCGGCAGCGCGCCCGGGACGTGCAGCACCTGGCCCGGATGGATGCGGTAGGGCGGCGCGAGGCCGTTGGCGGCGGCGATCGCCTGCAGCGTCACGCCGCGGGCGCGGGCGATGCCGGAGAGCGTGTCGCCCCGCTCGACCACGACGGTGACCGGCTGGGAGGGCTGCGTCGTCAGGCTCGGCTGCGGCGAACTGGCGCAGGCCGCGAGCAGGCCGAGCGCGAGCGACGCCGCTGCGGCGCGGCCGGCGCGTGCTGGGGAGGCGCTCAGGCCCAGGCGGCGTGACGTCTTCATCCCGAGTCGCCCTTAGCGTGCCGGCTCTCCGCGGCGCAACGCCGGCGTGATCGGGGCGGACCGATGGCGCCCGGGGTGTTGCATCCGCGCCGCAGCAGCACGCCCCCGCAGGCGCTTCAGAGCCGCGGCAGCCGCGCCCCCTCGCCGCTGTCGTCGGCAAGCCCTGGCAGCAGCGGCACGAACCGCACCGCAGAGAGCTGCTCGCGGTCGTAGCGGTCGCCCTGCCGGGTGATGCGCCAGAGATGCTGGCTGTCCGCCGTCCGCCCCATCGGGATCACCATGATGCCGCCCTCGGGCGAGAGCTGGTCGAGCAGCGGCTTTGGCGCCTCGGCCGGCGCGGCGGTGACGATGATCCGGTCGAACGGGGCGAGCTCGGGCCATCCCTGCATGCCGTCCCCCGCCCGCGTGACGATGTTGGTCAGGCCGAGCTCCTTCAGGATCGCCTCGGCGCGGGCGAGCAGCGCGGGTTGGCGCTCGATCGTGTAGAGGCGGCGGCAGAGCTTGGCGAGCACCGCCGCCTGGTAGCCGGAGCCGGTGCCGATCTCGAGCACGCGATGGCGCTTCGAGACCTTGAGCGCCTCGGTCATCATCGCCACCACGCGCGGCTGGCTGATCGTCTGCCCGAGCCCGATCGGCAGCGCGATGTCCTCCCAGGCCTGGTCGCGGAAGGTCTCGGGGACGAAGCGCTCGCGCGGCACGCTCTCGATCGCGCCGAGCACGGCGGCGTCGGTGATGCCGGCCGAGCGCAGGCCGAGCACCAGGCGGATGCGGTTGGCGTCGGTCGCCATCTCAGCCGAAGGCGGCGCGGAGCTCGGGCAGCGCGCCGCGCGCCGTCACGTCGATCGTCACCGGCGTGACCGCGATCGCGCCCTGGTTGATCGCCGAGAGGTCGGAGCCGCGCGGCTGCGCCTCCTCCTTCGAGTAGTCGAGGATCCACCAATAGGGGCGGCCTTCCGGATCGGCCCGCTTCTCGAGCCTGAGCCCCTGCTTCCGCCGTCCCTGGTGCGCCACGCGGATGCCGCTGACGGCGCCGTGCGGCAGGTCGGGCACGTTCACGTTCATCAGCGTCGCCTCCGGCCAGGAGAGCCCGGCGAGGGTGCGGAGGATGCCCGGCAGGTAGTGTGAGCAGGTGTCCCAGCGCGGCCGCGTCGCCACCGATCCGTTGCGCGGCAGGTCGAGGCTGATGGCGATCGCGCGGTGCCCGAGCAGGCACGCCTCCATCGCCGCCGCCACCGTGCCGGAGTAGCCGATGTCCTCGCCGAGATTGGCGCCCATGTTGATGCCGGAGAGAACGAGGTCCGGCCCGCGTCCGCCCAGCACCTCGTGCACGCCGACGAGCACGCAGTCGGTCGGCGTGCCGTCGACGGCGAAGCGTCGCGGCGCGAGGCGCTGCACCCTGAGCGGGCGGCGGATGGTCAGCGAGTGGCTGACCGCCGATTGCTGCGTCTCGGGCGCGACGGTCCAGACATCGCGCGAGAGCCCGCGCGCGATCCTCTCGAGCACGCGGATGCCCGGGGCGGCGATGCCGTCGTCGTTGGTGACGAGGATGCGCGCGCGCGAAAGGTCGGCGACCGGGCCAAGGCTCGTCATGCCGGGCCGATGCGGTCGAGCCCGCCCATGTAGGGGCGGAGCGGCCCGGGGATCGCGATCGCGCCGTCCTCCTCCTGGAAGTTCTCCATCACCGCGATCAGGGCGCGGCCCACAGCGATGCCGGAGCCGTTCAGCGTGTGCACGAAGCGCGTGCCCTTCTGCCCCGCCACGCGGCAGCGCGCGTCCATCCGCCGCGCCTGGAAGTCGCGGCAGTTGGAGCAGGAGGAGATCTCGCGATACGCGCCCTGGCCGGGCAGCCACGCCTCGATGTCGAAGGTCCGCGCCGCGCCGAAGCCCATGTCGCCGGCGCAGAGATCGACCACGCGGTAGGGGATGCCGAGCACCTGCAGGACGCGCTCGGCGCAGGCGGTCATCCGCGCGTGCTCGGCCTCGCTGTCCTCGGGGCGGGTGATCGAGACCAGCTCGACCTTCATGAACTGGTGCTGGCGCAGCATCCCCCGCGTGTCGCGCCCCGCCGCGCCGGCCTCCGAGCGGAAGCAGGGCGTCAGCGCGGTGACGCGCAGCGGCAGCGTCGCCTCGTCCACGACGCTCTCGCGGACGAGGTTGGTCAGCGGCACCTCTGCGGTCGGGATCAGCCAGCGGCCATCGGTGGTGCGGAACAGGTCGTCGGCGAACTTCGGCAGCTGGTTCGTTCCGAACACGGCGCCATCGCGCACGAGCAGCGGCGGCGAGATCTCGGTGTAGCCCCCCTCCCCGGTCTGGAGGTCGAGCATGAACTGGCCGAGCGCCCGCTCGAGCCGGGCGAGCGCGCCCTTCAGCACGGTGAAGCGCGTCCCGGCGATCCGCCCCGCCGCCTCGAAGTCCATCAGGCCGAGGCGCTCGCCGAGCTCGAAATGCTGCAAGGGCGTCCAGGCGAAGTCGCGCGGCGTGCCCCAGCGCCGGAGCTCGACATTGTCCGCCTCGCCCGCGCCGTCCGGCACGGCCGGATCGGGCAGGTTCGGAAGCGCGGCAAGCGCGGCGTCGAGCTCGGCGCCAAGGCGCTGGGCCTCGGCCTCCTCGCGGGCGATCGCCTCGCCCATCGCCGCTGCCTCGGCGAGCAGCGGCGCGACATCCTCGCCCTTCCCCTTCGCCTGGCCGATGCGCTTCGAGAGCGCATTGCGGGCGGCCTGCATCTGCTCGAAGGCGGTGAGGCTCGCGCGGCGGCGCTGGTCGAGGGCGAGCATCCCTGCCGAGGCGGGCGGCAGGCCCCGCCGCGCCAGAGCCGCGTCGAAGCCGGCGGCGTCCTCGCGGATCCTGCGGATGTCATGCATGGCGGAACGGTCCGGTCAGGTCGCGGCCGCGGCTTGGCTCCGCTTCCGCAGCAGTTTCGCGGCGAGGATCGAGCCTTCGTAGAGCAGGATCAGCGGCAGAGCGAGGCCGACCTGGCTGATCACGTCCGGCGGGGTGATGACGGCCGCGAGCACGAACATGCCGACGACGGCGTAGCGCCGCTTCGCCGCCATGCCCTCGGGCGTGATGATGCCCACGCGCGCGAGCAGCACGAGCCCGACCGGCATCAGGAACGCGAAGCCGAACGCGAAGATCAGCCGCATCACCAGCGAGAGATACTCGTTGACCTTCGCCTCGAGCTGGATCGGCAGCTCTCCAGGGCCCGCAGGGCTCTCGAAGGAGAGGAAGAAACGCCACGCTGCCGGAATGACGAAGTAGTAGCAGAAGGCCGCCCCGGCGGCGAAGAAGAACGGGGTGGCCACCAGGAAGGGCGCGACCGCGCGCTTCTCGCTGCGGTACAGCCCCGGGGCGACGAACAGCCAGAGCTGCGTCGCCCACCACGGGAAGCTGATCATCATCGCGCCCCAGAGCGCGACCTTGAGGTAGGTGAAGAACGCCTCGTAGAGGGCGGTGAAGATCATCCGCCGCTCCGCCCCCGTCTGCTCCTGCAGGATGGTGGCGAGCGGCGCGGCGAGGAAGCCGTAGATCTGCTTCGAGAACACGTAGCAGACGATGAAGGCGAGCACGAAGCCGCCCAAGGCGAGCAGCACCCTTTGCCGGAGCTCGAGCAGGTGGTCGAGCAGCGGCATCGGCTTGTCGTCGATCGTGTCCTCTTCCGGGCGCATCGCGGCGGCTCAGGCGCTGTCGCGGGCCTGGGCGGGCGCCGCCGCCGCCGCAGGGGGAACCGTGCCGGGAGGAACGAAGGCGGGAGGCACGAAGGCAGGAGGCCCCTTGGCGATCTGAGGCGGAGGCGGGGGCGGCGGAGGTGCCCCGGATCCGGCCGATGCCGCGGGCGTCGGAGTATCGGTGGCCGCCGGCGTCGTGGCGGAAGCGGTCGCGCCTGTCGTTGCTGCGCCCGGGCCTGTTCCTGAACCTGTTCCTGGGCCGGTGTCGGCGAAGGGGTCCCTGAACGCGTCCCTGATCCCCGGCTCGTCGATCTGCCGCTCGACGTCGCGCTTCATGTCGTAGATGCCGCTGCGCACCTCGTCGATCTGCTTCTTCACCTCGTCGAGCTTGGTCTCGCGCATCATCTCGTCGACATGCACCTGGAACTCGCCCGCCATCCGCCGCGCCTTGCGGATGAACTCCGCGACGCCGCGCACGGCGTTGGGCAGATCCTTCGGCCCGATCACCACGAGGGCGACGAGCAGGATCAGCGCGATTTCCGACCAGCCCAGATCGAACATGCCTCTCTCTCGGCCACCGCGGGCGCGGCGGCAAGCCCCCTAGTTCCGCCCGCCGCCCTTCCGGCCTGGCTCGGGCTCCTCGAAGGGAGCGTCCTCCGCCGGCCTCTCCCGCTTCGCGGCGAGATGGCCGCGCAGGTCACGGAGCCCTCGGCCGAGCTCGGCGCCGAGCGCGGGCAGCTTGCGGCTGCCGAACAGGAGCAGCAGCACGAGGGCAACCAGGGCGATCTGCCAGATGCCGATGCTCATCGCACTCCCTCACGGGGCCGTGGCGACCCCGCCGTCCTGCGGCCTCCCGTCAGGGACGGCCGCTGATAGTGCCAGAGGGCGCCTGCCGCGGCAACGCGCGCCCTCACGCGGCCTCGCCGTCTGCGAACACATAGGCGCGCGTCGGGTCCAGCGCCACCGCAACCTCCGCATCGCGCGCGGGGAGGTATTCGCCGGGGACGCGGGCGTGCACGTGCACCTCCGACCCGCCGTCCTGCACCGAGAGATGCACCATCGAGGTGCGGCCCAGGAGCCGCGCCGCCTCGACCCGGGCGCGGGCGTGGCAGGCCTCGCCGTCGGCCAGCGGCAGGAGGCGGATCGCCTCCGGCCGGATCAGCACCTCGACGCGCTCGCCCTCGCGGCGGCCGAGCGCTGGAACCGGGCCGAAGGGCGTCGCCACCATGCCGAGCCGCACCTGGCCCGCGAGCCGGTTCACCTCGCCGAGGAAGGTGGCGACGAAGGGCGTGGCGGGGTGCAGGTAGATCTCGGCTGGCGGCCCCTCCTGGGCGATCACGCCGCGGTGGAGGATCGCCATGCGGTCGGCCATGAACATGGCCTCCTCGGCGTCATGGGTGACCATCAGCACCGCGATGCCCTCGTCCTGGAGCACGTGCAGCGTGTCGTCGCGCACGCGGTCGCGCAGCCGCGCGTCGAGGCCGGAGAAGGGTTCGTCGAGCAGCAGCACCTTCGGCCGCGGCGCCAGCGCCCGGGCGAGCGCCACGCGCTGCTGCTGCCCGCCCGAGAGGGTGTGCGGCATCGCGCCCGCGAACCGCTCCATGCCGACGCGGGAAAGCATCGCCATCGCCCGCTCCCGCCGCTCCCCGGCGCGCAGCGCCTTCAGCCCGAAGCCGACGTTCTCGAGCACGGAGAGGTGGGGAAAGAGGGCGAAGTCCTGGAACAGGAGCCCGACCCCGCGCTCCTCCGGCGGCACCTCGCGGCCGGGCTCGGCGACCACCCTGCCGCCGACGACCACGCGGCCGCGCTGCAGCGGCGTCAGCCCTGCGGCGATGCGCAGAAGCGTCGTCTTGCCGTCGCCCGACGGCCCGAGCAGGCAGACGATCTCGCCCGGCGCCACGTGCAGCGTGATGCCCTTGAGGATCTCGGCAGGGCCGAAGCTGTGGTGGATGTCCTCGAGCCGGAGCGCCATCAGCCGCGACCGCCCTGCCTCGGCTCCTCCGCCTCCGGATCGAGCGGCGGCGTCGCCTCCTCCTCCGGCTCGCCGACGCCAGGCGGGGCCGGCTCCTCGCCGGCGCGGGCGACGGCGGCGGCCGCCGGAAGCGGCTCGAGCAGGCCCGCGGCCTTCAGCTCGTCGAGCTTCGGCAGGTCCTTCAGCGAGGCGAGGCCGAAATGGGCGAGGAACTGGGCGGTGGTGCCCCAGGTGGCCGGCCGCCCCGGCGTCTCCCGCCTGCCCTTGGGCTCGACGAAGCCCGCCTCGACCAGCGCGTCGAGCGTTCCCTGGCTGAGCGCCACGCCGCGGATGTCCTCGATCTCTGCCCGCGTCACCGGCTGGTGGTAGGCGATGATGGCGAGCGCCTCGACGGCCGCGCGCGAAAGCCGCCTCGGCACCTCGAAACGGCGGCGCAGCAGCGGCGCGAGGTCGGGCGCGGTGCGCATCTGCCAGCCGCCGGCCACCTCTGCCACCTCGACGCCGCGGCCGGCGAGGCTGTCGGAGAGCGCGGCGACCACGGCGGCGGCAGGCACGCCGTCGGGAAGCAGCGAGGCGAGCGCCTTCTCCGTCACCGGCTCGGCGGCGGCGAACAGCAGCGCCTCGGCGAGCCGCACATGCTCCCCGCTCACGGCAGGGGGCGGCAGGGGCAGCTCTTCTGGTTGTAGGTCAGTGTGTTCGGTCGTGTCGCTCATGTCTGGTCCGAGGCCGGGCGTTCGGCCGGCTTCACATAGATGGGGCCGAAGGCCTGGTCCTGCCGCAGGTCGAGACTGCCGGCCCTGGCGAGCTCGAGCCCGGCGATCAGCATCGAGGCCATCGCCGCCCGCGTGGGCAGGCCGCCCGCGAGCCCGGGCGGCAGGAACGCCGACAGCACCGCCCAGCCCGGCACGCGGCCGACCAGCCGCGACAGCCGCGCCACCGCCTCCTCGACGGAGAAGAGGTCGAGCGGCGGCGGGGCGTAGCTCCGCTGCGCGAGCGAGCGGCGCCGGGCGGCGGCGTAGGCGGCGATCATCTCCGCCATGGAGAGCCGCACCCCGCCGGGAACGCGCTCGACCATCGCCTCGGGCGCGCCGCGCGGCCAGACATCGACACCGAGCCGGTCGCGCGCCATAAGCGCCGCGCCGGCCTCGCGCATCGCCTCGAGGCGTCGGAGCTGGAACGCGAGCGCCTCGGCGGCCTCCTCCGGGGAGGGCTCGTCCTCGGGCCGCTCGGCGGGCGGGATCAGCAGGCGCGACTTCAGGTAGGCGAGCCAGGCGGCCATCACCAGCATGTCGGCCGCGAGGTCGAGGTCGAGCGCGCGGGCGGCGGCGATCCAGGCGAGATACTGCTCGGCGAGCGCGAGCACGGAGATGCGCGCGAGATCGACCTTCTGCTCGCGGGCGAGCGCCAGGAGGAGATCGAGCGGCCCCTCGAACCCCTCGACCGCGACGGCCAGCGCGTCGGTGCCCGCCTGCGTGCGCGGTTCGTCCTCGGCGAAGGGGACCGGCTCGGTCATCGCGCCTGTCTAGAACCCGGCGGCGGTGAACACCAGTCGCGTGAAAAAGCTCAGCGGCGGCGACAGGATCGCGCCGAGCGGGTAGGAGGCGATGCCGGCCTGGCGCAAGAGCGCCGGCACCAGGAAGAAGCCGAGGATGATGATGGGGAAGCCCATCGGCTCGAGCCGCGCCACCGCCCGCGCCGGCCCGAGCGGCAGGAGGCCCACGAGGATGCGGCCGCCGTCGAGCGGCGGGATCGGCAGGAGGTTGAACAGCATCAGCAGCAGGTTGATCTGCACGGCGAAAAGGATGAGCTGCACCGCGTATTCGGCGAGGCTCCTCGGAAGGTCGTCCACCACGTGCCCGGCGAGAGCGAACAGGAAGGCGAGCACGAGGTTGATCGCCGGCCCCGCCGCCGCGACCCAGGCCATGCCGGCGCGCGGGTTGCTGAAGTAGCGCGGGTCGACCGGCACCGGCCTCGCCCAGCCGAACATGAACTCCACCCGCCCGATCGTCAGCATCTGCGCCGCGAACAGGATCAGCGGCAGCGCGACGGTGCCGACCGGGTCGGCGTGGCGGACGGGGTTGAGCGACAGCCGCCCCTGCAGCCGCGCCGTGGGGTCGCCGAGCGCGTTCGCCGCCCAGCCATGAGCCACCTCGTGCAGCACGATCGCGACCAGCGCCCCCGGCGCGATCACCAGGAACCCCCAGACGATGGCCTCGATCATCGGAGAAGGTCGGCGAGCGCGGCCTCGGCGCGGGCACGATCGAGCCGGCGCGGTGCGGCGGCGGCGCGGGCGCCCGCCCTGAGCCGCCGCGCCGTCGCGTCGGATACTTCCGGCACCGCCTTGAGCACGGCCTCGGTGCGCGCGAGGTCGCCCGGGCAGTCGAGCGCGAGGTCGCAGCCGGCGGCGAGGGCGGCACGGGCGAGCGCGCCTGGGTCGCCCGACAGCGCCCTCATGGCGAGGTCGTCGGTCACCAGCACGCCGCCGAAGCCGATGCGGCGTCGGATGAAGCGCACCACGGCGGGGGAGAGCGTGGCGGGGCGTTCGTCATCGAGGCTAGCATAGACGATATGGGCCGTCATCGCCCAGGGGACGAGCCGCGCGAGATTGGCGAAGGGTCTCGCATCCCGGGCGAGCAGCTGGGCCTCGGTCGCGTCCACGACGGGCAGCGCGTGATGCGTGTCGGCGGTCGCCCGTCCATGGCCGGGGATGTGCTTCATCACCGGCACGACGCCGCCCGCGAGCAGGCCCCGCGCGACCGCCCGTCCGAGGCTCGCGGCAAGCCGCGGCGTGTCGCCGTGCGCGCGATCGCCGATCACGTCATGGGCGCCGGGTACGGGCAGGTCGAGCACCGGCGCGCAGTCGACCGTAACGCCGACGGACGTCAGGTCGTCGGCCATCAGGCGGGCGTTGAGGAAGGCGGCGCGCCGGGCGGCGACGGGGTCGCGCGCGGCGAGCCGGGCGAACGCCGCTGCCGCCGGGGGGTGCCGCCAGTGCGGCGCGCGCAGCCGCGCGACGCGCCCGCCCTCCTGGTCGATCAGCACCGGAGCATCCTCGCGGCCGACGGCGCGGCGGAAGGCGGCGGTGAGGTCGAACAGCTGTGCCGGGTCGGCGATGTTGCGGCCGAACAGGATCAGCCCGAGCGGCGGGCGGCGGCGGAACAGCCGCTCCTCCTCGGCGCCGAGCCCGGGCCCGGCGACGCCGACGACCGCCGCGCGCGGCGCTGTCGCTGCCACGCGCTCAGCCGGCCGGGGCGACGAAGCAGGAGCCGCCGCGGGCGCGCACCTGGTCGCAGAAGGCGCGGGCCTGGGCGTTGTCCTCGAACCCGCCGGTGCGCACGCGGAAGAAGGGCTGGCCGTCGCGCTCGCCGCGGCTGACCGAGAGCCGGAAGTTGCCGAGCAGGTCCGGCATGCGGCGGCGGAGGCGTTCCCACTCCGCGGTCGCCGCCTGCTCGGTCGGCACGGCGGCGAGCTGCACCTGGATGCGCCCCGATGCGCTCGGGCCCGGGGGCGCCGCAGGCGGCGCTGCGGCCTGTGTCTGCGCCGCCTGCTGGGGTGCGGCCTGGGGTGGCGCAGCCTGGGGCGGTGCCAACGAGGCGGCCGGTGCCTGGGCCGGTGCCTGGACAGGGGCGGGCGGCGGCAGGGCGCGGCCGACCTGCGGCAACGGGCCCGCCTGGGGCGGCGCCGAGGGCTGCTCCGGCGCCCGTGCCTCCTCGCGCTGCGTCTGGCCTTCGGTGAGCGCCGCGCGCTGCGCCGGCAGCGCAGGCGGCGCGACGGGAACGGGCCTCGGCGCCTCGGGCGGCGGCAGCAGGCTCTCCACGCGTGGCCCCTGGCGGTCCGCAGCGCCGCGCTGCGCTGCGCCCTGCGAGAGCTGGTCGTAGACCGACTTGTCCATGTTCGCGACCCGCATCCCGCCCGGGTCGTCGGGGCGGACGCGCACCGGCGTCGGGTCGGCCGCGAACAGCGGCACCTCGCCCCCCTCGCGCGGCAGGCCGCCGAGAAGCTGCATCGCCGCGGCGCCGGCAAGCGAGACGATGGCGAGCCCGCCGAGCCAGAACACCCAGCGGAAGCGGCGCCTTTCCGGGCGGCGCCAGGCGGGGTCCGCCACCGCCTTCGCCGGCGGCCTGGCCCAGCCGCCAGCCTCGGGGATGTCGAGATTGCCGTTCATCGCCCCCCCTTGCTCATCGCTGCCGCCTGCTCATTCCCGCCGCCTGACCATCGCTCCGTTCCGGGCACAGTCCCTGCCCCTCCAGGGCATCGCCCCCGCCTCGCGACGCGGCGGTCAGCGCATCTCCTCGACCGGCGTCACCCCCATGGTGACGAGGCCGGAGGCGATCACCGTCGCCGTCGCCTGCACGAGCGCGAGCCGCGCCCTCGTCGCCTCCGGCGCCTCGGCCTGGATGAAGCGCAGCTCCGTCTCGTCGCGCCCCCTGTTCCACAGGCCATGGAACGCCGCAGCGACATCATACAGGTGGAACGCGAGTCGGTGCGGCTCGCACGCCATCGCCGCCTGCTCGACCACCCGCGGCCAGGCGACGAGGGTGCGGATCAGCGCCATCTCCGCCTCGTCGGCCAGCGCGTCGAGCGGCGCCTCGGCGAGCGCGGCGGGGTGGACGTCGAAGCCCGCGGCCGCGGCGTGGCGCAGCACCGACCGGCAGCGCGCATGCGCGTACTGCACGTAGAACACGGGGTTGTCCTTGGTCTGCTCGCGCACGCGGTCGAGGTCGAACTCCATCTGCGCGTCCGACCGCCGCGTCAGCATGATGAAGCGGACGACGTCGCGGCCGACCTCGTCGATCAGGTCGCGCAGCGTCACGAAGGTGCCGGCGCGCTTGGACATGCGCACCGGCTCGCCGCCCTTCATCAGGTGCACGATCTGGCAGAGCAGCACGCGGAACGACGCGCCCTCGTCGAGAGCGCGCACCGCCGCCTCCATCCGCTTGACGTAGCCGCCATGGTCGGCGCCCCAGACCTGGACGATCCGCCGGAAGCCGCGCGCGAGCTTGTCGGCGTGGTTGCCGATGTCGTTGGCGAAGTAGGTGAAGCTGCCGTCGCTCTTGCGCAGCGGCCGGTCGATGTCGTCGCCGAAGGCCGTGGAGCGGAACAGCGTCTGCGGCCGCGGCTCCCAGTCCTCCGGCTTCTGGCCCTTCGGGGGCTCGAGCACGCCGGTGTAGATCAGCCCCCGCTCCGCGAGCGTCTCGAGCGTCTCGTTCACCCGCCGCGCCGCCACCAGCGCCGCCTCGGAGACGAACACGTCGTGGCGCACCCCGAGCGCGGCGAGGTCCTCGCGGATCGTCTCCATCATCGCCGCCACCGTCTCTGTGCGCACGGTCTCCATCCACACCGCGGGGTCGGCCGGCATCGCGCCCTCGCGGCAGAGCGAGAGCCCGTGGCGCCGCGCCAGCATCTCGCCGACGGGCACGAGATAGTCGCCGCGATACTGCAGCCCGCCCGGCACGAGGGCCTCGAACTCGGCCTCGGTCACGCCCGTGCCGAGCGCCTGGAGATACCGCCAGTAGGCCGCCCAGGCGAGCGCCTCGACCTGGGCGCCGGCGTCGTTGACGTAGTACTCGCGCGTCACCGCGAAGCCGGCCTTGGCGAGCAGCCCAGCGAGCGCGTCGCCCACCACCGCGCCGCGGCAGTGGCCGATGTGCATCGGGCCGGTGGGGTTGGCAGAGACATACTCGACGTTCACCGCCTCGCCGCCGCCGATCGCGCTCGAGCCGTAGTCGGTTCCGGCGTGCAGGATGTCGGCGAGGCGGGCGCGCAGGAAGCCGGGCTCGAGGCTGATGTTGACGAAGCCGGGCCCCGCGACCTCGGCGCGCGCGACATCCGCGTGGGCGGCGAGCTCCGCCGCCAGACGCTCGCCGAAGGCGCGCGGGTTCTGCCTCGTCGCCTTCGCCAGCACCATCGCGGCGTTGGTGGCGATGTCTCCGTGCGCGGCATCCCGCGGCGGCTCGACGCCGATGGCGCCGACGAGGCTCTCCGGGGCGTCGGGGGCGAGGCGGGTGACGGCCTCGCGCACGACATCGCGGAACGTCGAGAAGATGTTCATGCACACTCCGGGCGGGGAGACGCGGCCCTCAGGCCGTCGCGGTCGCGCTGAGGTCGAACAGCCGGCGGTGCTCGTCAAGGGCGTAGCGGTCGGTCATGCCGGCGATGTAGTCGCACACCTGCGACGCGGTGCGCGCCGAGCCAGGGCCTCCCGCGCCTTCCTGCCACTCGGTCGGCAGGCAGGCCGGCTCGGCGAGCAGGGCCGAGAAGAGCTCCCGCACCACGCGGCGCGCCTTCAGCGTCATGCGGTTGACGCGGAAGTGACGATACATGCGGGCGAACAGGAACGCCTTGATGGCGCGCACCGCCTCCGCCACGCCGGAGGAGAAGGCGACCACCGGCGCACCGAGCCGCCTGATCGCCTCGGCGTCGCGCGGCGCGGCGGCGGCGAGACGCGAGGCCGTCTCGGCGACGAGATCCCCCACCGTGCGGTCGATCAGGCGCCGGATCGTCTCGTGGTGCAGCCGCGGCGGCGCGAGCCCGGGCCAGGCCGCCTCGGCCGCGCCGATCGCCTCGGCCACCAGCGGCAGGCAGCGCAGCTCGGCGAGCGTGAACAGGCCCGCGCGAAGCCCGTCATCGAGGTCGTGGGTGATGTAGGCGAGGTCGTCGGCGAGCGCTGCCACCTGCGCTTCCGCCGAGGCATGGCTCGCGAGGTCGAGGTCGAAGCGGGCGGCGAAGGCGGCGACGTAGGGAGGCGGGGCGGTGACCGGGCCGTTGTGCTTGGCCAGCCCCTCGAGCGTCTCCCAGGTCAGGTTCAGCCCGTCGAAGGCGGCATAGCGGCGCTCGAGCAGGGTGACGACGCGCAGCGCCTGGGCATTGTGGTCGAAGCCGCCGAAGCCCTCCATCGCCGCGTTCAGCGCCTCCTCGCCGGCGTGGCCGAAGGGCGGGTGGCCGAGGTCATGGGCGAGCGCGAGCGCCTCGGCCAGATCCTCGTTCAGCCTGAGCCGACGCGCGACCGAGCGGGCGATCTGCGCGACCTCGAGCGAGTGCGTCAGCCGCGTGCGGTAATGGTCGCCCTCGGAGGCGACGAAGACCTGCGTCTTGTGCTTCAGCCGCCGGAAGGCTGTGGCGTGCAGGATGCGGTCGCGGTCGCGCTGGAAGGGGCCCCTGCCCTCGGCCTCCGGCTCCGGCACGAGGCGGCCGCGGCTGTGGCCGGGCGGCACGGCATAGGGCGCGAGCGGGTGGGGATAGGGCGCCGAGTCGGGCATCGGGCGCAGGGTGCGCCCGCGCGGGGCAGCGCCGCAACTGCCGCGGTTTGACATCCGCCCCCTGCCTCCCGATCTTGATCGCGAGAGGTTCGCAGATGGACGAGATGACGACCGACACCGCGACCAGCGGGGCGATGGCCAGCCCGGGGGTTCGCCTGTCTCCCGCCGCCGCGAAGCGTGTGGCCGAGATCGTCGCGCACGAGGGCAACCCCGCCCTGATGCTGCGGCTCACCGTCTCGGGCGGTGGCTGCTCGGGCTTCCAGTACGGCTTCTCGCTCGATTCGGCCGTCAACGAGGATGACCGGGTGTTCGACGCCGGCCCGGCGAAGCTGGTGGTGGACGAGACCTCGCTCGAACTCCTCGCCGGCGCCGAGGTGCACTATGACGACGGGCTGATGGCCTCGCACTTCACCGTGCGCAACCCGAACGCCACCGCCTCCTGCGGCTGCGGCACCTCCTTCGCGGTGGGCTGACGCGCGGGGCTCGGGGCCGGCCTCTCAGCGCCGGTTGGTCATGAACCGGCCGGAGCAGGCCGGGCTCTCCCACTCCCCCCAGCCGACGCGCCACTGCAGCCGCCCGCGCAGCACGACGCCGTCCGTGCCGCCGATGCGCATGAGGAAGCTGCCGTCCGGCCCGACCGTGCCGGTCACCTCCCGCGTGCCGCCTGCGCCGGTGAACCGGCCGGAGATCTGCCCGCCGGAGATCGTGTAGTCGCCCGCGAAGCCGCGGCCGCAGGGCCCGGAATCGGTCAGCACGTCGATCACCCAGGCGCCGTCGAACGGGCCGTAGGCCGTGCCGCCCCACTGCGCCATGGCCCCGCCGGCCGCAAGCATCGCCGCCGCCGTGAGCGCCGCGATCCGTCCTCTCATGGTGAGCGATCTCCCGTGGCGGCAGCGTAGAGCAGCGGGCAGCGCGACGGAACCGCCGATGGCGCCAAGTCTGCCGGCGCCGAGTCAGAGCCGGACCAGCGCCGCCCCCCAGGTGAGGCCGCCGCCGATCGCCTCCATCAGCACGAGGTCGCGGGGCTTGAGCCGCCCGTCGGCATGCGCTTCCGCGAGCGCGAGCGGGATCGAGGCGGCTGAGGTGTTGGCGTGGCGATCGACCGTCACCACCACGCGCTCGGGCGGCAGGCCGAGCTTGCGGCCCATCGCGTCGATGATGCGGAGATTGGCCTGGTGGGGAACGAGCCAGTCGACGTCGTCATGGCCGAGGCCGTTGGCGGCGAGCGCCTCGTCCACCACCGCCGCGAGCTTGGCGACGGCGTGGCGGAACACCTCCCGCCCCTGCATCCGCACATGCCCCACCGTGCCCGTGCTGCCGGGGCCGCCATCGACATGGAGGATGCCCTCGTGGCGGCCATCGGCGTGCAGGTGCGTGGAAAGGATGCCCGGCGCGGCCTCTCCCTCCCCGGACTCGATCGCCTCGAGCACCACCGCGCCCGCGCCGTCCCCGAACAGCACCGCCGTGCCGCGGTCCGACCAGTCGAGGATGCGGCTGTTCACCTCAGCGCCGATCACGAGCAGCGTCCGCGCCGAGCCCGAGCGGATCATCGCGTCCGCCACCGCGAGCGCATAGATGAAGCCGGTGCAGACGGCCGCGACGTCGAAGGCGAAGCCGCGCGACAGCCCGAGCTTGGCCTGCACGGCCGTGGCGGTCGCCGGATAGGTCCGGTCCGGCGTCGAGGTGGCGAGCACGATGCCGTCCACCGCGTCGGGGGCGATGGCGGCGTCGGCGAGCGCAGCGCGGGCGGCGCGCACGGCGAGGTCGGAGGTCAGCTCGCCCTCGGCGGCGATCCGACGCTCGCGGATCCCGGTCCGCTCGACGATCCAGTCGTCGGAGGTGTCGAGCGAGGCGGCGAGCTCCCCGTTCGTCACCACCCGCTCGGGCAGGGCGCCGCCGAAGCCGGCGATCCGGGCACGGATCCTCCCTGGTGCGGGCCGCACGGGGCTTGGGGCGACGGTCGGGCAAGGGGCGCTGTCCATGCTCACCCCGCGAGCGCCGCTGCCGCGGCTTCCGCCGCGCCATCGCGCGCCGCCGCCTCCTCGCGGAGCTGACACAGCTCGGCGCTGATCCGCGCGTTGAAGCCGTGCGTCACCATGTCCATCGCGAGGTCGATCGCATGCGCGAAGCCGAGCGCGTCGGTGCCGCCGTGGCTCTTGACCACCACGCCGTTGAGCCCGAGCAGCACCGCGCCGTTGTAGCGCCGCGGGTCGAGCCACTCGCGCAGCCGCTCGAGCGCCGGGCGGGCGAGGATGTAGCCGAGCTTCGCGGCGAGGGTGGAGGAGAACACCTCGCGCAGGAGGTCGCGCACGAGCTTGAGCGTGCCCTCGCCGGTCTTGAGCGCGACGTTGCCGGTGAAGCCGTCGGTCACCACGACGTCGACCGTGCCGCCGGCGATGTCGTGGCCCTCGATGAAGCCGTGGAACAGCGGCGAGACGTGGCTCGCGCGCAGCACCTCCGCCGCCTGGCGCACCCGCTCGTCGCCCTTCAGCTCCTCGGCGCCAACGTTCAGCAGCCCGATCGTCGGCGCGCGCAGGCCGAGCACGGTGCGCGCGAACACCTCGCCCATCACCGCGAACTCGACGAGGTTGCGCGCGTCGCACTGCACGTTGGCGCCGAGGTCGAGCATCACGAAGTCGCCGCGCGCCGAGGGGCCGATGCCGGCCATCGCCGGCCGGTCGATCCCGGGCAGCGACTTCAGCACGATCTTGGCGAGCGCCATCAGCGCGCCGGTGTTGCCGGCGCTGACGACGCCGTCGGCCTCGCCCGAGGCCACCGCGTCGATCGCGAGCCGCATCGAGGAGCCGCGGAGCCGCAGCGCGGCGGTGGGCTTCATCTCGTTCGGCACCGCCTCCGGCGCATGGCGGAGGCAGCAGGCGGCGGCGAGCACAGGGTGCCGGGCCAGCAGCGGCGCCACGGCCGCCTCGTCGCCGAACACCAGGAACCGCGCTCCGGGATGACGCTCGAGCGCCACGCGCAGGCCGTCGACCACCATCGCAGGGGCCTTGTCGCCACCCATGGCGTCGATCGCGAGCGGGAACGGCGCGTCCGTCATGACCGCCCCGTCACGAACACAGCCCCGTCACGAACGTCCGCCCGCCGCCCGGCCTGCCGGGCGGTCCTCGCGCGGCAGCGTCGCCGCCATGCGTCCTCCGTGTCGCCGCTCAGGTGCGGACGACGACCTTCAGCTTGTCGCCCGCCGGCGCGACCTCGCGGCCGTCATAGTAGCCGCACGAGCCGCACACGTGGTGGGGCCGCTTCAGCTCGCCGCAGTTCGGGCACTCGCCATGGGCCTCGGCGCGCAAGGCTTCGTGCGACCGGCGCATGTTGCGCCGGGAGGGAGACGTCTTCCGCTTGGGAACCGCCATGGTCGGTCAGCCTTGCTCTGTCACGAAAGGGAAACCTGCGAGCGGCGGTGCTTACCAGAGCCCCCCCGGCGCGTAAAGTTACATGTCGGGCAAGGAGTTCCGGCCCCCGCGCATGGCTCCCCTCCGGCGCGCTCACCGCGTCTGGCCATCCGGAAGGGACGCGCCCGCCGCCCTCGGCCAGGGGTCGAGGGCGAGCGCCAGCGTCTGCGCCACCGCCTCCCCGACATCGATCGCGGCACCGTGATAGGGCTCCTCGTCCTCCGCCTCAGCGTCGAGCGCGACCTCGGCGTCATCGCCATCGGGCCGGAACAGGATCGCCAAGGGAGCGTCGATCTCCTCGACCAGCGGCTCGAGCGTGACGACGCAGCTTCGGTCGAGCGTCGCGCGCACCTTGCCCCGAACCGACACCGCGCCCTTCGCCTTGGGCGTCAGCACGAGCTCGGCGCTGAGCGAACGGACGGCCTCGATGCCGAGCCGGCGGGCGAGCGCGGCGCGCTCCGCCTCCGCGGCCTCGAGGGACAACGCCTCACCGCCCGGACGGAGGGCGGCGACCGTCACGCGCCTTGAGAACTCGGGGGCGCCGGGAGGAACGGCGCTCATCCTTCCGCCAGCGCCTCGTCCGCGGGCAGGAACGAGACCGCGCCGGCGACGAGCCGCGCGAAGGGCTGGCCGGCCAGATGGGCCGCCTCGCGGCGCACGGCGGCGGCGAGGCGGTGGGCGGCCTCGGGCACCGCCTCGCTGCGCCAGACGTTGCGCGCCAGCGCCTCGGCGAGCGCGGCGGCCTCCGGGCTCTCGACGGCGGCGGCATAGACGCGGGCGCGGCCGTTGAAGGCCTCCCACATCGTCTTCACCTTCTTGCCGACGGAGAGATCGCCCACCCCCATCTCGCGCAGGTTCTCGTCCATGTCGGCGAACATCGCGTCGAACACCCCCTGGGCGAGCGCCGGCCCGCGCGTGTCAGGGTCGGTGCGGGCGCGGTCCACCACCAGGAAGACGAAGAGGGAGATCATGTCGAACCGGCCGTCGAGCGTGTCGGGAACGCCGAGCCGCTCGTACCAGGCCGGGTCGCGGGCTGCCGCGACAGCGGCGCCGTAGAGCGCGAAGGCCTCGGCCTCGAACGGGCGGCGGCGGAACAGCGAGGCGAGAGGCATGGCGACGGCGGGCCCATCCCGGGTGCGGCGCGGCGTTGACAAGCCGCGCGCGGCTGTGACACCGGGAGAGATGGCGAGAGCGGCGCCCGCGTCAATCGCCGCCCCGCCCGGAGCAACCATGGCATACCGACCCCTCCCCGCCCTGCTGCTCGCCGGCGGCATCCTCGCCGGCCCGCTGCTCCCCGGCTGCGGGATCGCGGACGCGACCAAGGACCCGCGCGGCCACCGCGTCGATGCCGAGCTGCTCTCCGAGCTCGTCCCCGGCGTGCAGACGCGCGCCGATGTCCGCGCCCTGCTCGGCTCGCCCTCCTCGACCGCCGTGTTCGGGGACGAGACCTGGTACTACATCGGCGGCGTCACCCAGAACCGCATCGGGCGGACCGAGAAGCTGATCGAGCAGGAGGTGGTGGCGATCCATTTCGACCGAAGCGGCGTGATGCAGCGTGTCGAGGTGATCGAGAAGGGCAACGCCCAGGAGATCGACCCGGTGGCGCGGATCACCCCCACCCCGGGCAACGACGTGAGCTTCCTCGGCCTGATCATCGGCAATATCGGCCGGTTCACGCCCGGCGGCGCGGGCCGCATGCCGGGCCAGGCGCCGGGCAGTCCCTGAGGATCGGGCCGCCCGCATCGCGCAGCGGTGAACGCGAAGGGCCGGCGGATCGCTCCGCCGGCCCCCTTCCGTGCCGCCTCCCGGGCGGGTCAGCCGATCAGCTTGGCGAGGATCGCGAGCAAGAGGATCGCGACGATGTTGATGATCTTGATCATCGGGTTCACCGCAGGCCCGGCCGTGTCCTTGTACGGGTCGCCCACCGTGTCGCCGGTCACCGCCGCCTTGTGGGCGTCGGATCCCTTGCCGCCGTAGAGGCCGGTCTCGATCAGCTTCTTGGCGTTGTCCCAGGCGCCGCCGCCTGCCGTCATCGAGATCGCGACGAACAGGCCGGTGACGATGGTGCCGAGCAGCATCGCGCCGAGCGCCGCGAAGGCGGCCGCCTTGCCGGCGATGATCGCGATCACGATCCAGAGCACCACGGGAGCGAACACCGGCAGCATCGAGGGGACCACCATCTCCTTGATGGCGGCCCGCGTCAGCATGTCCACGGCCCGGCCGTAGTCGGGCTTGCCGGTGCCCTCCATGATGCCCGGGATCTCGCGGAACTGGCGCCGCACCTCGACGACGACGCTGCCCGCCGCGCGCCCGACCGCGGTCATCCCCATCGCGCCGAACAGGTAGGGCAGCATGCCGCCCATGAAGAGGCCGATGACGACGTAGGGGTCGGCGAGGCTGAACTCGACCGAGACGTTCGGGAAATAGTGCTTGAGGTCCTCGAGATAGGCGGCGAACAGCACCACCGCGGCCAGCCCCGCCGAGCCGATCGCGTAGCCCTTCGTCACCGCCTTCGTCGTGTTGCCGACCGCATCGAGCGCGTCGGTCGTCACGCGCACCTCCTTCGGCAGGTCAGCCATCTCGGCGATGCCGCCGGCGTTGTCGGTCACCGGCCCGTAGGCGTCGAGCGCGACCACGATCCCTGCGAGCGCGAGCATGGTGGTGGCCGAGATCGCGATGCCGTAGACGCCCGCCGTCAGGAAGGAGACGAGGATGCCGATGCAGATGATGACGACGGGCGCGGCCGTCGCCTCCATGCTCATCGCCAGCCCCTGGATGACATTGGTGCCGTGGCCGGTGGTCGAGGCCTCGGCGATCGACTTCACGGGGCGGTAGTCGGTGCCGGTGTAGTACTCGGTCACCCACACGATCGAGGCCGTCACGCCGAGGCCGACGAGGGCGCAGATGAAGAGGCCGAAGCCGGAGAACTCCGCCCCCTGCACCCGGCCGATGCCGACAAAGAAAAGGATCACGAGGAAGATCAGCCCGGCCGAGATCGCGCCCGTCGCGATCAGCCCGCGGTAGAGCGCCTTCATGATCGCGCCCGAGGCGTCGAGCCTGACGAAGAACGTTCCGGCGACCGAGGCGGCGATGCACACCGCGGCGATCAAGAGCGGCAGCGTCATCAGCGTCGCCGCCGTCGCGCCGGTGAAGAAGATCGCGCCGAGCAGCATGGTCGCGACGATCGTCACCGCATAGGTCTCGAACAGGTCGGCCGCCATGCCGGCGCAGTCGCCCACGTTGTCGCCGACGTTGTCGGCGATCACGGCGGGGTTGCGGGGATCGTCCTCGGGGATGCCGGCCTCGACCTTGCCCACGAGGTCGGCGCCGACATCCGCGCCCTTGGTGAAGATGCCGCCGCCGAGGCGGGCGAAGATCGAGATCAGGCTCGCGCCGAAGGAGAGCGCGACCAGCGCCTCGAGCACGGTGCGCTCCGGCACGCCCGCGCCGCGCAGCCAGGCCCAGTAGCCGGCGACGCCCAGGATGCCCAGGCCCACCACGAGCAGGCCGGTGATCGCGCCCGCCTTGAAGCTGACGTCGAGCGCCGGCTGCAGCCCCTCGCGCGCCGCCTCGGCCGTGCGCACGTTGGCGCGCACCGAGACGTTCATGCCGATGTAGCCGGCCGCCCCCGAGAGCACCGCGCCGATCACGAAGCCGATCGCCGACCAGGTGGAGAGCAGCATCGCGAGCAGCACGGTGACGACCGCGCCGACGATGGCGATCGTGGTGTACTGCCGGTTCAGGTAGGCCTGCGCCCCCTGCTGCACGGCGGCGGCGATCTCCTGCATGCGCGCGCTGCCGGCGGGCTTGGCGAGCACCTCGCGCGCCGTGTAGGCGCCGTAGGCGACGGCGAGCAGGCCGCAGAGGATCGCGAAGGTCAGGCTCATGTGCGGTCCCGTGTGCTGGACGTTGTCGTGTGGGCGGTTGCCCGGGAGGGATCACGGCGCCGCCCCCGGCCGGGCAGGGCGCCCTCGGTTCACGGCGACGCGAGGCCCTATGCCAGAGCCGGGCTGGACACGCAATGTCAGCCCGGCATGACGGCACTGCGCCGGCGCGCGAGCCAGAGCACCGCCGCGAGCGCGACCGCGACGGGCGGCAGGATCGCGGCGTTCAGCACCGCCCAGCCCAGGAGGTGGTGCACCACCCCCGCGCCCACCGCCGTCAGCGTCACGGTGCCGAACACGATCGTGTCGTTCATCGCCTGCGCGCGCACCCGCTCCTCGGGCGCCACGGAGGCCGTGAGCAGCGTGGTGGCGCCGACGAACATGAAGTTCCAGCCCACCCCGAGCAGCACCAGGGCGACCATGAAGTGCGGGAAGCTCGAGCCCTGGAGCGCGACCGCGGCGCAGCCGGCGGTCAGCGCCGCGCCGGTGGCGATCACCCGCCCCGTGCCGAAGCGGGCGATCAGACTGCCGGTGACGAAGGAGGGCGCGAACATCGCCGCGGCGTGCCACTGGATCACGGTGGCGCTGTCGTTCACCGCGAAGCCGCAGAGCATCATCTCGAGCGGCGTCGCGGCCATCACGAGGTTCATGGTGTCCCACGCGACGACGGCCGAGACGACCGCGACGAGCACGGCGGGGCGGCGGAGGATGGCGCCGAGCCGGGCGGCTCCCGCCCGGCGCGGCGGCGGCATCGGCAGCCGGGTGAAGGCGAGCGCGCAGAGGATCGCGGCCGGGATCAGCGCGAACGCAGCGTAGGTGCCGGCGAACAGCACCGGAGCGAACCAGTCCTTGGTCCACTTCACCACCTCTGGGCCGGCGAAGGCGCCGATCACCCCCCCGGCCATCACGAGGCTGATCGCCTTCGGGCGCCAGTCCGCCGAGGCCGCGTCGGCGGCGGCGAAGCGGTAGTGCATCGCCACGCCGAAGGCGAGGCCGCCGAACGCGGTGGAGAGCAGGAACAGCCGGAAATCCGCCTGCCACAGCGCGAGCACCGCGATGCCGGCCGAGACGAGGTGGCAGAGCGCGCCGGCGGTGAACCCGGCGCGCCGGCCGAAGCGGGTGAACAGGAACGCCGCCGGGGTGGAGGCGAGCATGGTCGCCGCCATCTGCACCGACATCGGCAGCGTCGCGAGCGCCTTCTCGGCGGCGAGGCTGTGGCCGATCAGCGCCGCCATCGCCACCTGCCCGCTCATCGCCGCCTGGTTCAGCGACTGGCATAGGAACAAGAGCCCGACATTGCGCCGCTGGTCCGCCAGGGGGGGCGTGCTCATGCGACGTGGCTCCATCCGCCCCTCGCGAGCGCCATCGGCGCGCCGTCGGCTCCGATGACGCGCACGCCCCTGCCCGCCTCGAAGCGGCCGATCCGGGCAACCTCGATGCCAGCCCGCGCGGCGGCGGCGCGCACCGAAGCCGCCGCACCCTCCGGCGCGGCGAAGGCGAGCTCGTAGTCGTCTCCTCCCGTCAGGCAGCGCGCGAGCAGCGCCGGATCGGCCGCCACGGCCTCGCGCGCCGGCCCGGACAGCGGCACCAGCGCGGCCTCGATCACGGCCGCGAGCCCGGCGCCGCGCGCGAGGTGGCCGACGTCCTGCACGAGGCCGTCGGAGACATCCATGCAGGCGGTCGCCACGCCCACGAGCGCCCGGCCGAGCGGGAGCCGCGGCTCGGGCAGGCGGTAGCGGCAGGCGAGACGCTCCCGCGCCGCGGGCGCGAGGCCGGGCAGCCTTCCGGTCAGCGCGTCGAGGCCGAGCGCCCCGTCGCCGATCGTTCCCGACACCCAGAGCGCGTCGCCCGCCCCAGCGCCGTTGCGGCGGAGCGCGCGGCCAGGCGAGACGGCGCCGATGATGGTGAGCGAGAGCGTCACCGGCCCGGGGCTCGACACCGTGTCGCCGCCGAGCAGCACGACGCCGAAGCGCACCTGGTCCTCGGCCAGCCCGCGCGTGAAGCCCTCGAGCCAGGCCTCGCCCATCGCTGGCGAGAGCGCCGTGGTCATCAGGTAGCCGATCGCCTCTGCCCCCATGGCGGCGAGGTCGGAGAGGTTCACCCGCAGGAGCTTGCGGCCGATCGTCTCGGGCGGGTCGTCGGGCAGGAAATGCACGCCCGCGACCATCGCATCCGCCGCGAGCACGAGGGTGCGGCCGGGCGGCGGGTCGAGCAGGGCGGCGTCATCGGCGAGCGCGAGGGCTCCGGGGGCGGCGGCGAGCGGGCGGAAATGCCGCGCGATCAGCCGGAACTCGCCCGGAAGTGCGTCGGGAGGAGGCTCCCCGTCAGCGGGGCCGGCCACCGCTCAGCCCGCCTCGGCGGCGAACTCCGCCGACCGGAGGGTGCGGGCGACGCGGTCGAGCACGCCGTTGGCGAAGCGCGGCTCCTCGCCGCCGAAGAAGCCGTGCGCGACGTCCATGTACTCGTTGATCACCGCCTTCGCGGGCGGGCCCTTGGCGTCGAAAAGCTCGGCTGCGGCGGCGCGGAGAAGCGCGCGCAGCACGGGGTCGAGCCGCGCCAGCGGCCAGTCCTCGGCAAGCGCCGCCGACACCACCCGGTCGAGCGTCTCGGCGTTGATCGCCCAGCCGCGCACGATCCGCGCAAGCAAGGGCACGTCCGCCCCCGGCGCGGCGCCCTCGTCGAGCGGGCCGGCCGAGAGCGGCGCGCCTTCGGCGGCGCCGACGCGGTGGCGGACGAACTCGTCGAGCACCGCCTCGGCGGGCACCCCGGCGTGCTCGGCCTGGTAGAGCGCCTGCACCGCGGCGAGCCGCGCGGCGGTGCGCGGGCGCGGCGCAGGCCGCCTGGCGCCCTGCCCTCTCGCGCGCCTCGCGGGCTTCGCCTCGGCGGTCACAGGCCCACGCCCCAGCGCCGTGCGAGCGCGATCTGGGCGAGCACGGCCGCCGCCGCCTCCGCCCCCTTGTTCATCTCGTCCTCGCGCGCCCGCGCCTCGGCCTGCGCCTCGTCATGCACCGTCAGCACGCCGAAGCCGACCGGAACGCCGTACTGAACCGAGACGTCCATCAGCCCGCGGGCCGTTTCGCGGCAGATATGGTCGTAGTGGTCGGTCTCGCCGCGCACCACGCAGCCGAGAGCGATGAACCCGTCCCAGCGCGGGCCGCCCGACCGCGCCATCGCGCGGAGCGCGAGCCGCACCGCCCCCGGAAGCTCGAAGGCCCCGGCGACCTGCACGACCTCCGCCGTCGCCCCGGCCGCCTCGAGCACGCGCCTCGCCCCGGCGAGCTGGCCCGCGGCGATCGCGCGGTAGTAGGGCGCCTCGATCACGAGGACATGCGGCGGACGGTCGCTCATGCTCCACCGTGCGGGATCGGGCGGTGCGGGATCGGGCGGTGGGCGACGATCGCGAGGCCGTAGCCGTCGAGGCCGATGACGGCGCGCGGATGGTTGGTCAGCAGCACCATCTCGCGCACCCCGAGATCGGCGAGGATCTGCGCCCCGACGCCATAGTCGCGCAGCGCCGGCGGCGATCCCTCCTGCCGCTGCGCGACGCGCTCCGACAGCGCGGTAGGCCGCGGCTCGCGGATCAGCACGACAACGCCGCGGCCCTCGGCGCCGATCATCCGCATCGCCGCGTGCAGGTCGGTCTCGCCGCCCGGGGCGACGCCGTCGCCGAGCACGTCGGAGAGCACGTTCACCGCGTGCATGCGCACCGGGACGGGCCCTCCGGAGGCGACCTCGCCCTTGATCAGCGCGATGTGCTCGGCGTACTCGACGGTGTTGGCATAGACGATCATCCGGAACGTTCCGCCATGCGCGCTCTGGATGGTGGTCTCGGCGACGCGGCGCACGAGCCGCTCGGTGCGGCGGCGATGGGCGATCAGGTCGGCGATCGTGCCGAGCTTGAGGCCATGGCGCTGCGCGAAGGCGACGAGGTCGGGCAGGCGCGCCATCGTGCCGTCGTCGTTCATCACCTCGCAGATCACGCCCGCGGGGATCAGCCCCGCCATCCGGGCGATGTCCACCGCCGCTTCGGTGTGGCCGGCGCGCACGAGCGTGCCGCCCTCGCGCGCCATCAGCGGGAAGACATGGCCTGGGGTGACGATGTCTGCCGGGCCCTTGGCCGGGTCGATCGCGACCGCGACGGTGCGCGCGCGGTCTGCCGCCGAGATGCCGGTGGTGACGCCCTCGCGGGCCTCGATCGAGACGGTGAAGGCCGTCTGGTGGCGCGTGCCGTTGGCGCGGGCCATCAGCGGCAGGCCGAGCGCCTCGACGCGCTCCTTCGTCAGCGCGAGGCAGATCAGTCCGCGCGCGTGCTTGGCCATGAAGTTGATCGCCTCGGCGTCGGCGAACTGGGCGGGGATGACGACATCGCCCTCGTTCTCGCGGTCCTCGTCGTCGACGAGGATGAACATCCGCCCCGCCCGCGCCTCGGCGATGATCTCCTCGGTCGGCGAGATGAACTCGTGCCAGCTCGTGCGCGACGGGTCGACGGCGAGCGGCTTGGGCGCTGCCATCAGGGCGCGCCCCCGTTTCCGGCCCCGAGAATGCGCGCGACGTAGCGGGCCAGCATGTCCACCTCGATGTTCACGGGGTCGCCGGGGCGGAGGGTTCCGAAGCTCGTCACCGCCGCCGTGTGCGGGATGATGTTGACCCCGAAGCCGTCCGCGTCAACGTCGTTCACGGTCAGGCTGACCCCGTCGATCGCAATGCTGCCCTTCGCGGCGATGAACGGCATCAGCGCCGGAGGCGGGCGGAAGCGCCAGCGCACGGAGCCGCCATCTGGCTCGGCCGAGGCGGCGACGCCGACGCCGTCGACGTGGCCGGAGACGAGGTGCCCGCCGAGCTCGTCTCCCACCCTGAGCGAGCGCTCGAGGTTGACGCGCGTTCCCGGGCGCCAGCGGCCGAGCGTGGTCTTCGCCAGCGTCTCGCCCGAGGCGGTGAAGGCGAGCCAGCCCTCGCCCTTCTCCACCACCGTCAGGCAGCAGCCGGAGCAGGCGACCGAGGCGCCGATCGCGACCGCGGCGGTGTTCCAGGCGGTGGCGATCTCGAGGCGGAGGTCGGTGCCCGTGCCTGCGGGCACCACCGCGCGCACGGTGCCGAGGTCGCTGACGAGGCCCGTGAACATCGCTCTCACTCCTCGCGCGTGAACATCAGAGCCACATCCTCGCCCGCCTCGGCGAGCCCGGTCCGCCGGAACCGCGGCATGGCGGCGAGGCCCGGCAGCGAGAGCGCGCCGACCGCCGGCACGCCGTCGCTTCCCATCACCCCCGGCGCGCCGAACCAGGCGAGCCGATCGACCAGCCCCGCGCCGAGCAGCGATGCCGCGAGCGTTCCGCCGCCCTCGACGAGGAGGCGGGTGATGCCCCGGCCGCCGAGCGCGCGCAAGCCCTCGGCGAGGTCGGGCTGGCCGGTCGCGTCGGCGCGCACCTCGATCACGGTGCAGCCCGCATCGGCGAAGGCGCCGATCCGCGACCGGTCGTTGCCCGGGAGCGTGAGGATCCAGGTGGGCGTCTGCCGCGCCGTCGCCACCAGAACGGAGGTGAGCGCGAGCCGGAGCCTTCCGTCGGCGACCACGCGCACGGGGCCCGGCCGCGCGGCCGGCACCACGCCCGGCAGCCGCACGGTGAGCGCCGGGTCGTCGGTCACCGCCGTGCCGGCGCCGACCAGCACGGCGTCGTGGCTCGCGCGGAGCAGGTGCGCGGCACGCCGCGCCCGCTCGCCGGTGATCCAGCGGCTCTCGCCCTCGGCGGTGGCGATGCGGCCGTCGAGGGTGGTGGCGAGCTTCAGCGTCACGAGCGGGCGGCCGGCACGGATGCGCGCGGAGAAGCCGGCATTGACCTCCGCCGCCTCCGCCTCGGCGACCCCTTCGGAGACCTCGATGCCGGCCGCGCGGAGCCGCGCCACCCCCTCGCCGTTCACCCGCGGGTCGGGGTCGCGGAGCGCGACCACGGCGCGGGCGATGCCGGCGGCGATCAGCGCATCGGTGCAGGGGGGGGTGCGGCCCCAGTGGCAGCAGGGCTCGAGCGAGACATAGGCCGTCGCCCCCCTCGCCGCCGAACCGGCGCGGGCCAGCGCCTCGGTCTCGGCATGCGGTCGGCCGCCGGGCTGCGTCCAGCCCCGGCCCACCGCCACCCCGCCGCGGACGATGACGCAGCCGACGGCCGGGTTCGGCCAGACATTGCCGAGGCCGCGGCGGGCGAGCGCCAGCGCCGCCCGCATCCAGGCGAGGTCCTCGGCCGCGCCCATGACGGAGGATCAGCCCTTGCCGCGCGGGCGATCAGCCAGCGTCTCGACGAAGGCCTCGAAGTCCTTGGCTTCGCGGAAGTTCCGGTACACCGAGGCGAAGCGGACATAGCCGACGGGATCGACCTCGCGCAGCGTGTCCATGACCATCTCGCCGATCGCCTTGGACGGGATCTCGCTCTCGCCCGAGCTCTCGAGCTGGCGCTGCACGCCGTTGACGATGCGCTCGATCCGGTCCTCGTCGACCGGGCGCTTGCGCAGCGCGATGCGGATCGAGCGGGCGAGCTTGTCGCGGTCGAACGCCACCCGGCGGCCGTCCGACTTCACCACCGTCAGCTCGCGGAGCTGCACACGCTCGACGGTGGTGAAGCGCTGGCCGCAGGAGGGGCAGGAGCGGCGTCGGCGGATGGCGGTGCCGTCCTCGGTCGGACGGCTGTCCTTCACCTGGGTGTCCTCGTGGCCGCAGAACGGGCAGCGCATGGCGGCGGCGCGTTCCCCCGCTCAGTCGCGGTAGATCGGGAAGCGCGCGCAGAGCGCCTTCACGCGCTCTCCCACCGCCGCCTCGACGGCCGCGTTGTCGCCGTCATTGCTCCTGGCGAGCCCGTCGAGCACCTCGCCGATCATCCGCCCCACTTCGCGGAACTCGGCCGCGCCGAAGCCGCGCGTGGTGGCCGCCGGCGAGCCGAGGCGGATGCCGGAGGTGACCATGGGCTTTGCCGGGTCGAACGGGATGGCGTTCTTGTTGCAGGTGATGTGGGCGCGTTCGAGCGAGGCCTCGGCCGCCTTGCCGGTGAGGTTCTTCGGCCGGAGATCGACCAGCATCAGGTGGCAGTCCGTGCCGCCGGTCACCACGCCGAAGCCCTGCTTGAGAAGCTCGTCGGCGAGCGCCTGGGCGTTCTCGACCACGGCCTTGGCATAGGCCCGGAAGGCGGGGGTCAGCGCCTCGCCGAACGCCACCGCCTTGGCGGCGATCACGTGCATGAGCGGGCCCCCCTGGAGGCCTGGGAACACGGCGGAATTGATCTTCTTCCCCAGGGCCTCGTCGGTGGCGAGGATCATGCCGCCGCGGGGCCCGCGCAGCGTCTTGTGCGTGGTGGTGGTGACCACGTGCGCGTGCGGGATCGGGCTCGGATAGACGCCCGCCGCCACGAGGCCCGCATAGTGCGCCATGTCCACCAGGAGATAGGCGCCAACCTCGTCGGCGATGCGGCGGAATGCCGCGAAATCAAGCGCACGCGGGATGGCGCTGCCGCCGGCGATGATCATCCGCGGCCGGTGCTCGCGGGCGAGCGACGCCACCTGGTCCATGTCGACGAGGCTGTCCTCGCGGCGCACGCCGTAGGTGACAGGCCTGAACCACTTCCCCGAGAGGTTCACCGGCGCGCCATGCGTCAGGTGCCCGCCGGCGGCGAGGTCCATGCCGAGGATCGTGTCGCCGGGGTTCAGCAGGGCGAGGAACACCGCCTGGTTCGCCTGCGCCCCCGAATGCGGCTGGACATTGGCGAAGGAGCAGCCGAACAGCCGGCAGGCGCGCTCGATGGCGAGCGCCTCGGCCTTGTCCACCTCCGCGCAGCCGCCGTAGTAGCGCCGTCCCGGATAGCCCTCGGCGTATTTGTTGGTCATCACCGAGCCCTGCGCCTCGAGCACGGCGCGGGAGACGATGTTCTCGGATGCGATCAGCTCGATGCCGTCCTGCTCGCGCACGAGCTCGCCCGCGATCGCGGCGGCGATCTCTGGATCGGTCTCGGCGAGCGGGGCGTTGAAGAAGCGGTCGAGCGCGCGGGTGGGCGTTTCGACGTTCATCGTGCCGTCTCCGGATGGTGGGAAAGCTTGGCGACGCGGCGGGCGTGCCGGCCGCCTTCGAAGGGCGTGTCGAGGAAGGCGCGCAGCGCGTCGAGCGCCGGCTCGAGGCCTGTCATCCGCGCGCCGAGGGCGAGCACGTTGGCGTCGTTGTGGGCGCGGGTGAGGCGCGCCCCGGTCGCGTCATGCACCAGCGCGCAGCGGATCGCGGGGTTGCGGTTGGCGGCGATCGACATGCCGATGCCGGTGCCGCAGACGAGAACGCCGAACCGGGCATCGCCCCCCGCGACGGCCGCGCAGACCCGGGCCGCGACATCCGGGTAGTCCACGCTTTCGGGGCCGTTCGTGCCCATGTCGCGCACCGCGTGACCGAGGGCGCGCGCTTCCTCGGCCAGCGCGTCCTTGAGGGCGACACCGGCATGGTCCGCGCCGAAGGCGATGGTGATGGTCACGACGAGGTCCGCCCGCTCAGCCGGCTCTTTCCGGCGTGGCGGGATGCATACCACGGGCTGGGGCGGCCGCGGAAGGACGCCCCCAGGTCTTGCCTGGCAGGCATGCGAGCCGCGCCATCGGAAAACAACCATGAAACCGGTTGACTCGTTCCATCGAACCCGCGAGGCTCCGGCCATGACGCTCGACGAAGCCGCCGCCCTCCTCGCCCAGCTCGGCAACCGCGCCAGGCTCGAGATCCTGCGCCTGCTCGTAAAGGCCGGGCCGGAGGGGCTCAGCGTGGGCGAGATCCAGGCCTCGCTCGGGCTTCCCGCGTCCACCCTCGCCTTCCACATGCGCGGCCTCGTCTCGGTCGGCATCGTCCGGCAGGAGCGTCAGGGCCGCGTGGTGCTGTGCCGGCCGTGCTTCGACGTGCTCGACGAGGTGACCACCTTCCTCCGCTCCGAGTGCTGCACCGGCGCCGCCTGCCGGGAGGGATCGGCGAAGGATGCCGCCTGATCTTCGCGTGCCTGAAAGCAACCACTTTTCCGGTTCTGTAGGAGTGCTGCCATGACCACCGAGACCCTGCCCGCCCGCGACCCGCTTCCGAAGCGGCTCGTTCTCGCGATGCGGGAGGCCGACCGCGTGGTGCTCGCGATCGCGGCCCTGCTCGCGGCGCTCGCGATCGCTGCCCCGGAGCAGCTCGTGCCGAGCCTCGCCTTCACCGCCGGGGCGCTGGGCTCCATCGCGCCGTGGCTCATCGTCTCGGTCCTGGTCGCCGCCGGGGCCAAGGCGACGGGGGCGGACGCGCAGGTCGCGCGGGTGCTCGGCGGCCGCGAGGCGATCGCGGTGGTGTTCGCCGCCCTGTTCGGCGCCCTCTCCCCGTTCTGCTCCTGCGGCGTGATCCCGCTGATCGCAGGCCTGCTCGGCGCCGGCGTGCCGCTCGCTCCGGTGATGGCGTTCTGGCTCGCCTCGCCGCTGATGGACCCGAACCAGTTCGCCCTGCTCGCCGCCGCGATCGGGCTGCCCTTCGCGCTTGCCAAGGCGACGGCGGCGATCGGCATCGGGCTCCTCGGCGGCTTCGGCACGCTGGCGCTCGTGCGCGCCGGCGCGATCGCCGAGCCGCTGCGGGCCGGCCTGCCGCGGCTCTGCAGCGGCGCGAGGAAGCGGGCGCTCGCTCCCCCGCCTCCGGTGTGGGCGTTCTGGCGCGAGCCGGAGCGGGCGCAGGCCTTCGTCGTCTCGGGCGGGCAGAACCTCTGGTTCCTCACCCGCTGGCTCACCCTCGCCTTCCTGCTCGAGAGCCTGATGGTGGCGTGGGTGCCGGGGCAGACGATCGCTGCGGCGCTCGGGTCGGAGAACGGCTTCGCCATCCCGCTCGCCGTCGCGCTCGGCGTGCCGGCCTATCTCAACGGCTTCGCCGCGATCCCGCTGGTCTCGGGCCTGATCGGCCTCGGCATGAGCCCTGCCGTCGGCCTCGCCTTCATGCTCGCGGGCGGGGTGACGAGCATTCCCGCCGCGCTCGCCGTGTGGGGCGTCGCGCGGCCGCCGGTGTTCCTCGCCTATCTCGGCTTCGCCGCCCTCGGCTCGCTCGCCGCGGGGTACGCCGCCGCGCTGGTTCTCTAGTTCCGCAAGGCCTCGGCGAGGAAGGCGGGGACGCGCCTGAGCGCGTCCTCGCGCGCTGCCGGGTCGGGGCCGACATGCACCCTGCCCGTGCCGGAGGCGGTCAGCGCCATCCCCTCG